>Ga0315284_10007942_pt1 | contig 15140 bp, 16 predicted proteins | sample YL17G09_16_MG_FD_203696 | JGI IMG/M metagenome (GOLD analysis project Ga0315284, IMG submission 203696) | Sediment microbial communities from Yellowstone Lake, YNP, Wyoming, USA - YL17G09_16 | ecosystem: Environmental > Aquatic > Freshwater > Lake > Sediment | place: USA: Wyoming | collected... | reverse complement strand
ACTTTCATAGGATCAAATACAGATGCATTATCTCAATATTTAAATGTAACCAAAAGTATTGCACTTGGTTACAATGCTAAAGTATCTGCCAGCAACACCGCTGTTATTGGTGGAACCGGAGTGGATGCAGTCAAAGTTACCATAGGCGGAACCAGTGCAGTCAACACATTAGATGTCATTGGAAACATAAGTGCATCAGTTATCACTGCTTCATTATTTTTTGGCACAGCATCATGGGCATTAAATTCTCTTGGATTACCTTCAGGAGGTTCTTATAATATTAGTGCATCGTATGCTTCAGCATCATTAAGTTCATCATATGCTTTAACAGCATCGTATGCTTTAAATTCAAACGGAGTAAATCCAGGAGGTTCTTATAATATTACTGCTTCATATTCATCTCAATCATACACTTCTCAATTCTCCACTTCATCACTCACTGCTTCCTATGTCACAGGTTCCATTGTAGATGTTAATAGAATCACCAGTTCATTTATTTATACACGTAATAATATTGGCATTGGTGTAAATGGTCCATCTGCTTCATTGCATGTTAAGAGTAATTCCACAACCAGTTTGCAAGCACCAATTCCAGCACCAGCTGGAATCTCATTTACAGAAGATGCAGGTGTTTATCAAATTGGTGATAGTTTCGCATTTGCAGTATATTCATACAAAACCATAAATGAGCAACAAATATTTAGTAAAAATTCTGCTTCATTTGTTGGAACTAATACAGTAAAAAACAATGCAAATGTTTATTGTATTTGGACAACTCCTCAACCAGTAGATGGATATAGAGTGGTTGTAGTTCAAGATTCTGCTTATGGTGCTCAAGCAGGATACTTTGACACTACATTTACATCGTTTGATATTGGTGTAATTACTCAAGGAGTAGATAATATAAGTGGACAAGCATATAACGGATTTGATGCAATTACATCCTCCATAAACATAGTTAATCCTCAATTCACCATTGGATTTGATGCTACATCATCATTCAATACAACAGTAAGTTCTTCTGGTGTGGTTAATTTCAATGCAATTGGAACCAATCCAAAATTTATTTTTAATGACCATGTTAGTGGAAGTTTCACTGGTTCATTATTTGGAACCGCATCATGGGCATTAAATTCTCTTGGATTACCTTCAGGAGGTTCTTATAATATTACTGCTTCCTATGCTTCATCATCATTAAGTTCATCATACGCATTAACAGCATCCTATGCTTTAAATTCAAACGGAATAAATCCAGGTGGTTCTTATAATATCAGTGCCTCATATTCATCTCAATCATACACTTCTCAATTCTCCACTTCATCATTAACTGCATCCTACGTCACAGCATCCAATGTAATCTCTTTCAATATTACCGCAAGTACTGGATTAATCATTGGAACCCAAACTCCTGCTTTTAGTGCTTCACTCTTTATTTCTGGTTCAACATCGAATAAGAATATCGTGGATGTGGATACTTACAACGGTACAAATGCATTGACCATAACATCTTCTGGGTCAGTAAGCATACCTAACCTGACTGGTTCATTATTTGGAACCGCATCATGGGCATTAAATTCTCTTGGATTACCTTCAGGTGGTTCTTATAATATCAGTGCCTCATATGCTTCAGCATCATTAAGTTCGTCATACGCATTAACAGCATCCTATGCTTTAAATTCAAACGGAGTAAATCCAGGTGGTTCTTATAATATCAGTGCATCCTACTCATCTCAATCATATAATTCTCAATTCTCCACTCAATCATTCTTCAGCACTCAAAGTAATTATGCAACAACTTCATTATATTCTACTCAATCTTTATTCAGCACTCAAAGTAATTATGCAACAACTTCATTATTTGCTACATCCTCATTAACTGCATCCTATGTCACAGCATCCAATGTAATTTCCTTCAATATCACGGCAAGTACAGGATTAATCATTGGAACTCAAACACCAATCTTTAGTGCTTCACTCTATATCTCTGGTTCAGCAACAAACAAGAATATTGTGGATGTGGATACTTATAATGGTACTAATGCTTTGACCATAACAACATCTGGATCAGTAAGCATACCTAACCTGACTGGTTCATTATTTGGAACAGCATCATGGGCAATGCAAGCGTTGTCTGCTTCATGGGCGTTATCTTCTAGTTATGCTTTTTCGGCATCGTATGCTTTTTCGGCATCGTATGCTATTTCGGCATCGTATGCTATTTCGGCGGCTTATTCACAGACTGCTTCATATTTACTTTATACAGGAACACCAAATGGAACAGCATCATATGCATTACAAGCGGCGTCTTCATCATTTGCAATAAGTGCTAGTTATTCAAATTACGTAGACATAACAATATATCATGAATCGTCAAGTTTTGCTTCTCAATCATATACATCATTATTTGCTACTCAATCCTTGTTTGCAACCCAAAGTAATTATGCAACAACTTCACTATTTTCTACATCCTCATTAACTGCGTCCTATGTCACAGCATCCAATGTTGTATCCTTTAATATCACCGCAAGTACTGGATTAACCATTGGAACCCATGCTCCAACTAGAATTGCTTCATTATATATTTCTGGTTCTGCATTAAGTAAGAGTATTGTGAGCATTGATACATTTGAAGGTAAGAATGCATTAACCATAAGTCCATCTGGTTCTGTAGGAATTGGTTTTAATAATCCATCTGCGTCATTACATGTAAGAAGTAATGTTACAACCAGTTTACAAGGACCTACGGTTATTGGTAATGGATTATTTTATGATGATAATGGTGATCATTACTCCACAAACGGATTTTATGCGTTTTCTGTATTTGCTTATAAGACAGTAAATGAAGTAAAGGTTTATAGTAAATTATCTGCCAGCTTTAGCGACAATACAGGAGCAACCTTTACAGGAGGTGGACAACTTACGGCTTCATGGACATCTGTATCGAATGCAGAAGGATATAAGGTTGTAGTTGTAAGTGATCCTGATGCTGTAGCAGTAAATGATTATTATTTCTTTACTCCTTACAATAAGTTTTGGTTAGGAAATGATGCTAATGGCGGCGGCGTTGGACATGATGGTATAAGTGGTGAATTTTACATATTAGAGTCACCAATAAATACATCATCCATAAACATAGTTAATCCTCAATTCACCATTGGATTTGATGCTACATCATCTTTTAATACCACAGTAAGTTCTTCTGGGGTGGTTAATTTCAATGCAATTGGAACCAATCCAAAATTCATATTTAATGATTCTGTTAGTGGAAGTTTCACTGGTTCATTACAAGGAAGTAGTTCATTTGCATTAACAGCATCCTATGCTCCAATTGTTCTTCCTTATAAATCAGGAAAAGTAGCAGGAGCATCTTTTGCAGGTACTCCTATGACATCTAGTGTTACATTTACAACTCCATTCTCTAATGCAAATTACTCTGTAACATTAACTGGAGGAAACGCTAGAACATGGACAGCGGAAAGTTTACTTGCAGGTAGCTTTTTAATTAATAGTAATTCTAATACCGCACTCGATCAAAATGTTTACTGGATTGCAGTTAAACATGGGGAATCAAGTTAACTTCTAGGAGTAAAGTTGACACCATCTATACAAGGTTGAGGTTTACCTTGAACTGAAACTGGGTATCCTTTATCGGGATATAATTTCTGATGATGATTATCTCGCACAAATTCCTTCAACTTCGGATGTATCAAGGCTTCTTCAAACGACTGTTTCCAACTCTTCTGAATTTTATTTCCAACTTCAGTTAATTGAATATCTCCGTGGATTTCATTAGCAATAGATTTCCATGTGGTAAATGCCTTCCTTCTCCATTTGTCACGGTCTTCACCACGAGTATTTCTAAAATGAACTTCAAATTGTAATTGTGTGTTATCATCAAACTTTGCTATAATTTTATCATTTCCCTCGAACATTCGGTATTCCTTATGTAAATGATGATAATCCTCATTTATAACTTTAGACTGATTCATTTCATCAATAGACTCTTTTACTATGGACTTTATAATATTGTTCAATTTAATTTTATTCATAAGGCACATTAAATTCTCGTTTGTTATTAAACATTTTTTCAAATTTGGAAGATAAGTTATTATTTACTTCTTGTAAATTTTCATTTCTAGTATCTGAATACCCACTCTCTTCTTTGCTATCAGTATATGAATCATCTGGAGATGGCGCATCACTTGAAGGACTACTTCCAATTGATGGAGATACTTTTGATTTAACAGTAGTATCTGGAATATCATCTGGAGATGGAGCATCCGAATCTATATACGTCTTTAAAAACTTTCCTAAACTAATAAGATGCTTACAGAGGGATGGTTTATTATTATTATATGGTTGCGGTGGTCTTCCATTATTATCATTCCATGCATTACTTCCAATCTCACCTGCATCTGCTTTGGCATTATTATATGCAAATCTATACTTATAATCTTCACAATCACAATCTACTTTACAATCCAATTCATCCGCTCTATCTTTACTAGATACATCCTTCTTAAAAAATTTTATATATCCATGATGACGCTTACCAGTCGTACTCGGATTGCTCTTATAATTAAATAACCATGCCTCATTGTTATCCATCATAGCAACTCGAATTGACCGAGGACTTACACTTTTAGACCTATCAATTCGCTTTGGATCACTATTTCTTAATAGATCTTTAAACGACATCCTCTCGGACAATATTTCTCTTACTATTTTTGAAAATGATATCATAATTTATTTTTTATTACAAACCTATACTTTAATCCTTCTGTCCCATCTGTGAAATACTTGTGAATATCATCTAAGTCTAATGGTATTTTATCAATTTCATTTTTTAAAACATATGTTTCATATCCACTCTTATTCGCCTGTGTTAATAGTTTATCCCAATATCTTTCTCCAAATTCTGTATGCAATCCATCTGATATAATCCCATTGAATTTTTTTAAATAATAATTAAATAATATATCTCGACACAATCCAAAATGTAAATGATCTTGCCAAACCTTTTCTTCTACTAAATGTTCATCTTTTACATTATAAGAAAAAAATGCCACGGTAAAATCACCATATATAAAAATATCATGTATAGTATTTTTTGTAATAAATTGATAGATATCATACTTCTCATATTTATCTACTTTCTTAGTCTTCTCTTTTGATATTTTAGTATAAGCAAAATTCTTATGATGATCATCTAGTAAATCCATATCTAATTTTGAAATACGCATTGGCGACTCAAATAATGATCGTGTCTCCTCAATAATTTCTATTATAGGTCTTAATTTGAACATATTATTAAAAACAAAGTTGTTTATATTGATTAAACGTGTATTTTCCCTTGATCTTTTTAATCTTAACTTTATCTGGATCAAATCCCCAAACTGTCCATTGTTTCCTCGTTGGATCAAATATTCTACCATTATCAAACTCTATCCAAGTGTGCTTGCTCCAATCAGAGGCATCCTGCGTCGAATATAATGATACCCATCCTTCAACAATTTTGAAATTTCTAATTCCCTTTTTGTAAAGATAATCGCCAGCATAACTCGCCGCATCCATACAACTTCCTAAACTATGTCGATCAAATTCTTTTGGAAACATACTTTCCTTTAATATACTAGTTAATTTGATCATACTTCATCATATAAATATAAGATTGAAACCTTATACTTATACCTTATTCTCCCATTTTTCCAAATATTTGATAGCATTTTCCAATCTCGAAATATCTTCATGAAATTTTGCAATTCCTCTATTACAATCTTGACACAATAATCCCCCTAACCTTACCGGATTTATGACAATGGTCAACTGCTAATTTTTGTATGCGTTTTGAATGATTATGTCTTGCTGTTTCCGGATTTCCACAAATTGCACAGAGATTATTTGTGTTATTTTCATTACCTCATAGCATTCAGGAGTTATATCATAACGCAATTTTAGTTTGAGATTTCTCTCATATTCAGGATTTTTACATCTCCATGCGGCAGTTGATAGGCAACATTTTTTCCTATTGTTCTTTCGCCACAATATGTTTCGTATTCTACATTTTTCTCTTCTTTCTTCTATAGTCATCATTATAGTATGATAAACAATAAATGAAATCATGTCAAGACAAAAAGAACCCCGCACAAGGCGGGGTTCTTTGAATACTATCTAGTCTATAATTAGACTTGGTTTGTGTCAGACACGTAGATAAGACCGTAGAATTCCGGACGCACAATCTTCTTGGCGTAACGGGTCATTACCCCCCTGCGAGGGGTAAAATTAACTGGGTCATACACGAGAGGTGTTTGAATCAATGGGATGTATGGGGCATAGACTGCGCCAGTTTCGAGGAAGTTATTTCCACGGAAACCCATAAGGATCAAGTTTTCTTGCATATATGGATTTTTGTAAACTTGGAAGCGACTTGCGAAGCTACCAACACGACTAACGCCCATTGCGAATTTAGCGGAATCACCATCGGTGTTCACTACGAATCCTGGGATGGATTCAAGGATAGTTGCAACATCAGGTCCTACAACCATGAAGTTAGCACCACCACGGAGTGTCAATTGGTGAATCTTGTTAGATACCTTTTGAATCTTGTTTCCAAGGGTTTGGAACCAAGTTGCCTTTGTGTAATAACCACCAGCACCTGCTGTTGCTTGATCAACGACTTGATACGTGTTAGTACCAGTCTTCAAGATTTCACGGTTAAGACGTGCGCTCCAACGTTCTTTGTTGATGTTAGGAGCATTAACGATTAACATGTCAAGGATTTCGAGGTCGATTTCCATGGAGACATATTCAGACAATAGAGCGGTCAATTCTGCTTCTGCATCAACTGAATGGTATGCATTGAGATCTTGTGCCAACTCAGGAGTCCAAACTGCTTTCAATTTACGAGTCTTTGCCACGATTGGTTCAGAACGCAATTCAAGGTTAACTTCAGGAATACCAATATCTTTGTTAAGACCAGTATCAGTTGAAGTAGAACGTCCAAGGTTATCTTCGAAGTCACCACGAGAGGTGTCTTTAGGTTGCAAGCTCAATACAACGGATGCCGTTGCGTTTGCTGCTACGCCTCTGAACAATATTATATTTGCGTTTGATGCACTGACTACGAATGTTGCTTCCGTACCATTGATACGGGTGAAACCTGGCCAATACGTTACGAAACGTCCGGCTCCAGTTGAACTTCCATTGACTGGCATGAATGAGCGAACTGCGTTTAAGTCAGGGTATGATCCGGAATTGTTAAGACATGCCGCTGACAACCCAATAGTCGTAAACGTATACAATTCATTATTTACCAAAGATTGGGAAATAGTTGCATTCGTTGGATCATTAGAGCTACCACCGTCAAAGTTAATATCCGCAAATGATGCGGTAGCAACTGACATACTGATTGCATTAACAGTTTGATCATTCACGGTATAACCGAAACGACCTGGGCCATACAATCCACCAACTGGAGAGTCAGTAGAACCTGATTTAATACCCAATCCACCGAACAACGATGAATAGTTTGATGTGCTATCAGCAGTGAATACGCCGGAGGTTGTTCCATACTTGAAGTCCAAGTAGAATACCAACCCTGATGGCAAGTTCATTGGTTGAACAGACACGAATTCTTTTGCTGCGATTTCTGCGAATACACGACGAACAAGTGGGAGTGCCACACCTGCCCATTGCTCAGAGTTACCTTGAGTTCCGGTCACAGACGATTCTTCAATGAGTTGCTTTGCTTGGTTCTCAAGCAACACAGACATATTAGATTTCTCAACGTCATTCTTCAATCCTTCAAGCAACCCAGTCTTGTCCCACTTGGAGACTAGACCACGAGTTTCCGCCATAAGACGAGCTTGTGGGTTAAGTGCGTTGGTCAATAATTCTTTTACATTTTCCATAATTTTTCTTTATTTTTTGTTATACCGTATTCTCGCTAAGTTATTTTTTGGAGGATGTCTTAATTCCTGCGAGTTTCTGGAATTGAGATACCATTGCTGACCTAGATTCTGATATAATCTCCCTAGATGGTTTAGTCGATCCGACTGGCTTTGATGCGAGACCTTCAGTGATGCTTTGGACTGAAGTATTGATTGCTGGTGCAACCTTTTTCTTCATGTCTTTGCCACCGAAATTTAATGACTCCGCAATGTTAGCATAGGTCAGTTTTACTTCACGAACGTTTTTGGAGAGATCAAACATTTCCACAATTCGCATTTTTTGCTCATTATTCATGCCGTATTCCTTAAATAGCTTGTTCGTGTAAAGCAATTTAGCGTTAAGCAAGTTAATCTCATTAAGTTGTCCTTTTACATACTTAATAGTCTCTTCAGCTTCATTAAGTTGTTTTTTTAATCCATCATTTTCTTCATTAATCTTGGACGTGTTCTCAAAAGAACCGTCAGAATTTGGTCGTGCTGCCTTGAGCAATGGACCCGATGATCCGCCAAGTGATGGTGTTGATAATTTGGTTGAAGTTGCATTACTTCCTTGATTTGGACGAGATGCGTCTGTTGGATCTTTCGCAACGTCTTTCGCATCGCCAGATGGAAATCCGTTGGTCTTTTTGCCACTCTCAATTCCAGAAGATGAAGATGCACCTGCCGCAGGTTTCTTATTATCAGAAGAAGCAACTCCAGATGAAGTAAGTTTCTTCACTTCGTCAATGGATTTTTCTTCTTTCTCTTCATCGGACTCAATTTCTTCTCTTAAACTTTCTAAAAGTTCGTCTAAATTTACTTCTTCATCTGTTTCTTCTCCAGATACTGGTGGGATATCAGATGGTGGTGTTGGAGGTGCTCCTGCTCCTGCTGCATCGGGTGCTCCTGCTGCTGCATCAGGTGCTCCTGCTGCTGCATCAGGTGCTCCTGCTGCTCCACTCAATGCTTCAGCGGATGCTGGATCCAATGATGCAATAGGTACTAAAATATATCCTGGTGGAGCGACTGGGGTTTCGCCTGATGGAGGTGCGCCTGCTCCTGCCGATGGGTCTGATTCTGCTCCAGGTACAGATGGTGCTGCTGGTGCTGCTCCAAATGGAGACTCGTCTGAATCTGGTTCTGGGTGTGAAGCATCTCCACCGACTTCTGATTCAAGTTCTTTGATTAATTCATCAATTTCTTGTTCATTAACACCTGGTGTTACGTCACCAGTGTTACTAGTATCACCATCATTCGATTTGAAATTTCCTTGATTTGCATCTTCCTTAAGTTTTTCGGCAAACATTTGCTGATATTTTTCAGAAAACGCCTCTTCGAGTGCAACTTTAGCATTAGCAAGTGCGGTTTGTTTAACTGCTTTTGCATCGGCGATTGCTTCTTTTAATAAATTTGAATCCATATGTTTTTTAATTTCCTGTAATTGTGAAGTTATTAGAACCTCAATGAAGATTTATCTATACGTTACAACAAAAGATTATTGTATTTCAAATTATAAATATAGTTATAAAATCAATAACACTTAAAAATATTAATTTATTTTTATAAATTTGCAATATATACATTAATGGGGAATTGAAAACATGTATGGAATAAAATTGATTAATACGATGAGATGATTATATTTATAGATGAAATACTGGAAAGTATTATAATTTCAAATAAAGATATAATGGCATCAACATCAGAAAAACAAGCAAATGCGGGAGCAATTAAATCTGTGCCAAAAATGCCTATGGATAAACTCAAACGGTTTATTAAGATGAAAGAATCATTATCTCTCGAAGGTAAGCGCAAACTTCTTCATGCGTTAAAACTTAGTAAGGGATGTAATAATAATATTGCCGAAGATATTGTAGATGAACCTGAAAGAAACCCAGTTGCCAAAACATTTGATACAAAATCGGATTTCGATAGTTATGTCAATCAACGCCGTGGAATTGAAATGACGCCTAAAGAGCAGCAATCTATCTTAAGTTATAAAAGAGCAAAACCAACTCAACAAGATAAATTCTTTATAAAATTCGAAACGAGCGATGATTTTGGAAATAACGAAACTACAGTTATTAAGAAATTAAAAGAAGGAAATCAATTTTGTTGGACAGCATTTTCAAAAACGGAACAGGCTGAGAGTGAAGCAAAACCCGCTCCTATAAAAGAAGCAATACCACCTGTTGCTAAACCACCTGTTGCTGCATCTGAGCAACCATCGGAGGTTGTAGTTGATGACCCAATACGAATTACCAAAAGTATTACATTCACAAATGATATTGAAGGTTCTGATATTTTAGCAGATCTTTTAAGAAAACTTGACCTATGATAACATTAAAGGAAATCTTACATTCAATCGAGGGAGAAAAGAAAGAAGGTCTAATTAATATAGATGATTGGAGATGGCCGGACCTAGAATATTTGGTTAATATGGGATTTGAATTTGCAGATGATTTTAGGTTAATTACTCCTAGAGAACCTAAAATAACTATTTACAAGAAAAAAGATAAAGATGAGAAAACGGGCAAACCAGAAGAATACTTTTATATCAAAGAAGATGAGAGAGACATGAAGAGGTTCTTTTCATTTAGTGATCTTATAGATTATTTTGATACATATTCTCAACCTTCACTAGATAAAAATAAGTAATAACGAAATAATCAAATATATTTATACACATATGACAATTCCAAAAACTACAAAATTTACGTTAAAACGTATTATCGAAAACATTGGCAAAATTCCAGATAAAGGGTTTAGTGAAGAAGTGCCAAAACTTACTTCCGAACAAAAAAATAGACTTATGGAATTGGCATCTATGTTCGAGAATTTCTCAGAAGCTATAAAGAATGAGGAAGCAATTGTAAATTCTTCCAAATCGATGACTGAACTATGTGAATTGGCTGAATCATATGCGCTTAATGAATGCGGCGACTGGTTTCAACAAGACATTGTTAAGAAAGACATGAAGGAACTTAAGAAGCGTTCTATTGAATATGGAAAAGTTGCCAAAGAATGTTATTCCAGAATGCAGCAACTAGGAGTTGCTCATCAAGATATTGGTCATATTTTAGGTAGATACTATAATCTCAAAGGTGAGAAATCTTTGGATGAACCAGGACAACCAATGTCCGGTGGAAAACAACCTATTTAAATTGCAAAATAAAAGACAAGTTATTGATTTATATAAATCGCTTTCTCCTCAAAGAAAGCAATTAGTAAAACAATTATTGCAGCATCCTTGTTCTTGGTGCGAAAAAGAATTCAATATTCCAAATGTTGGAAATTCCCATGGAATATGTGAACGTCACAAAGTAGAAGTTTATGCCGGTATGGGAAAGTCTACCACTCCAAATCCAAATAATAGAGTTGTAGATTTAAAAAAATTATCTCCTACAGAAATAAACTTAGCAGTTGAGTTATATAAAATAATACAAACTAAGAGACGTTAAATTCCGAGTCTTTTTTTAGAAGTTTCGAAGTGTTCTATATTTTTCTCAATTCCAATATAATTGAGTCCATGTTTCTTTGCTGACACCCCCACTGTTCCAGAACCAGAAAATGGATCTATTACAGTTCCATCTTTTAATCCGGATAATTTAATACATCTATTAGGAAGTTCTTCTGGGAATCTATCATTATGCAATTTCTCCTCACTACTGTTTATAGTTTCATAATTGATATACCATACATTACCTGCACAATGCAAATCCAATCCTTTATTAAATCTATTTGCATTAGTTTTATCTACATAAGGAACCCCGATTGCCAATCTATTTAACAACGGCATTTTTCCTTTGTATAACACAAATATAAATTCAGTGAGATTATTCACTCTTCGCTTTCCTTGAATTGGTTTGTAATGATTTTTTACCCATACTATGGTATCATTTAATTTAAACCCACAATCCATTGCTATTTTACAAGTTGCGTATGGTCGGAATTTGTCTTCCGCCAATGCCCCAAAATTAAGAAAAAATAAAGTATTTTCCTTTTGAACTCGGTATAGTTCCCTAAATACATCTCTCATAAATGCATATGAGAATCCATCCCTATCTTTATAGGGCGGTGATGTTATTATTAAATCAATAGAATTATCCTCCATTGATTTCAAAATATCTTTGTTATCTCCGTGATGTAATTTTATTTTATTTATCGCCATAATATTTAATAAATTGTAAATCGCTCTTGGAAATCTTACCACATATTTTCTTATATCTACGTTCATCTCTATTGTATCTTATCATCCTCTTTCTGTAATCTTTCATAATATTATCATAATATTTCTTAAATCTCTCCAGATTTACAATACCTGTCATATTACAAAAGTTACAATCAGTATCATTATAATCCGAACCGATTCCAGTCCATTCATGTAAATAACCTAATCCATTACATTCATAACAAGGAAACTTATCTACAAAATTAAATTTACTCATATTGAAGATCTTAAACCGCTTGGACATTACCGATACGGCACAATGTTTTATTGATTTAAATGGAATTGCAGGTTTCATAATATCCCCGTAATATTTCAATTATTTCTAGTTTTATATTTATGTTTTTTAGTTTATTAGAATTAATAATCCAATATCCATTATGTATTTCATTTTTTGGTATTTTATAAGATTTGTAAAAATAGGATTTATACATAATATCTAATTTAGTAATTTTTCCAAAGTGACTCAATTTTTGTTTTAGAATCATTGTTCCCATCAATCGTTTTAACTTCAAAATCTTCCCTTGTGAATTTTTGTTCAAGACGTTCATATGCTTTGCATGAATATCCCGAAATTAATATTTTTGAAGATAGTCCCATAACACAGTCTATGAATTTTTCATGATTCTCATTAGTATAATCACATGCATATCGTGCAGAACCTCTGGTATCGTGATGGTATGGTGGATCGGCATAAATAAATACATTTGTATAATTAAACTTATTCATTAATTCTATCGCATCTGTATTTTCAATAATAACTGCGGAAAATCTATCATGTAATTGTTGCATTCTATCTATGCAGGAAAGAAAATCTGAGGTAGATTTTGACATGTTTCTTCGTATAACAGTTGCTACTGACCATCCCCCAATCCCACCATGAGATGTTCGATTTACATACCAGAAATAAAATGCTCTATCAACTAACGATAACCCATGTTCCTTTAATTTAACTTTATATTCCTTCCTTACTTTAGAAGAATATAATGCAAGGTCACACTTGAATTTTAATTGTTCATATAATGTATTATCTGATAGACATTTCATCAGTGAATATACATTATCATAAATATCATTATATATTTCTGCATGACCACTTAATGGACGAGAGAGTAACATCGCCGCACTTCCTCCATATGGCTCTATATAAGTCTTATAATCAGTATCCTTCGGAAATCTGGAGGATATTTCGTTATACATATTTCCCTTTCCACCGAAGTATCTTATAGGTGACTTCATTCAGATTTCTCCATCTTACTTACACCAAGTTCTTTATTAGATATCGTCATTAAAAATAGATGTATCATGTGTATTAGAGTATTATATGCTTTGTTTGTAACTTCTACATCATCTACATTATAATCTTTGGTTTTGAAATTCCAAAAAGTAAGTGGTATGCCATCTTCTCTTCCCTTTGCATCTACCAAAATAACAAGTTGACGATTTTCATTACAACAAAGAGTTCGCAGTTCTTCGCATTTCTCCATTATCATTGCTTGTACATCAGATAACTTATCAGTATCAGTCTTTTTTCCTGCTATATGTTCTATAATCATAATTTCTCTTTAATTTCTATAGTTCTAGTTTTAATGGATTCTTTTTATTCCAATACTCTTCACACACTTGATTGTAAAGCGAATTTATTTTTTCTTTATTTACAGATTGCGGTAATGGTGTAGGTTTGCCTTCTGCAATAAGTTGTTTTTGACGAGCATACTCCTTATCTAATTTCGCTTCCATATCATTGAAATATGATAGTAATTGCTCATATGACCATCCACCATTACGTATGAATTTAATTTCTTCCACATCGGGTCGTTTAACTAATACTTTTTTTTCGGATAAAATTTCCCATCCCATTCTCATTAATCTTACAAGGTGGGAAGCTGATTTACAATCAAATCCATATTTAATTTCCAATTGATGTCGAGATGGATTTCTGTTTTGTTTCCAATTTAACCATGATTTATATGTTTCTAGTTCTCGTTGGTATGCCCGTTCCCGCTGTAATATATCCACAACATCTTCTTTCAAATTATATTCCGTTGCCAGTCGTTCTACAACTCCATTACCATAAACAGTAGGCCAATTTCCATCATCAATCTTAATTTTAGATATATTGAATATCATTTCCCAAATTGTAGATTTTAATTCTGAACGTTGTAATTCATCAATGGGATATTGAGTTAAATTCCATCTTTCAACTTCAGATTTTATTAAACCAAATACTTCATCAATACATTTTGTAGGGGTTTCCGATAATCCAAAATCAACACGTTTCGGATCAAGTATATCTCCACGAACAATCCATTTTCGATGTCTGTCAATTTTATGTAATTGGGCGTGTGAATAACCACTAAATGTAAATTTTGCTTTTGACGATAAAAATAAATCCCGATTTTCCAATATTTTATCCATTATTGGATGTATATATAAAATATCAGCCGGGTCAATATAAAATAATTCTATACAATTAGGATTCACATCTGCGGCAAGCGTGAATATCTTCTTCAAGGTATAAACAGTAGATTCTATTTTTGGATTATTTGGGTTCGCCAACGACCCATATTGATTGTTAAACTCAACATCATTTTCTGCCTGCTCAAATTTATGAAACAAATTGTATTCTACCTCTTTAGGAGGAATACAAAACCCTTTCAGGTCTAAATCCGACCATTCGTCATTTAATCCATATGCAACTGAACCATGCTTTGTTGCATAGATTATATTGTCTTTTAACCACTTCATGGACAGAGAATACCACACCAATACATATTAGTCAAGTGAAATAAATGCTCGCCATTTTTATGTCAAAAAGCCCGGGAATTTGGGTTAACCTCTGAGAAATCTAAAGTGATAACGGAACAACTGGAACTTAAAAAACAGGGGAAGCGAAAGTGTTATAAATGCAAAAATATCTATCCATATACCGATGAATATTTCAGGTCTAGGTCGTTATGTAGAGTGTGTGGGTCTATTCACCG
>Ga0315284_10007941_pt1 | contig 15140 bp, 6 predicted proteins | sample YL17G09_16_MG_FD_203696 | JGI IMG/M metagenome (GOLD analysis project Ga0315284, IMG submission 203696) | Sediment microbial communities from Yellowstone Lake, YNP, Wyoming, USA - YL17G09_16 | ecosystem: Environmental > Aquatic > Freshwater > Lake > Sediment | place: USA: Wyoming | collected... | reverse complement strand
GTATTGCTCGGTCAGCATGTCGTCTTTCCAGACATAGCCTTCGTACGTCGTCCTGCCGACACCTGCCGGGCCACCGATATCCTGGGTGTACTCGAAGATACCTACAGGAGTTGTGGTCGTAAAGCTCTGGAGATCGCCTGGAAGTACGGTCCCATCGGCCGCTACCGTATCGACCTGCCAGAAGTAAGTCGTGCTGTACTCGAGGGTTCCGGGATCAAAGCTGGCGCTTACTGTGACGCCTATCAGCTCGATTTCGGCGATCTGCATACTATTAGCAGTTGCGGGGTCTCGGACGGCCGGGAACATAATCTGATAGTGGTCGTATGCAACTTTATTGTTAAACGCAATCTCCGTTGTGTTCATTGTGAAGCGGGGATACGCATCAGCCTGAGCGAAATCGACGACTTCACCGGCGGCGATCAGCGTATACGGCCCATCAATGCTCCCGTTCGAACCGGACAGTTCGTATGCAATCGGATCACGATTCGGCGAGTCATTGGCTGTCGTTAATGTTATTCCGGTAACAACACTCGCGCCGGCAGCCGGTGTAATCTGGATACCAGTGGGCTTGACTTCACCTGCGAAGTGCAGGAATTTCGTGCCGGTGTTATCATCGATCGCCAAAGCGGGATGCTCGCCACCAGGCCAACCGGCAATACTACCGTCTCTTGCTTCATCCGGAACACCCTTGACGACATCGCCCGGGCCGGTAACATCACCAACAGCATCAACACTGCCGGCAAATGCCGGTGGAATCTCGGTACCGAAGTACACATTGTGAGAGGCAGCACCAATTCCCACCACCCAGCTAACATCGTCATCTATGCCGACAGGTATGGCACCATCTTCCGGAACCGGTCTCCAGGCAGTCGAGTTGGGGAGTCCAATGCCGCCTGCGAGATACCAGTTGTTAATCCATTCACTCATAACTTCGCCGCGCGGGTCATCGTCTTGACTAGCTGTCTGGTAGAAAATGCCTAAGCGACCACCAGTAGCTGTATTAACAACGATAACGGGGTCAGCTCTTGTTCCAGAAGCGTTTTGAGCAAGAATCAATTCCGGTTTCCAATCGCCTGTAAGTTGATCAAGATGGAACGGGCGGTCAGTTTGGAAATCCTGTATAGATGGCGCGACCGCATGACCTTCGGCGGTAACAGCAACAGAAGTATTGTCGTCCCACATATCAACGACAATGTCCATCATATTGTATAATCCGTTTGAGGCGTTATTTGCTCCGGCATTATTGACGTAGAACATATAATCGCCCGTGTTGATAATGAAATTACCATCATCCAGGAATGCTTCGGCTAATGAGCCGTCAGGCAGTGCATTACCACCCGGATAAAGAAGGTCTGGGAACTGTCCGTTAAGAATTAACAGGTCCGCAACACCATCCCCTGTGTGGGTAACTACCCAACCTACAAGGCATACATGTTGAGCTGCTGTGAATAGCTCAACAGAAGTCCCCGATACGTTGTCAACAATTTCCTGCATTTCGCGGTCAGCCGCACCTTGCCCATACCAGCCTGCTTGTGTTGAAATTGCTATGTCGCCAGGAACGAATGCGGGAATTATTGTCTCCATAGTGGCACCGAGGACGTAGAAGTTATTGGTATTAGCTTGCGAACCAAAGACATAGGTTCCAGCGGGCAGCTCAGCCGCAAAGACACTTAACGCGCGGTCTGTGGTAGCATTCTCTTGGATATAGATGTCTATGCCGGTGTCGACAAATGCCTCAGCAATGGCTGCTGTTATACTGTCTAACGTTGCCTGCAGTGGTGAGAAACGGTCGTCGACAGTCACCCACACTGTTGCATCCTTGGAAATGGTAAGCTCGTATTTGACATTGCCGCTGCCCTTGTCGGAGTTGAACGTGCGGACGCACTCAGAGCCATCAAGCAATGCGGGAATTCCTGACCATGGATAGGTACGGTCGGAAAAGCACAAGTTGCCATTTGTCAGGCCGCCTGCCTCGGTGGCCAATGGTGCCGTACTGCCGTCATACGCACCGATCGGGGCTCTGTCACCGCTAACGCCGTTCGACCGAACAACGCTGGTAATGACATTTCCGGCATTGGCCGACACAGTCAAGCAAAACGCGAGTACCAACATAAAAGTTAATATTTTCTTTGTCATTTTACGTTCTCCTAACTATTATTCTTCAAATTTTTTTTTTAACACTTCTTACAAGTCAAAAACAAACCACCTAAACCCAGCAAAACAATGGTCACAGGCTCAGGAACCATTACTGCAATAGTCTGCTCCATCAAAGCCTTATAATCATCGGTGATGAAGTCGCCCCAGTTTGCGCGCCTGTTCTGCGGATCGCCCTGGCCGTAATCCAGGTCTGCGTCATATCCCCAGCTTCCCAGGAAAGCCCGGCGATCACCGGCAATACCGTATTTATCCGTGGTGTTGTTAACTGCGTCAAAGTCTGCTCCTGCCTGGATATCAATCAGTATTGGGCGATTGTCAAACGTGGCGACAACAATACCCCCTGCGACAACTTGCTCCGTTGAATCGGGCAAGTATACGCCTTTGGGGGCCTGACCTGGAGCTGGTGCTTCGGACCAGTCGAAAAGTCCGGTAGAGACCGGGACGAATGGATGCAGATTCACGATGTCGATACCTGTTGATGTCAAATCCGCGTCGCCGGAGCCGCCGGAAGTCCAACCCCACTTTGCACTGCCTGTTTCGCCGCGGGTCAAGTACCCGCTGCAAAGCAGCAAGGGATTATCCAGCTCATTCCAACTCTTTCGGTCATTGTCATAGCTGCCGCTGCTGGTCATGCGGCTGATAAAAACCATGCCGGCGCTTTCCAGCGCCGCCACTTTCATCGGGTCATCGAAAGGATTTTCACTCTCTCTGTACACCTGGCCCATTCCACTGGTGTCTACTGTATAGCCGAGGCCCTCCAGCCACGAAACCAGGGCATCATCCTCATGGTTCCCATCAGGGACATCCGGAGGATTGCTGTCACTGATCAGTATGATGTCGTAGCCGGCGTAGACCGAACTCGCCAGACAAAACACAAGTACCAAAACAAAAGCGATTAATCTTTTCATCATTTGTTAATTTCCGAACCACTTGTTAGTGGAACTGTCGGTATTCCCTACTCCTACGAGTCAGCTTTCGATGTACCTGCAAATTTGCAGCAAACCAAAAATAATGTCTTAAAACAGCCCATCGAGAACATTTCCGGTTTTAACTGCCGAAATCAGCTCACTCGGAGTCTATGCTGAAGCAACCGGCATAGCCCCACTGTGAACTTATTCAGATTCATTTAGCTCAACTACCAAACAGTTGAGCAGTTGCTGTGAAATTATTAAGGAGCGGGTGCAAAGACAGCCGAGCCGCCGTTCGCCACATCGTTCAACAGTATGCGGGTGCCGCCTACGATTTCATGCAGCTCGATCGATGCTCCGCCGCCACCTTCCAGCGTACGTGCTCGCAGATCATAGCAGCCGTCAGCTTCGACTCTATAGATGAAGTCCTGATTATTCGCGCCCTTCCACTCACCGGTTCTGGCGACTTCGACGCCGCCGATCATGATAATCGTACCGTCGTCACTGTTGGCGCCGATCTGATGGATACCCGCAGTCAACTGGATGTAGCCGAGAATCTCGGTCGCGAAGTTGTCATCGCCATCACCCGCGCCCGGATTCGCCGCCGGAACCTCAAGCGGATCGATGCCGGGGTAAGTCTTGTCCGGATAGCCGTTAGCTTCGCTGAATGCGCCATAACTGTCCGAATCGTACAAGTTGACGAACTCGTCAATGCGAGTACCTGCAGAACCAGGCATAGCCGGAAGTCCCTTGTACATACCGGTGTTGAGCAGCTCGTTCATGGCGTTATATCCCCAACCGTCTGTAACGAGCGGCTTGAGCGAACGGATGCTGAATCCAGGAGTAACCGACGGGCAAACTCCAAGGTCTGCACTGGCCGGTACGGTCGTGAGTTGAAGCTTACCAACCAAACTGGGATTCTCCTCGTAAACGACATTCCAGGCCCGGCATTGAGACATGATTCTGTTGTCGTGCGAGGTAGAAGCCACACCAGCCAAAATCTCGCCCGCAAGATTACCATTAAGGACCAGTTCGACACGCCTCGATTCCCAACCTTTACCAAAGTCTGCGAGAGCCTCAATAACGGTCAAGCCTTCGACAGTAACTCTTTGGATACCCAGAGCCTGCGCTCCGGATGTCCAGGCCGTGCCCCATTCACTACTACCAGCACCTGTTGAGGTGCGTCCCTGCTCTCCGGCGTAGTCCCTGTTCTTGCGGTCAGCCATATAACGATGAACAGAAACGTCGGCGAGCGATTCTCTGAGCATTACACCATACTTGGCCCAATCGTTGCTGACACAGACCCACTCGAAACTTGCCGAGACACGTACATCACCATTGACCGTGTTGTAGGCAAAGTGGAAATCGTCCGCGTTATCCCAGACATCGTGACCGCTTGCCGTGATAAAGTACTCATCCGCGGCAGCATCGTACAGCGTGGTTCCGATACCAGGATCATCACCTATATTCACGGTGTCCTCAAAGATGCCGACAGGCTCAGCGAAGCTCGATACCACGGTGAGCAGGGAAATGAGGAGTGTTAATAGAAACAATTTCTTACACATAATGATTCTCCTTCCTTCTTACTTTATTAAGAAGCATAAATATTTGCTTTGGCTACGAGCCAAAACATTTACACAGCCCGAGACAAGCGTAAACCTTTTGCGCATGTTTTTAGCCTGTCTCAAACCACCTTCAAACAAGCGACAAAGAATCTTCACCAAACTCTGTGCTTGTCAGTAAAGAACAAAGAACTCTGTTATAGGACCTGACTTTTTTCCTCTTCCACGCGGAAGCCGTGTTTGAGTTGTAAGCTGACTTGCAAAAACACTAAGTGCAAAACAAAAACCTCACTCCAACTCACGTCCCTCCACCTAATACACCTTAGGTGGTTGCCCAGGAACTATGGATACTATTACACGCCAGTAAGCCAAAATCCACAAGAGCTACCTGACTTCACTTACCTATTTGTACCAAACTATCCCTATACCCGTCAAGAAAAATGTCACAAATTGTGCATAATTTCAAATAAATTCTGAAAAATACATCAACAAGCCGAACGGGGCCTGTATCGAATCAATCAGTACAGGCCCCGAACTGGTGCAAAATCACATAGCTCATTGCTGAGTGGTTGTACAGGATAATCCGCTCAATCGGTCGGAAACCAAGAGAATTTCACCGACTGCCACGCAACACGGCCTCAAGTATATTCCGTATTCGGACCGAATTTGGGTCCAATTCCGAAGCTTTTCGTATCTCCTCGATGCCCTCAATTCTGCGATTTTGCTGGTTCAAAAGGACTCCCAGGTTGCAGTGCAGTATTGCGCTATCGGGCGAGAAACGCAATCCTCTGCGGCATACCTCAATCGCCTTGTCAACCTCCTGCCGGTGCATCCGTATCTCCGCCAAATTGTTATATGCCGGCACCAGATCCGGCTGCCGGCGTATCGCCTCGGAGTAGTGCTCTATCGCTCTGTCAACTTCATCTCTTTTCTGATACGCCGAGGCCAATCGGTAATGAGCATATCCATAAGTCGGCATGATTCGGATTGCCCTTTTGTATTGTGCAATGGCGCCCTCAAAATCACCGAGCTTGAACAGCGCTGTGGCCACATTGTATGGTCCTAAATAAGAATGCGGCAAAGATTTGGCCACGAGTCGATACTGTTCAAGGGCCGATCCAGGATCCCCAAGATCTTCTAACAACAGCATGGCGTATCTTTCACGCAATATCCAATCGTCGGTGTCTTGCTCAATGGCACTTCGATACTCTGCCGCCATTTCCTTAAGAGCCTCGGGAGTCAACGAGACTTTCAGGTCCGTTAAATGTTGTTCCATTTCTTTGAGACGCTCATCGTGATATAGCTGATTAGTGAACGGTGCTTTCTTGAGAAAGCCGTTGACCACCTCATCAGCGATCTTGTGTCGATCCCAATCTGTATAGGCCAGGTTACGGGCACACTCTGTTTCAGTCACAAAAGGCCGTCCGGCTCGCCTGGGATTACCCAGGCGATTGGGCAAGATCTTTTCGACCTGCTCAAAGACCGTCTTTGCCAGGAGATAATTTCCATGAAAGTTCAGATGCACATGTTCATGAAAAAGCTCCTTGCCGGGGATTCCATAGGGACTGTTCTGTTCAAACATCTCGACTGCATCGACCAGGTAGAGACCTTTGGTATTGCTGTGGCGGGCAACATCGCGAATGATCTGATTCATTCGACTATCAGCACGAAACCGAAGCGTGTCCTTATCAAGTGCCTGAATATATCTTTCCCGCGCCTTTTCGTACTCAGCAACGGCCCAATAATATTGACCAAGTCGGTATTGCAAGTCAGCGTAGCCGTCATCAATCTCAGCAGCAGCCATGCAGGACTCCACTGCCTGACCATAAGCTCCAGCCATTTCGTGGTTTATACCCTCCTTGTAAGCCGCCTCCCACCTCTCGATTTCTGTTGGGGATAAATCGACAGGATGGAGAGAGCCAAAGGGTGGACTATCTTTGAGATTGCTTCCAACCGTACACAAAATTACTTTCGCTCCGGCTTTGCATCCCAGGCGAACAATATCTTCGAGATTCCTTTGAAAATGCCCGTAAACGCTTTGAAGTCTGGCATCATTGATCGGCACTTGCCTGTGCACATTCATCTCCATACCCCGCCAAACTTGCAACCTGTCCTTATCCGCCCTCATCGATTCCAACAGATTTGTCAGCAACTGGCCCAGTCTCGTGCCCTTGAGCGCAATCCCGGCGCGAATCAGAGATAAATTGCGAGAAAACGACGAAAAGACCGTACCGGCACCGTAGGGACCTACAACTTCATTGTTGCCCAGATAAACAACGAACATATCGGGCTTATACAGAGCGCAATCCTTGGCGACCTCCAGGACCACATGCGAGTTAATTGCCGCCATTGCTATAACAATGACTTCAAAATTGATTCCGGGATACACCTCTCGCAGCATTACCTTCAAAACCCGCCCAAAACTGAATGCAGGATAAGGCACACCTTGGGCGGCAGACTCTCCTAACACAAAAATTCGGCAGGTATTGTCGGCCTTGTCCTCGACAAAAGTAAACGGCGTGAATTCGCGAGCAATGTTCTTAGGGAAAAACCGCCATCCGAACCTTGAATTGTCACAACAGACCTCCCTGCCGTCCACCTCGCATTTGACTATCGCCTCTGGACGATAGCCATAACCGGCTAACCGCAATCCAAGCTCCAACAGCAGAATCAACAGCGCCGGAACAACGAGCACCGCAATAGCGCGAAACACAAATAAACGCCGGCCGCTTATTCCCATCGCCTGTGACTTAATGGCGTCCTTTTGCTGATCTGCGCTCGCAGATTCGGAAAGACTCCGGTCTTTTTCCCGTTTGCGCCGCCCGACTTTCGACCCGCGGGACGTTTCTTTTCTATCGTATGATGAAGGTCTTTTACTTTTTTTCTTATTGCCTCTGTGCGACATGTATCGTATCTTTCCTGCCCGGTTTCCGGCACGTCGAAGCGCCCGGTTTCTCAATGGACATGGTATATCCGTTCAATTTAATCTCACGAGCGCATCCGATGGCAGCCTTTCTGAAAATTTGCAAATTCAGCTTTTCTCAATGCTCAGAACATGCGATATATACCTCTTGGCAACTCTGCTGAGATTGCAGACAAAGCGAGATTAGCAAATCAACTGCAAACTGTCAACTGGTTATCGTTCCATGTAGAAACGACTCCCCGAAGCAGGGATATTGGCTCGGAGATCAAGCTGCGCGGCATCCAGACCAATCGAGATGGTGTGGGCGAGCGTCAAGGCGGGCGCTGACGACCTGGCTCTCATCGACGAATTACAAAAACAATCGGGGCCTACACCGAATTGATCAGTGTAGGCCCCGGACTAATACAAACACTCTTGTCAATCCCGTGAAAACGGGAGACCGTTTAGTCTTTCACTTTAAGTACCCTGTTACTAATCGCTAAGCAGCTCTATTTCGGCAATCTGCATACTATTCGATCCACCCGCGTTTCGAACGTCCAGGAATAGAACTTCATAGTGAGCGTATGCTACGTCATTATCAAACGTAATCGGCGTTGCGTTCATTGTGAAGCGAGGCCATGCCTCTGCCTGGTCGAAATCGACGATATCGCCAAAGGCAATCAAATCGTACTTCCCATCGATGCCACTATTAGAACCATAGAGCGCAAATGCAATCGGATCACGTTCTGGAGAGTCATTTGCCGTGGTGAAAGTCAATCCCGTAACAACACTAGCGCCATTCAATGGTGTAATCCTGATACCGGTGGGCATGAGATCACCCCTAAAGTGCAGGAACTTCGTACCGGTGTTGTCATCGACTGCCAGGTTCGGTGTTTCAGCACCAGGCCAGCCCCAATTATCGCCATTCATTAGCCCATCGTTCGGAACGCCCTGGACAATATCTCCAGGCGCCGTAACATCAGACATGGCAACGGGCTCGACGACACGGACGTTGGAAACGGTGATCGCACCTACACCACCGGGCTCTCCGTCACCTACGCCGATGTACAGCTTCGCGGCTGCGGTCGGATCCACGCCGACGAATTCATCCAGCGAAACCTTCCACGGCCTGTTCACTGTAAGCTGCGTGGCCGAAGCATACGGATGAGCTACCACAGCAACGGCACCTGTAGCATCTTCCAGCGCCACGTAAACCGGATCGGCGGTGTTGCCGCTGACTGAGTCAATATCTTCAGACACGATAACACCATCCACGCCACCTTGAATATCCACGTTGTCGAACGTGTACGTGCGAGCCTCACCGGCTGCATGTGAAGTCACAAACAGACCGATAAGGACCGTTTCCGGTAACTCGACGTCAATGGGGTTCGTCATAGCGCCATCCGGCGATGTGTCCGTAAGTAGCGCCCATTCAACACCGTCGGCCGAAGAGTAACCTGAAATCGCGTTGCCTACACGCGTCAGTTTTACATAATAAGGCGGTGCCGCAATGAGATCCCCATGGTAGCTAATTGAGTTGCCGGCGGTCTCCGGACGGCCCTGCATCGCAATGCCGCCGCCCTCGCTGCCTGTCATTCCCATTAGCATTTGTTTGGAGTCCACGGCAGTTGTCTCACGGATCATAACGCCACCCTTGGCCCATGCGTTCGAGCCGGTGCCGTTACTGACAACGCGAGCGGAAATCTCGCCGTCGCCGGTAAGCTGCATGTAGACATAATGGAACTGATCGGCAGTACCCCAGATGTCGGCTCCGGCACCCGCGACCTTGTAGGTCCCGGTTGCATCATCGATGCTGATATTAGCCGCTGCACCCTTGAAGCTCAACGTCAGGTCCGAAACAACACCTTCTGCCGTCAAGTCCGCCGGTGTATCCAAGGCCAGCACAGAAACGAAAGGCTCAGCAGTGTTGTCATAGTTCAGCGTTTTCGTCCCGGTAAGCAGGGCAATGTATTTTTCCGTGGAGAAGCTCCAGACCGGACCCTTAACTGTGCCGCCGGGTGTAAACTCATCGACTGCCCAGTAGTAGGTCGAAAACAGTTCCAGCGCGCCGGCAGCGTACGATGTTACCATCAATTTGCCTTTGAACGTACTCATGTCGCGTGCCGCTACGGCCGCTTCGTCGGTGCCGAAGTATACATCATTAATGATAGTATTCTTGCCGGCCGTCCATTTCAGAGTAACAGGGGATGCTACGTTCTCGGCAGCGTCCACCGGGTTCGGGAAATGGGCCGTAAGAGGTAACGTCGTGAAGCTCCATGTGTTACCTTCGATTACAGTTCCATCCGCCTGGACTTCATCGACTCGCCAGGTGTAGGTCATACCCGGCTCCATCGCCACAAACGCTACGACCTGATCGGTCTCGGCAATCATTGCCCCGTCAAAATAGACCACATGCGAGACTGCGCCATAGCCTGCCTCCCACATTAAAGACGCAGCAACGGCATCCACTGCGCCGTCTGCCGGGTCCGGATTCTGAGCTTTCCTCAGGCTTTGAGGGACTGCGGCCGGTGACAGATGATGGCCGGCAATGACTACCCGCTCCGGGTGGTCGGGGCCTTGCCAGGCCACTGAACAGTTGTCACCGCCGCCGCCTTCTTTGTACAGCGCCGCGATGTAGTATTTCCCACCACCTTGGAGCGCGATAGGCTCGGACTTCTGCTCTGGCATACTGTCCCAATCGTCTATGCCGGTCCAACTATTGTGACCGCAGATCCGCAGAGCGTTGGCCGGATCGTCGTCGGTGCTCAAAAAGAGCGCAGTGCCGTCATCAGCGGCAATCCAGAACGTGTAGTCACCTGAAAGCTCAGGGTAAAGATAACCGTGTATCCGGCTGCCGTAGTTGTCGGCAAAATCGGTTACCTTGAGCTCCGTGAGCAAAGCTGCCCATGTCGGATTGTCCGGGTAGGCGGCGTTGTTCGTCAGGTCACTGACGGCCGTTCCGCCGATATTTTCCCAGACCTCCTGCAAGATCTGGCCAGTTGCCTGGCCGTTGGCATTGGCCACCAGGCCAAACACCAGCACAAAAGATGTTAAAAGAAATAATTTCTTACACATAATAATTCTCCTTTTTTTTTCTTTAATAAAAGAAGCGTAAACATTTGTTTTGGCTACGAGCCAAAACATTCATAGTTTGTGACAGGCATAAACCTTCCACGCCTGTTTGTGCCTGCCTCAAACGACTTTCAAACAAGCGACATCGAATCTTCACCAAACCTTGTGCTTGTCAGTAAAGAACAAAGAACTCTGTTATAGGACCTGACTTTTTTCCTCTTCCACATGGAAGCCGTGTTTGAGTTGTAAGTTGACTTGCAGATACACTAAGTACAAATCACAAACCTCACTCCAACTCCGTCCCTCCACCTAATACACCTTAGGTGGTTGCCCAGGAACTATGGATACTATTACACGCCAGTAAGCCAAAGTCCACAAGAACTACCTGACTTCACTTACCTATTTGTACCAAACTATCCCTATACCCGTCAAGAAAAATGTCACAAAATGTGCATAATTTCAAATAAAATCTTCAAAAATACACAAATCCAGCAATTACAGGCTCTTAAAATTGCTCAATAGAGAATTTTTTGTCCAGAAATAAATTTTTAGCAATTTTTTTTTGCCTTCACAATGCGACTTTTTAGCTCAATAAGGCCCTGATAGCTTATGGTTGCCCGGATTTATCCGGTTCCTCGCCGCCATTGTCAGCGGTTTGGCTATCGTCGTCAGTGTTTTCCTGAGCCTGCTCAGAGTCTTCCGGGGTTTTAAGCACTGTTTGTGAAGACTCCTGTGCAATTGCCTCCGGGGCATCTGTATCTACGGCCTCAGGCTGTTGGTCCTGCTGATCTTCCGACTGGGCCGGCTCAACATCAGCGGTTTCGCTTTCATCGATATCCTCTCGCTGTTTTCTAAGCTGGGCAACATCTGCATCGGACAGCACCCTCTCAGGACCAGATGGTGCCCGCTGCCGGTCTGTGTCAGCTTCCTCCTGCTCCTCGGCAGCCCACTTAACCCTCCGCAAGCTCAAACCGATTTTACGGGAGTCGGTATCGACCTTTAGAATCTTTACTTCAACATCGTCGCCAACTTTAACAATATCCTGAGGCTTATCGATCTTGTGGTCGGCAAGTTCGGAAATATGCAAGAGTCCCTCCAACTCATCTTCGAGCTCAACGAATGCGCCGAAATTGGTAAGCTTTGCCACCTTGCCTTTGATAATATGTCCTGGAATATATTTATCCGGGATAGCACGTATCCAGGGATCTTCGTTCATCTGTTTGATGCCCATGGAAATCCGCCGCTTTTCTTCATTAACTTCCAGAACAATACATTTTATTTCCTGATTTTTGTGCAGGGCCTCGCCTGGATGGCTGTGTTTTCTTGTCCAGCTCAAATCCGAAATGTGTATCATACCATCGATACCCGGCTCCACCTCCACGAAGGCACCGAAATTGGTCAAGCTGCGTACTTTGGCGGTAACAATCGCACCAGCCGGATATTTCTGAGAAGCTATCGCCCATGGATTGGTTTGAGTCTGTTTGAGCCCCAGCGAGATTTCCTGCTTTTCCTTGTTAACACTCAGCACGACTACCTCAATTTCGTCCCCGAGATTGACCAGCTCGCTCGGATGCGCAAGGCGCTTGGTCCAGCTCATCTCGCTGATATGGACAAGACCCTCAATACCATCTTCAAGCCGCACGAAAACACCATAGCTCATTACATTTACAACTTTACCCTTGACCTTTGCCCCGATAGGATAACGATGTTCGACATCATCCCAGGGGCTGGATGTCTTCTGCTTGAAGCCCAGCGAAATCTTCTCGTGCTCTTTATCGATACCGACAACAACGCACTCGATCTCCTGATCGAGATCGACGACTTCGGATGGATGCGATATTCTGCCCCAGCTCAAATCGGAAATGTGCAGCAGGCCGTCCAGGCCTCCCAAATCCACGAACACACCGAAATCGGCGATGTTTTTCACAATACCCTTTCGCAATTGACCGACCTCGATTTCCGACAGTATTTTCTCTTTGCTGCTCCGGCGTTCCTCTTCTATGAGTTTGCGCCTGGATATAACAATGTTTCTGCCTTCTATGTCTATCTTGAGAATCTTGCAATCCACTTCTTTGCCGATGAACCTGCTGATATCGCCCGGCTTCCTTATATCCACCTGAGATGCCGGCAAAAACACAGGCACCCCGATATCTACAAGCAGACCGCCCTTGATTCGCCTTACAACCCTGCCCTTAACGACATCACCCTCTTGTTTCGTTTCGAGAATTGTTCTCCAGCCTCTCATGAGGTCGGCTTTGCGCTTGTTCAATAGAATAAGACCGCTTTCAGAGTCAGTGTCTTCAAGCAGAACTTCGATCTCTTTGCCCGGCTCTATCTCATCGGGATTGTCAAATTCACTCGCATCGACGATCCCTTCGCTTTTCAGGCCCACCTCCACAATAACGTCATTTCCTATCCGCGATACAATAGTTCCTTCGAGAATGGTCCCCGGCAGACGGAAATCCACCTTTGTCTGCAGAGCTTTCTCCATGAACTCAGTTTCCTGCTCACCGAACATCTCGTTGACCTGCTGATCGAGTTTCTCTTGTGTCAAACCTAATTTGTTAACTATATTTCTATCTACCATCGAATTAAATCCCTCTGTGGAGCTTGTGTTCACTACTTATCGGCGCCCCACATTTACGCCGATAAGCTTCTGTGCAACATTGCACAAATACTATTTTTGGGTTAATCATTAAAAAAAGCCATTTGCCCACGCAGCAAATGCAACTTACATTACAGCAACATTTTACCAATTTGACATTTTTAACAGATAGTAATAGTTTTTTCAAGAACCTCTTTGTTTTTTTTTTGTGAAAAGCTTTATTTTACTCGCTGTCGTGCTAAATAACTTCCAAATTCTTCACAAACTGATTTATGATCCAGTCAGGGGTTGAAGCACCCGCTGTAACGCCGGCCGATTTCTTGCCGGAAAGCACACTTTTATCAAGCTCATTCCAGTTTTGGAGGTGATACGTTTCCTTATTTACTTTTTTGCACAACTCCGCCAGCCTGCGCGTGTTGGCGCTTTCCAGGCCCCCGAGAACAAACATTATGTCCACCTGCCTGCACAACTGTACCGCCGATTCCTGTCTCTTTATTGCCTCTCTGCATAAAGTGTTGATCACTTTCAACTCGCTGAAACTGCCGCTTACCATGGCGCCCAGCATCCTTCCGAAGTGATCGGGGCTTTGCGTCGTCTGGCAAACAACGCCCAGCTTGGCATTTTGGGGCAGCTTATGCAGGTCCGACTCGTCGGTAATGACGATAACATCTTCGGCACAGCCCACAACCGCCCGGACCTCGGGATGATTCTCCTCGCCTATGATCACGACTTGATAACCATCCCTTTCGAGCTCGCCGGCTATGTGCTGGACCCTCTTAACCAATATGCACGTGGCATCGACAATGTTGAGTCCTTTGTCTTTGAGCCTCGCTATCTGTTTGGGAGCGGCGCCGTGAGAACGTATAAGAACCGTCCCCGAGTGAATTTCCTTTACCTTGTTTACGGTCTTCAGGCCGCTTTTTGCCAGCCGATCCACCACATCTTTATTATGAATGATTGGTCCGAAACTATAGACGTCATTTTCTTCTGAAAGAATCTTTTTAGCAACACTGATAGCGTTTCTAACACCGTGACAAAATCCGCACTTTTCTGCAACTGAGACTTTCATAAAATCTTGTTCAAATATCTTATCTAAGATTAAGGTTGCTTAATGATTCCTGCCGAATATACCAATAGTGGTTACTTATTCGGCAGCGATAAAAAGCAATACAATCTGCCGACTAATGAGTCTCTTTAAAGATCGTTCATAGTCATACCTTCCCAAAATGACTCTGGGCAAAGTTATTTAAGGATGGAATTTTATACCGAATTTCCCATAAAATCAACCAAAACTTTCTTATTCGGGGATAAGCCTCGAAAAACAACAAGCGGTTGATATTTTGTAAAGATTATTCTTGACGGTTATTCACGAATCGGTTTAATTTGTGGGCAAGGGTGGAGAAATAAAATTTGATAGGTTATAAAAGATTATAATTAAACGGCTTATGTATTTTAGGGATGGTTAAAAAAATACCTTAATCTTCATGGAAAGGATTAAATGATGCGAACTGTCAAACTTTCAGCTATTTTAAGTTTATGTGTCTTTGTCTTACTTTCAAATGGCTGCAACTCGGAGCTGCAGGACCTGCGAATCCAAAACAATACACAGCAGAAGCTCATAGACCAGCTCCAGGCCGAGCTGGCCGCTAATACGTTGCAACTTGAGCAGATGAAGAAACAGCTGGCCGCCGCCCAGCAAACCGATAGTATCGAAGTCGAGGCGCTGCAGCAGCAAATTGCCGCTCTCGAGGAAGACCTTGCTAAAAAGAAAGAGTTGATCGCCTCGATGCAGCAGAGGCTGCTTTTAGGCGGAGGGGCGCTGCCTGTGGAACTCAGCACTTTGCTGGAAGACTTCGCCAAACAGCAGCCCGATATGGTTACGTACGATGCGAGCCGGGGCGTAGTAAAATTCAAGAGCGATTTGCTTTTTGAAA
>Ga0315284_10007939_pt1 | contig 15143 bp, 17 predicted proteins | sample YL17G09_16_MG_FD_203696 | JGI IMG/M metagenome (GOLD analysis project Ga0315284, IMG submission 203696) | Sediment microbial communities from Yellowstone Lake, YNP, Wyoming, USA - YL17G09_16 | ecosystem: Environmental > Aquatic > Freshwater > Lake > Sediment | place: USA: Wyoming | collected... | reverse complement strand
AGTATTTTCCTACAGGAACTTCTATAGGCATCAGCATAGTTTTATTCATGGCATTATCCTTTCTTCTATCTATATTATCTCAAAATTAGTGTTTTTCTATAAAAAAATATTTAAAATATTTTAAAAAACTGATAATTGTGAAGTAATTTATTTGACAAATTCCTTATTGTATGATATAGTGTTTTACATGATATATAGAAACATGGAGTGCAATGGAATCTGAAATGGTAATGGTAATCTGCATTTCAATCCTCATTGGAATCATAATCGGAATAATCATTGTAAGGAATAATTAATGAGAGAAATATTTTTTTGGTTTCTGATTGTTCTTGCTGTGTTCGTTGTTGGATGTAGTGCAATGCCGAATGAAATAAATTTTGCAATAAGGTCTGATGAAGAATTTATGGTTAATGGTTATCAAGTTGATACAAAATGGAATCTCAAATAAAAGGAGTCGTTAATGGAAGCAATTTTAATCATTTTAATGGCGGCTGTAATGGAGTTCATTGATGCAGGGCTTGGTATGGGATATGGAACAGTTCTCTCTCCCTTGCTCATTATAATGGGCTACGACCCAATCGTGATTGTTCCTGCGGTGTTGCTATCTCAAGCAATGGGAGGTTTCACGGCAAGTATGTTCCATCATAAACTTAAAAATGTAGATTTCACATATGGCAAGAAAGATTTGAAGGTAGTGCTTCTTATTACCGTTCTTGGAATATTTGCAACAGTTATTGGCGCAATGGTCGGCATAAACATATCAAAGGTTTTTATGAAAAATTACATTGGCGTTCTTGTTCTCATTGTAGGTGCGGTAATGTTACTTCGGAGTGAATTTTCTTTTTCATGGTGGAAGATGGTTGTTGTAGGGACGATTTCATCATTTAATAAGGGATTATCCGGTGGCGGGTTTGGTCCAATCGTAACTGGCGGTCAGATAATCGCTGGCAATGAAAGTAAGGCTTCAATCGGTTGCACGACATTTGCTGAAGCACCTATTTGTATCGCTTCATTTATTACCTATGCGCTCATTCGTGGGATAGAAGGATGGGATATTGTTTTATTTATGTGTATTGGTTCTATGATAGGGTCTCCCATTGGTGCTATGCTCACCAAAAAAATGGATTCAAAGTTGCTCCGCACTCTTCTTGGTATGCTTATCTTTGCACTTGGATTCTGGGTTCTTACTGGAGGAAAGGCTTAATGGAAGCAAGAATATATAGTGAGAATATTGAAGAGCTTGATTCCTTCCTTGGATTATTTTACTTATCAATAAATATGACTATAATGAATGTTGTAAAAGAGCATGGTATAACTGAAAAATCTCTATTTACATTGTTTGAAAAAGTAGAGAAGATTATAGAAAAAGCCCCCGTTGAGACACTTTCAATGTTCGTTGTTCATAATTACATAAAATCAACGATAGAAGAAAAAAAGAAACAAGAGCCAAAACCGGATGAATATTGCTCTGTAATGTTCACTATATATCAAAATTAAAGAAAAAAATTCATGGTCATCACATTTCTTATGATAAACCATATTCTGTTATATGGTGTTGCAGGAAGTGTCATACAAGAAATTTTCATCCATATAAAAGTAAATATTTTGGTAAAATTGCTTCGTGAAACATTATGCAAATGTCAGGAAATTATTAACCGCTAATAAATCTATTTTATCCATTTAAAATGAGTAGTTTATGACTTGCGAGTTATAACAGTACGCCTTATAAGTCATTGGAAATAAATGAATAGTGGTATTGGAAGCGGTAGTGATTTTGAATTCCATACTTTTATAATATGAATAAAATGAATAAGTTATACAGATATTTTAAGTTAAAAAAAGACGAAAAGTACTGTAAAAAATGTGGCTTTACGGGGCTTAAAAAGGTTACTGGTAAGAAGGAATTGTTCTTTTGTGAAAATTGTGGTAGTAAGTCAAGATACAGGAGAAAATGATGGCTGATAGTAATGGAATCGGAAAGTATGATTGGGTTAAAATAACCAAAGATTTTTTAAAAAGTAATTTTAAATCTGTAAGAGCATTTGCTGAATGGTGTGAAGTCCAAAGGAAAGAAGGAAAAGACATGCCGTGCAGTTCTCTTATAGCAAGAGCAAGTAAAAAATATGCATGGAATAAACTTAAAAGGCAAAAAGAACTTCGTATGCTTGAACGCCTTGTTGACGGAAGGGCTTCTGAAATTGACCCTGAACTTGCACAGCAACTTAAAGAATCGGTTACAATGAAAAATAATCTTACCAAAGCGCTCGTTGACCTTGTTCTGAAATTTTCAGAGAATCCAGAACGGATACACATGAAGGCAAACCTTTCTGATGTTGTTAATGATGCGAAACGTGCCTTGAATATGAAAACGAAAGAAGATGATTTAAGGCAATCGCCAAGTATCCATGTCAATCAGGGAGTGATAGGTCTTGATAGCAGAAGAAGGGAACTTGAGGAAGCGTCTGATAGTGATATTAAAAAGCTAAAGGACAAAAGTGAATCAGTCAATAAAATGTTAAAGAATAAATTTAATCAGATTGAAATTGAAAATGTAAAAATAGTTGACATTGAAGATATTCCAGAAGGAGAAGAAAAAGAAAATGGATAAGGAACAGGAAGAAGCAAAGATAGTCAATGCGTTAGTTCCAAGAAGTGATGATGAAATAAAAAGAATCGCATCAAAAGATATTGTTAATACCTGCATGATGTTTTTTGACGGTCATCACCTTTCTACTTCACACCAAAAAATGTCCTTTGATAAGATGAAGTATCTTTTGCAGATTTACTTTGATGAATCATCTGAAATAATTGTCATGTCAAGCGTACAGACTGGAAAGAGCGAGTGGGCTTTGATGCGTGGCTTTGCTTGTATGGATTTGGGTCTTAATGTGTTTCATGTATTCAGTACGGGTGAAGCAAAGTATAGTTTTGTTAAGGGAAGAATAGATGAACTATGCGATAGTGTTGAGATATACAAGAATATGGAGAATGATGACCGAAGGAACAAATACCTTCGTAGCATGGGAAAAGCAAACTGGAAATTTGTAATATCAAATAGTAAAAGTCATTTTGATGAGTTTCCTGCTGATGTTGCCATTGTTGATGAATACGATAGTTGTAACTCCGAAAATATGAGCCTTATAGATACAAGGCTTGAGAATAGCAAATATAAATTTAAGTATTACGTTGGGAATCCAAGTGTTGATAACTTTGGTATTTCAAAACCGTTTAAGGCTGGCAAGCAATATGAATGGTTCTTTAAATGTGTGAGATGCGGATGCAAGATTAAAGCAGATTTTTTTAAATGTGTTGTAAAAGAGATAAAGGACAAGGACGGGAATCATGTTGCATTTCAATTATACGATAGCGAGTGGAATGAAAATCTTGACCGTGATATAATGATTAATTGTGGTCAATGCAACTTTGTTCAGGAAAGACCTAACAACGGATTTTGGGTGCAAATGAATAAGAGTGGTAAAATTGCTTCCTATCATATTTCAAAATTAATAAAATTAACAAGTAAAGTTAGTGAGTTATGGCTTGACCTTAAAGATGCAGAGGGGAATGAATATAAAATGCAGGTATTCTATAATAAGAAACTTGGATTACCTTATTCTGGAACTGGCTCAAAAGTAACAAAGGAAATGCTTGATAGGTTGGTTTATGATTATACGACAAGAGAATCTTCAACGAAAGTCTGTATAGCAGGTCTGGACATTGGAGATAAATTTGATTTACAAATTGATATGTCAGCAAGGCATGATGGGAAAAGAAAGAAATTGTTTATTAATGCGTTTAGGTGCGGAACTCTTGATGAAGTAAAAGAAAAGATAGAACTATTTAATATAAGAACATTATGTGTTGGTATAAAACCGGAACGCCACCTCATGCAAAAATTTAGAGAGGATATGATTGGGATTTGCGATGTGATATTGATAGAAGAACTTGATACGAGAGGCGGGAATCTTAAACTGCTTGGTTTTCAGGAAGATAGTGATTTAGGTGTAATAAAAATTGATAGAACATGGATGCTTGATGAAGCAATGAAGAATATGCGAATGAAATTTAATATTTTACCAAAAGGATACGAAGGGGTTCTTGGTGGTTTTTGGTTTGAAAGCATGGTATCAATTACACGGATTTTTGAAAATGATAAAGAAGAATATAAATGGAGTAAGGCAGATAATGACCACTTCAGATTTGCTGATGCGTTTAGCATGATAGCTTGGATGCAAACGCAGGAAGCTGTTTTATTTGCAGAAAATAAAACGCAGGAAGAACCTGAACGTAAAAGAACATTTAGAAAAGATTACTCTGAATATAATGAAGAATACGCCAACAATCCCATAAGAAAGAAAAGATTTGGAATTAGAAAGAGAGATGATATAGATGATGAAAACTTTTAGGCAAGACCTGAAAGAGGCGGTAGAGAAGCATTATAATGAGTTCCATGATGGAAGCCGTTATTGGGAAATGAAAAAGGAATTTGATAGCATCGTTATTTTTTCTACATTAAGCAGAACAAGGAAGTGCTATTTCTCGGCTGGCTTGCTTGGTATTTCATATAAAACATTTCAAAGGATGCTCCTTGGCTTACCTCATGGGAAGTTTAAGAAAAGACGAAGATATGGAAAAAGTGCAACCAAAATGGATTGAAAGTAAGTTCTTTCTATGCCATAATTTATAAATAAATTAGGAGAAAACAATGAATTTTCCATTTGTAAGTAGAAAAAAGTTACAAGAAACAGCCAAGCAAATATCAGAGCTTAAAGATGAGTTGAAAATTTTAAAGGATAAAACAGAGAAGGGTCTTTTACGTGAATCATATCTTTTTACTGGTGATGTAGTCCCTGATGCGAAGGGTCATTATTCACAGGAAAAGAGCGACCTTCCTTATTATACTTATTGGGAACTGCAAAAGCAATGTTACGATTCATTTAAAACATTTCCACTTGCAAAGCGTGTCATAGAAATGATGACTGACTTTGTCATTGGTTCTGAACTCACGTATTCGGTTAAAGAGGAATACCGTGAAAAGTTGACTCCAGTTCTTGATGATTTATGGAATGATTATGACAATGATTTTGATATGTGTCTTGAAGGAATGGTGAATGAACTCTGGTTGCTTGGTGAGCAGATATATCCAGTAACCGTTGATAAAATGACAAAGATAGTAAAACTTGGAATTGTTGACCCAAGAGAAGTTGAGAAAATTTTAAGGGACGATAGCAACCAGAAAAGATTGAAACAGGTTGTCCTTCAGCCGAATATGAGTGGAAACACAAAAACTTATGGTGTTATAAATGAAGTTGATGGAAGGCTTGATGTACCGCCTGAATATAAAAAGGCTGAAATTGGGTATGAGTATAGTGGCGATGTATTTCTGTTCCAGATAAATCGCCTTCCTACACAGACAAGAGGTTATTCAGAATTAACAACAATGCTTGAGGCACTTGATTTACTTGACCAGTTTGTTTTTAAAGCCGCAGAAAGAAGTCTATTACTTTTTCACTTTATATCTGATGTTACGATAAAAGGGAAAACAGAGCAGGAGATACAAGCGTTTAATGTCCCCAATCCTCAAAAGAATACTGTTTTTAAACATTCTCCAAATGTTTCCATGGAATTGTTCACTCCTGACATAAAGGCACTTGATGCGGAAATGATAGTAAGAATGGTTGTGAGATTTATTCTTGCTGGAGTTGGGATACCGGAGCATTGGGTAGTTGTTGGTGAGAACACGACTCAAGCAACCGCAAAAGAGCAGAACAACCCGATAGAGAAAAGACTTGAGCGTAAACAGGGAACTATCAAATATGCAATTAAGAAGATTTTCCGTTATCAGCTTGAGCAGAAATTCCCAAGTGCAACAAGAACTGAAATACGGAAAATGCTTGATGCTATATTTCTTGAGTTCCCGACTGTTGCCGGAGTTGATAGAAAGTTCAGGGCGCAGGTTCTTAATGAGACTGCGAAATCTCTTGTTATAGCAACTTCACAGGGATGGATAACAGGGAAGAGTGCCGCACAGGAATTTTCTAATCTTGCTAATAAATTCGGAATGGAACTTGATGCTATTGAAGTTGATGATGATGTTACTGCATTAACTCACCCTATTGTTAAAAAGGGTTCTGATATTGATTCTTATTTTAAAGCAATGGATGGGTTGGCGAAAGATATTGAATTTGGTAAAGGCAAGAAAATAGGCAATAAACTTGATATGAAAAATGTTTAAAAATGCCGAGTAAAAGACAAAGTATATATACAGATGAAGTATATGAACTTCTTGATGATTATAAAAATGTTGTTGGATATTATGACGATAAGATAATCTCTCTTCTTGGGGAAATATCACGGCGACTCAAATATGCAATAATGTCCATTGATGAAGAATCTTGGAACAGGATGCAGTTGAGCAAAATGTCCGAACAGCTTAACCTAATCCTTGAAGATTTCAATAAAAAGTATGATGCCTTATTGCTTTCCTCATTAAAGGATAGCACTCAATCTGGAATCAATTTAATTATTCAGCCAGTACGGAATAATCTTGATTTCAGTTTGATGTGGAAAGAACCGTCTATATTTTCCCCAATGTTTCTTGACCCTAATATCAGAGCAACGTGGACTGTTTCAAGTACGCATATTGCCGGAATAACAAATGAAGTCGCACGTAATATAATGACTGAAATCATTACTGGAATATCAATCGGCTCTCCAAGAATCTCTGTTGTTAATGCAATCATGGGTGAACTGAACGGGGAAAAACTTGGATTCAGGAATCTTAATGATAGAGCATGGACTATATATCGTACTGAAACGTCCAAAATGTTCAGCATTGCTTCTGAATTGCAGATGAGGCAGGCAAGGGAATTTCTTCCTGAAGCGCAGAAAATGTGGCATCACGGAGTATATTCCATTGCAAGGAAACCAAGAGAGGGACATGTTCTTCTTGATGAAACAACTGTTCCATTTAATGAATCATTTCTTAATCCTCTTACTGGAATATCTCTTATGTTTCCGCATGACCCTGCCGCACCTGCTTCAGAGGTATGCTTGTGTGGATGCGCACATACGCTTGCGATGCCTTCTGAAGAATATCTTCGTGATAGGACTTTGATAAATGTCTAAAGAAGAATTGCGTGAGGACAGGAGAAGGCATCTTATAGGAGTAATGCGTAAATTAAAGATAGAGGGGATAGGTGATAATTTTTCTATTGCTGATTTAAAAGTAATGTATTTAAGATACAAGGAAGAACGCAATAGACTTGTATTAAAAACGGAACACGTTTCAGTTGTTGGTGAGATAGATAAGAAGTGGGTTATGGATAGAATAATAAAATTTTCGCTAAAGACGGCAATTAAAAAAACATCCTCTGGATTAATCCCTCCAATGACGTATATGGAAATTATCCAAAGCGATATATTTGCTTTGAGTGTTAGAAGCGGTATAGTAGGTATAGTGCTAAATAAAGGTGGAAAATTTAATTATAATGCCAAAACTGGAAAATTAATTCAGTAAAGGAATAACATGGATGAGTTAATTTTTGAACAAGGTGATTATAAAGTCAACGTTGAAATGCTACAAGGAGATTCCTTACAAGAGTTCATAAAGAAAACTCCCAACAAGCAGGAATGGTGTGTTGTTTCCGAAAAAGGGAAGAGCATGGGTTGTTATTCTTCAGAAAAAGAAGCCAAAGAAAGACTTCAAGATGTTGAGATGTTCAAACATATGAAAGAAGCGGAGATTAAGAAGTGGGATAATAATGGTGCGGCAAAATGGATTAAAGACCATGATTTTAAATCAGAGAATGTTGAAAAAGCTAAAAATTATTGGAGTTTCATACAGGAAAACCACGACAAATATAATTCTTTTAGATTTGATAAAGCACCTTTTAATGGAAAAGAAAGTGATGGTGTTGTTGTTGTATATGGAATAAAGGGAGAAGGAAAAGAGAAAAAAGCTGAAATTCAGACCATACGATTCTATCATGGTGGTGGCATAAAAGAGGAACTGGAAAATTTCAGGAATTATCTTGTTAAGCAATTTGGCTCGGTATCAGAGCAGATTGATATTGAAACGGGAATAGAAAAGGTTTTAAGAGCATTGCTTGTTGACCAGTTCGGGTTGAGCAAGGTTGATGCAACAAGAATGGTTTCCGCTGGTTTTGATAAGACCGTTGTAATGGAAGTGATGAATGAGATTGGTCTTGCTGATAAGTTAAAAGCAGACTATCTTAAACTGATTGCTCAATGGAAAAATGATATTAACTTTGCTTCTCATAATGACCTTGAATTCCTTATGAAAGAATCAGAGAACGAAATGACCCTTATTGAGGCGATGAATAAAGAGGGTACGATATGGAAGGTTGCCGTAATAGAAAAAGGCAAGAGTTATAATAAGACTGTTTATAAAGATAAAGCCCTTGAAGATATGGAACGTATTATCAATGAGGCTGACTCAAAGGGTTCTCCGATAAAATGTAATGCGTTTAAATTTGAGGATACCTTGAATCATCTTCCTGAAAATGCGAGAAAATTCATCAAGGGATTTGTGGAGAATATCGTTGGATGGTTCAAGAACGCAAAGGTTATAGGGAAACAGCTTATTGCTGAACTTCATCTTGACGAAGGTGCAGAAAAAATAAGAAGCCTTCTTCTTACTGCGAAGAAAAAAGATATTAAAATGCCTTTTGGTCTTTCAATAGATGGAGAAGGTGATATTGAGGAGGCGATTGAAGGAGCGGAAAAGATTCTGAATGTTATTGGAGTTAAGTTTCTCAATAGCATTGATTGCGTTACCTATCCGAGTGCTGGTGGAAAATTTTTGGGATTGATTGAATCGTATCTTCAGGAGGAAAATTCTATGTATAAACTTTTGGTAGAGATGCTTGGACGTTCATATCCTGAACTGATTGAAGGAAGGGATTTGAACAAGGCTGACTTTGAAATGGCAAGAGTTGTCCTTTCTGAAGCATCAAAGAAAAATGAACTCTTTAACATGGCGTTAACGGAACAAAATGTTTCCGATGTTATAAAAAAAGTGACTGATATTGAACTTTCTATTAAGGAGAAATTACAGATGGTTACAGAACTTGATGAAGCGAAAAAGGCTATTCAGGGTGAGTTGAGTTCACTGAAAGAAGAACTCTCAAAAGAGAAACTCGCATTTGCGAAAGAAAGATGCGGAATGATTCTCACGAAACTTCTCGGAGATTCAAATCTTCCTGCCACATTCAAAGAGCAGATAAAGGAAGAGTTCAAAGAGAGGATTTTTGAGGAAACCGATTTGCAGAAAAAGATTTCTGCAATGGAAAAGGCTGTTTCCGAGTTCAACAAGGGTAACAAATCGGTCGTGGATGTCATCACGTCAGACCGTGACAAAGCGATGGATTACGTTCAGGAAGGAATGGATGTCCTTTGCGGAGTCGGCAAAGATGGTGCGAAAGACCATTTCAATGGCTCAATCAAACGTGCCTACATTGACATTACGGGTGATTCAAACATAGACGGTCAGGTGGGGATGAATGTTCGCAAGAGCAGATTGAGCGAAGCAATCGTTTCCGGCGACTTCCCTTACATTCTTGCCAATTCACAGACAAAGGTTCTTGTTCGTGAATACAATGTTGGCGAAGCGATGTACCGGAAGATTGCAAAAATCCGTCCGTTGAACGATTTCAAGGTTCAGGACAGGGTTTCTTTCGGTGAGTTCGCAAATCTGGCAACGGTTCTGGAAGGTGCGCCATTCCAGGAATTCGTGACTCCGAGCGAAGAGAAGGCGATTTATTCAGCAGGGAAGAAAGGGAATTACTGCGGAATATCTCGTGAAGCCCTTATCAATGATGACTTGGGCAAATTCACACGGCTGATGCAGGCAATGGGAAGAGCGGCTCTCCGTACCATAAATCAGTACGCATTTGATAAGCAGATGAATTACGTTACAGCGGCAATCAATGACGGCACGATTTATGACGGCAAAGCTCTGTACCATGTTGCCCACAATAACATCACTTCTGATGCGTTGAGCGTTACTTCTCTTGATGCGGCAATGGTGAAGATGTGGGAACATAAGGATATGGATGGGAAACAGCAACTTGGCATAGAGCCGAAGTATCTCATCATACCCCGTGCATTGAAATCACTCGCAATACGGATTCTCAAATCACAGCAGATTCCTACCGATACCTTCAAGACCTACAATGACGTGAACCCTGTGTACGAATCTGTTGAGCCTTTGATTGCTCCCTTCCTGCGTGGTGATGCAAATAACTGGTACTTGCTTGCCGACCCGATTAAGTGGGACGGGCTGGAAATCGGTTTCGTTCTCGGAAAAGAAACCCCGACACTTATTGCGGCAAATCAGGAATCGGTTGGTGCGATGTTCACCAATGACGTGATTCAGTACAAGGTTCGTCACGAATACGGTGCTGGTACGATAGACTATCGTCCTTTCTTTGGTGGGATAGTAGCCTAAACGGTTAAGGTTAATGGATGAGGAGAGCAAGTGTAAAATCTTGCTCTCCTCTATCCCATTTAAAAAGGAGATGAGACATGTCAAGAGGTTCATTGATTCTTGTCCAGAATGTTCCTTGTAGCGGTGTAAAGATGTGTGGTGACAAGGGTGTTTCTGCAACGAAAATATTTGACCCGATAACATTGCATGATGCAAAAGTTATAACATTTCAGGCATTGCTTAATGGTGCTTTGATTACTGATGTCGTAATAAAAATTTACGGGAGTCTTGAAGGTGGAGAATCCGCACCCGATACATTAGCATCATTGACTCCTGTTTCTGCTTCAAAGATTGTCCATGTTGTTGATAAAGCATATGATAGATTTTGGGCTGAATGCTCAACTTATACTGCCGCAGGAAAAGGAAGCCAGATTTTAATGTCGGCACGTTAAGGGGTTTTAAAATATGAATACCATAACTGCCGTACAAAAATTAAGGCGCATATTACAAAATCAGCAAATCAACTTTGATAGCGAAAGCGATACGCTAATTGAGAGTATTGGCGAGGCAGTTGAAAAATATAATCAAGATTATCCCGTTGAAGTTATAGTCACATTAACAGGAAATGGTACTGGAGTAATAAATTTTCCTCCTTCTTTTATTTGTGATTTTTCAATCATAAAATCAGTTGAATATCCAGTCTCGGATTTGGTTGCTCAAAAAACATACATTGAGGAGGAAAGCAGGGGGCTATATAAGAAACCTGATGATACATTGCAGTTATTGCTTTATGAAAGCTCTCCTGCGGTTGGTGACGAATTAAGGATTTCTTTTTCAAGGCATATTGAACTCGTAAGCGAAGTGAGAACATTTGACCAGCTTGCAGTTTTGAAACTCTCTGCTTATTTTGCTTGTATAAAAGAAGCAAACAAAGAATATAATACCACATCAAATGGTCAGGCACTTGATTTTGTTGAGATGACTTCTTCTGCGGATGGAAGATTGAGGGTCGCAGAGAAATTCTTACAGGATTATCTTAATCATATTTTTGGTGATGCGAGTAAAGCAGATAACATTGAAAAAACAGTAGCCGCTTATAGTACAAGACAATGGAAAACTGAAACATCATGGAAAACTGACCGCATATTCCATAAGGATGACATATAACGTGGCAAACGAAAAGAGAATTTATCTTGATACGAAAGATGTTGATATGAAGCTGAATTCGCTTCAGAGGAATGCTCCGATTGTATTTGATAGAGCAATGAGAGAGTATCTTGAGGGCGGTGCGGCAAAAATAAAAGAACAGAGTGTGATGATTGCGAAAACCGAAGCAAAGGATTTGAGCTATTATATGCAGGGTTTTATGATAAGCCAGATTCAAGAGGATATTCAAGGCTTGTTTATTAAAGTTCATAACATAATGGATTATTCAATGGTCATTGAATATGGTGGTAAATGGATTGAGAAAATTCCACCGATTAAAGCATTAACTGATTGGGTGCAAAGAAACATTGGAATATCAACGTTTGAAGAAGCTGAAATGTTTGCATGGGCAATAGCAAAGAACTTTGTAAAGAGAAGTAAATCTGGAAAGTATGGTCAACGGTTTATGTCTTCAAAACGTGGCGGCAGAGTATTAACCATGAACCGTGCCGTTAAAAATAGCAAAACATGGCTTGAACTTTGGCTTTCGGATTGTGTTAATAGAGGGATTGCCTCAATATGAGTTTAGCACTTAAAGATATATTGGATGAAGTAAAAACACTTGTAGATGATGTTACGAATATTGAGAATGTCTATACAAGAAGGGTTGTTTATTCTAATTCTGAAAGATTTGTTGAATTATTCAGAACGAAGGCAAAAGACAGGTTTTTTGGCTTTGAGATATACCGGACTACAAGGCAGAGCCAGTTGCTTTCGTTTAAGAACGTTTATAGGCACGTACACACGATAACAGTTCGTGGATACATAAGCATCTATGAACAGGGTCAAACGATGTCCTACGACGTTTTAAGCGGTTTCTTGCAGAATATACAGGATAAGTTCAATGTAAATCTTACTTTGAACAATACAATGGAGAATTCAGAGCCAGCAACCCTTGAAGAGATAACAATGGATGTTCTTACGGGAAGGGTACTTTGGGCTGGTAATGTTACATGGGTATTATATGAACGTGAAATTGTAGGAAATATATCATAATTAAAGGAGATATGAAATGTTGACAAGGAAAACAGTTTTACAGGCAAAATTGGAAGCGTCTTACGGGGTCGCTCCAATCATGTCTGTCTCTGACGCTATTTTGATTTCAAATCTTACCGTATCAGTTGACCCTACGATACTGGAAAGAGATGTGTACCGTGACAGTATATCCGCATTTGGTGTCAGGGTTGGCAAGAAAATAATGACTTGTTCATTTGATGTTGAGTTGAAGGGGCGTGGTATTGTTCCCACTCCTTCTTCACCGATTGAATTTGATTCATTATTGAGGGCTTGCGGTCTTATTGCTTCCGATGCAGGGGCAGGCGGCATTGCATACAATCCGACTTCAGAAGAGAGTGAAATGGCAAGCATAGCATTGAGATTCAATCTTGATGACCAACAGTATCTGTTTACTGGTGCGTATGGAAACGTTGCGTGTAATCTCGTTGCAGGAAACTTCGGGATACTTACATTCTCGTTTACGGGATTGTATAATGTTCCGTCAGATGTTACGCAGATTAATCCTCAATTTGTTAACGTTACGCAACCGCCCATTGTTGAGAATCTTGGATTCACGATTGATTCTTATGGTGGCATAGCGGAAACATTGACTTTTGATTTTAATAATGAGATTTCAGAACGTCCAGACCTAAATTCCCCTGAAGGTTTGAAGGGGTTGAGAATAACGAATAGAGCAGTTGCAGGAACGGTGAATCCTGAAATGGTTGCTCTTTCTGAAAAGGATTTCTGGTCTATCTTTGAAGCAAGTGATAAGATTGCGATTGTTGCGACAGTCGGAAGTGTTGCCGGAAATAGATTTGATATTTCCATGCCGACAGTCCAGATTCGTAACATAGGTCTCGGCGACAGAAATGGGATGAGAGCTTATGATATTGAGTTCCTTGCTGGTGGAGATGATGACGAAATAAAAATTGTTGCTTATTAAGGAGACTGTTTTTTATGAAAGGTATGTATGGCTATAAAGACTATTGACCAGAAACCGTTTGAGGTATCACTTATCTCCGACATAGAAGAGCCGAAAACTATTTTTATTGTTACTCCATTGAAACAGTTTGAATATCTTCGGCTTGCATCATTTTATCAGAGATTCTTCGGAGATATAACGGCGGAATCGTCTGCTGAAAAGTTCATTGAAAAAATGTCCGGTTCTGAAAGTTCCGAACTTGAATCAATCGTGAAGCAATTCTTTTCTGCTCATGTTACTGAAATAAGAAACATCAAAAGAGATGGAAAACTTGTAACACTCAAGAAAGACCAAATCAGCGTTGATTTTTTAAATCTTCAGGATGCGCTTGAGATTATATCACAGACAATCGCAAAAGTTTCAGTAACGGAGGAAGAAAGAAAAAACTGAAAGTCGCAGTATTTTGTGCTATTGAAGGTATGAATTGCGATAAATGTAAACCAAGACAAGATACTGCGGAAGAGGTTGAGAGAGCGGAGAAGGAAAGAATAAAAAGGGGTTGCCATGAGCCTTCTACCATTCCGCAATTCGCAGATGAAAAAACAGGAGAGGTGTTTTATAGATGTCCAATTTCTATTGTTACAAATGAATCATGGGAGATTATAGGCTTGTTAAACTTTATTGAAGCAGGGCTTTTACCATATAGTGGTGGAGTTCTTGAACAACCGGCGTATCTTTTTTCACGCTTAAAATGTGCTATGGCATTGAAGAATGAATATATAGGCGAGAAAGAAAAGAAGATGAGCGTAAATACAAATAAAAAGGTTAAAAAATGGTAACAGATACCAAGCAAATGTGGATTATATTAAGAGCAAAAGACACCACAGCCTATATGTGGAAGAACCTTCAAAAGACTGGCACAGAAAGCCTTAAAACATTGAATCAGGCATTTAAGGTTCTTGAAGGGTCTATCCTTGCCGCTGAAACTGCCATACTTGGTCTTGGTGTATATGCAACAAAGAAAATGGTAACTGAAACATTAAAGCTGATGCAATCATCTCTTGATACTGCCGCTTCATTTGAAGTTTATAGGTTACAATTTCAGGTACTTGTTGGAGACGTTGAAAAAGGTACTAAAATGTTTGAGACATTGTGGGATGTTGCGAGGAAAGTTCCACAAACAATTTCTGAAGTTGTCGCTGGCGCAAAGAAGATGGAAGCGTGGGGTGCGATAGGAAAAGATGTTGAAAGAAGTATGCTTGCCGTTGCAGATGCCTCCGCTCTTACTGGCAATGATATGGAAACAATGGCAAACGTTCTTGGTCGTGCCGCACAGATGGGGATATTGTTCAGTAGAGGTCCCGGTGCTATACTTCGTGGTATCATGCAAACGAAGATGGGGATAACAGATATTTCAAAATTAACATTGCCTGAATTTAGGAAGCAATTATCATTACTTCTGACTGACCCGAAATACGGAGTCGCAGGAATGGCGACAAAAGTGGCAGGTACGTTTATTGGTTTAAAATCAATGATAGTTGATGCGATAACGAATATAAAACTTGA
>Ga0315284_10007938_pt1 | contig 15144 bp, 10 predicted proteins | sample YL17G09_16_MG_FD_203696 | JGI IMG/M metagenome (GOLD analysis project Ga0315284, IMG submission 203696) | Sediment microbial communities from Yellowstone Lake, YNP, Wyoming, USA - YL17G09_16 | ecosystem: Environmental > Aquatic > Freshwater > Lake > Sediment | place: USA: Wyoming | collected... | reverse complement strand
GGGGCCCCCCGGTTTTTGTGTTTTGGGGGGGGGGGGGCGGGTTTTACCGGGGGGGGGGGGGGGGGGGGGGGGGGGGGGGGGGGGGGGGGGGGGGGGTCGAGCGCGCGGCCGGCCCCCTCCCTTCCACCCTCCCCCCCTCCTCCCCGACTCTTCGCACCCGCACGCCACGGAGCGCACGTCCCACCCCTTTAAAATGGCTACCCGCCCCGGCGCGTCCCGGCGCGGCCCGGGCGGCGCGCCGAGCTGGCCGTGGTCGGCGCGGCCCCAGGTGTAGACACCCCCGTCGCCGGCGACGCCCGCGCCATGGGACGGCCCCAGGGCGAGGGCGGCCCACCGTCGGACGCCGGCCGGGTTGGCGGGGAGGGACGGGGCGTCGTCTGCGCGCGCGACGCCGAGCTGGCTAGCATCGTTGCGGCCTGAGGGAGCGAGGTGGGGGGCGTGTGGGCCCACCAATGGCACCAATCGGGGGCGCAACAACGCGCGCGCACCGCGCGCCCGCGCGCCAGGGGCGGCGGGCGCCCCGACCCCACCCCTCACATCGCGCGGACTAGCCACGCCCGCCCCCCTCTCTTACCGCACGTCCACCCGTTTTCCTCGGTCTGCGTCTTAAGCAGAGGCTCCCGCGGCGACACCGCCAGGTCGGCGACCTGGGAAAAAGGAGGGGGGAGGTGGGAATGGGGCGTCGGCGTTGGCCCGAGAGGCGGCGCGACAAAACGGCCGCCCCGAGGCCCAAGGCGCGCGCCGCCGCCATGCAGCGTGGATGCATGTCGTCGCGGTGCCGGACCCGGCGGGAGAGCGGCCAAGCCCCGCCCGGGCGGCGGGCGCGGCGCGCGCCGCGAGATTCGCGCGCCTCCCCTCGCGCTCACCGTCGCGTCCGCCACCTTGGGCGCCCGCAGGCGCGGGTGCGGCCGCGGCCGCGACGCCGGGTCGCACGTCTCCTCGGGGTCCATGGTCGGTAGTGGTGGGGAGGGGGCGCGGGCGGCGAGAGCGCGCGCGCGCCACTGCCCGCCCGCCGGACGGCGCGCGCGAATCCTTCAGTTGCCTCCAGCGATCCTGGGCCGGTTCAGGCTAGCCACCGGGACCCGGGTAGTAGTGTCTGTGGGTGACAGGGGTCGTGCCTGTGGCGAAAGGCTGGCCGCGCGACACACTCACCCTCCTCTCGCTCCCCCGCCGCCATGCGCGCCGCCGGCCTCCTCCTGCTGGGTGCGCGCGGCCGTGGGAGTGGCTTCCGACGCGCTCTGGGGTCGGCACGGGCCGATCGGCGGGGGCGGGCGCGCGGGCGGCGCGCCGCGCCCGCTCGCCCGCGCGCCCGCCGACCCCGCGCGCGCCGCGCGAGGCACGGCATGCGACTCCCCCGATCGGCCGCGGGCGGGCGGGGGAGCGCGGGCCCGCGCCCGGCCGCGGGCGGCCCCCCTAGCCGCCCGCGGGATCGGCCGACCCGCCGCCGCCGCGGCCTGTCCGTCTGCCCGCCGCTCCGCCGACGCGAGCCCCGCCTCCTCCCCCCCACAGCCTTTGCCGCGGCCGCGGCCGCTGCCAGCGCCGACCCCGCGCCCGCCGAACCCGCGCCCGCGCCCGAGCCGGCCCTCGTCGCCGCCGCGCGCGCGCCGTCGCCCGGCCCCGCGGTCGACTGGACCGCGCACCGCGTCGGCTACGTCATCATGCTGGCCGGCCCCAACATCACGACGTCCGAGGCGGACGTGCGGGTGGCGTTCAAGTACAGTCCGTGGGCCTTGGGCCTCCGCGACGGCATCGCGGAATTCGCCGGCCTCCCCGAAGCCGCGCGCCCCGCCCCGCCCTACCCCTTTGTCACCGTCACCGTGGAAAAGGGGCAAAAGTACGCGCTCAAGGGGGTGGAATGCCCGGGCGCGGACAAGCACGAGTGCGCGTATTACGAGGGGTTCGTCTCGCTCCCCACCAAGGACGACGCCGCGCGCCTGGCACGGGACCTCACCTCTGGCGACCTGACGAAGCTCGGCCGCCTCGTGGCCGACGCGACCGCGGCGCGGGCCAAGGCCCAGCCCGAAGCCGGGGGCGGGCGGCCCACGCTGCTCACCGTGGCCGAAGTCGACGGCCGGTTTATCAACAAGGCGACCCGCGTCTCAGGCGGGCCGTCGAGCATCTGAAGGGGGGCGGGGGTGGCTGTTTCCGCGGCGAGGCGCGCGAACCCCAACATATCTATCTCCCCCATCCCCCGCCCCCTATTGCCCGCGCGGAGCGCGCCCGGGCGCGCTCGCGGTGGTGCCGCTTTGCGGCGACTGCATACAAAAAGACGACACACACGGCCCCCCCGACGGCGCGCGCGGTCGCCGGTCGGTTCACACGGGTCCCTCCCTCGTCTCCCTCGCCTCTCTCACGGCACCCGCTTGCGCGCCGCCGACAGCGGGCGCGCCGGCGCCCGCTTGGACCCTGCCGGCACGGCGGCCGCGAGGGAGAGGGCGAGGTCTCGCTCCACAGCGTCGAGCGCCGCGCCCCACCCGCCGCCGCCGCCGTCGCCAAACAGCGCCAACCGCCCCCACGCCACCGCCGCCGCCGCCGCCGCGCCCCGCACCGCGTCATCGGCCGCGGGACCGGCCGCGCAGACGGCGCGCTGCAGGGTGGACGCCGAATCGACAAACTGAAAGTGGCCGCCGCCTTCAACAATTATGTTCCACGCGGGCCCTTGAGCCGCCTCGTAAAACGCCGCATGGTTGGAGCCCGGCGGCGCGCAGTCGGCCGACGCGAGGCCGCCGCCGACGGCGAGCAGGGGGATGGCGCCGACCGCGCGCGCGCCGCGCAGCGCGGCGGTCGCCGAGGGAAACCGGGGGCCCTGCGGCGCGTACACCGTGTTGTTGACCGGGTCGATGAGGGCCAAAGCGGAGACGCGCGGGGTTCCCGCGGCGGCGTCGCGGGCGGCGGCGAGGACCGAGAGTTTGCCGCCGCGCGAGTGGCCGAGAAGGAACGGCCGCGCCGCGTCGACCACCGGCTGCAGCGCGCGGGACGCGCCGGCAAAGTTGCAGATCTCGCGGATGACGTCGGCGGACACGACGTCGTCGAGCGGGTCGAGCGCGGTCTCGGCTAGAGGAGGAGGAAAGGGTTGGCACGGGGTTTGCGGCACCGATGCCCCAGCCCACACACGCCCGCCACCACCCCCTCCCTCTCTCTCCTCTCATACATTTGTCGTACGTGACGACGGCGAAGCCCCAGGACGCGAGGCGCGCGGCGAGCGACGCGTACGCCGCGCGGCCGACCAGGAAGCCTCCCGTCACGACGGCGAGCGGCGCCGGGCGAGGGGGCGGTGGCGAGGTGCAGGTGAGATCGCCGCCGGCGCCCACTGCCCGCGCCCGGGGCACGGCGAGCTCGAGCGCGACCGAGTGCTTGCCCGGCGCGCCTGCGAGGGCCGCGCACACGTGCTCCAAGGCCGGGAGCCTGGCCACGTCGTACGGCCCAGGCCCTGTGTAGGGGCGCAGCGGGCACGGGGAGGGAGGCGGCGGCAGCGGCGGCCTCGCGGCGACCGGCCTGCGCGCCGCGCGCACGGGCGCCGCGCCCGCGCCGACGCCGGCGCCGGCCGCGGCCAGCAGCGCGCGGCGAGTGGGCAGGCCCACGTCTGGCGGCATCCCTTCAGCGCCGCCGCCGGCCGGTGGGGCGCGGGATGGGGTGTGACGCGGCGGGTCGGGGTCGGTCGCAGTCCACGACGCCGGCCCCGCGCCGGCGCCCGCCTCCCCGCCTCGGCCGCCGCCTTCCCGCCGCCCAGGGCGCTGGACATGGCGCCCGCGCCGTCGGCGCGGGCCGGAGCGCGCGGCGCGCCCCCCCCGCGCAGCGCGGCGCCGCGCGCCGCCGCCGCCCGCGCCGCGTCGGGCGCGGCCGCGGGGCCCTCGGCGCCGGCATCCGCCCCGTCGCACGGCCGCCGCCCCCCCCTCGCGCCGCGGAGCGGCCGCCGGGCCCCCACCTGTGTGGCCGCCCTCCCATTCACGGCCCTCCTCGCGCCGCCGCCGTTCGACCCCGCCAAGCTGCGCGTCGCGCACGCGGCCGGCTGCTGCCCGCTGGGGCCGGCGCCTCCGGACGCCGCCAGGAGGTACACGCTCACGCACAACGATTTGACAGGGTCCCTGACCCTCACCATCGGCCCCGCGTTCAACGACGCCCAGCTGTCGGGCTGGTACGTGCGCCTGCTGCGGGATGAGGTGCTGGCGGAATGGAGGATGGGGGCGGATGGAGGGGCGGAGCTTCACGTCGCGTGCCACGTGTCCGGCGCCACCGCCTGGCTCGCCCCCCCCCGCCTGCGCTCCCTCATCTTTCAGCGCGAAATGGCGCTCGTGCTCGACGTCATCGCGCACGCCGAGCGCGACCTGCTCGCGTCCCACCCCCACCTCACCGCCGCGCGTGTCGTTGTCGCGCTCGACTCGCACCTGCCGCGCTACGCGGCCGTGCTGCCGTGGGGCACGATCGGGGACCGGGCGGGGTGGCGGGCGGCGCCCCCGATCACGGCGCTGCTCTCGGACGACGACTGGGAGGATGTGGGGGCGACGCCGCCGGCGCCCGGGTGGGGCATGGAGGACGAGCCGCCGGCCGCGGGCGGCGGCGGCGCGGCGGCGGACGCGGCGGGGCGGTCGGCGACCGCGACCGCGGCCGTGGCGCCGAGGCGAGAGAGAGGGGCGGGCGGGGGGTGACGGGGCGGCAGCTCGGAGCACTGATCCGGCGCGGGGGTCGCCCGCTCTTGTTGCGCGCGCGACAATTCCTTTTTGCACGCGCGCGCGGGGCGCGGGGTGGGAAGGCAGCGGCCCAGCCTCTCGGCGTCACTCTCACCCCCGCGCTTCGCGCGCTGCCGTCTCGCGCGCCGCCGCTGCGTTGACGTGCGCGATGTAGGCTGGGATGTTGAACTTGCGCTTGCACCCCGCGTAGTTCATGTACCGGATCTAGAAAGGAGCGACAGAGAGGTGGGGAGGGGAAAGAGGTCGGCGGTTCGCGCGGTCGGCGTCGACACCGCCGCCCACCCCGCCCCACCCCTCCGCCCCTTCCCACCTTGCCAAATACCGCGCGCTCGGCCCACCCCATGTCGTGCACGCCCGCGATCGACCACATGCACCCCACGTAGCCCGACGGGTCGCGGCCATCGAGCTCATACGTGTCGTTTAAATGGATGGCGGTCGCCAGCGCGTCCGCGGGCGTGGGCGACCATTCCTGTGGGGTAGAGGGAGGAAGGAGCGTGACTTTGAGTGTAAAGCCGGGCGAAACGAGCGAAAAAAGAAGAAGAAAAGGAAAAGCAAAAAGACCAACCAAAATTTTCTTGGCCCAGTACATGCGCATGAAGCCGTGCATCTTGCCCAACACCACCATCTCCTTTTGCGCCGCGTTCCACAGGTCGTCGTGCGTGGCCCCAGCCTCGAGCTGCGCCCGGGTGTAGGTGTGCTCGCGCGGGTCGGCGGAGTGCACTTCCAGCGTCTCCCGCGCCCACCCGGCCGCGCCGTCGAGCGTGTCGTAGTGGGGTTCATAGTGACAGAAATTGTCCGACAGCTCGCGGCGGACGACGGATTCTTCGATGAGGCCGTCGGCCGCCGCGCGGCAGGAACCGACGCGCGCAGCATAAGCCGCCAGCGCCAGCCGCTGCCCGCTCAACTGCCCAAAGTGCAACCAGGGCGACAGACCGGACAGGGCGCCGGCGGTGGGGTCGTTGCGGCGGGTGGCATAGCGGCGGAGCGAGTCGGGGCGCAGGAAGGACGTCATGTGGGCGAGGGCCGCCGCGGGGCCGGGCTGGATCCAGGTCACCTCCGGGACGGCCGCGCCAGCGGCGGTGGCTTCCGCGATGACGGCGTCCCAGTCGATCGTCTCGACGGGGCCGGTCCTGGAGAAAAAGAGGGGGGTGGGGAGGGAAGAGAGCGCCGGCAGGCCGCCGCGGCGCCCAGCGCCACCCACCCACGCCGCCATTCCTCTCTCATTTCTCACCAGGGCGCGATTTTGGGGAGCGAAGGGAACTCTGTGAGAAATTCGGGCAACTGCCGGTGCAGCCGCGGCCGCAGCGTGCGCGCCCCGACTTCCCGCTTGTCCGAGCACACCCACACGGGGACGACGTTGTGCGCGTCGACCTCGTCGAAAGGGACGGTGAGCGCGTCGGCGACCGCGGCGCGCCAGGCGCGGCCGAGGCGCAAGGGAGAGTAATCCGTCACCACCTGCGCCGCGCCCACGCGCGCCGCAAAGTCGGGCACTTCGGCGCCGGGGTCGCCGCGCAGCAGGAAAAAGGGGACGCCGGAAGCGGAGAGGGTAGCCGCCGTCTCGCGGAGGCCGCGCAGCATGAACCCGAATTGGCGCGCCCCGGCGCCCAGGAACGCGGGAACGAGCGTGAACGCGACCGCCAGGGGCGCGCCGCGCGCGGCGGCGGCGGCGGCGGCGTGGGCGAGGGCCCAGTTGTCGGCCGGGCGCGCGTCGCGCGACATCCAATACACGACGGGGCCCGCGCCCACCGCCGCCCCCGAGCGCAGCGGCCGAATGCGGCGCGGGTTGACAGAGGCTTCCACGGTGGCGGCGGGCGGCGGGCCGTCGTCGGCGTCGTCCGCCGACGACGCGGCCTCCTCTTTCTTGGGCGGGGCCGCCGCTTTGCGCTTGGGCGCCATGGCGGTGGTCGCACAGCGAGCTGGGAGACGCGGGCGGTCCGCGGGGCGGAAGGCGGCCGCGAGGGCGGGCGGGCGGACGAGGATCGCGCGCGTCGACGCGCGCAGCGCGGCGGCGCACGCTATCGAAGCGGGGCCGGCCGCCGGGGCGGGAGCGGGTGTTGCGCGCGCGGCGGGGGGTCCGATGGGGGCTCGCAGAGAGTGCGGGAGGGCGCGCCGGCGCCGTCCGCCGGCACTCTGCTAGCCGTCGGCCCTCCCCCTCGATGCGCCGCCTGCCCGCCTTGGCGGCGGCGGCCTTGCGCGCGGCCTCGCGCGAGGGCGCGGCGGGCGCAGAGGTGGCCGCCCGACGCGCGGCGGGCGCAGCACCGGCCGCGCGGATGCCCGCGGCACGCGCGCTGGCATCCACCGCGTGGACAGGGAGCAGCAGGCCCCCGCCGGGCGACGGCGCGGCCGCGGCCGACCCCGCGCCCGACCCTCTTTCCGACCCGCTCGCCGCCCTGACCTCCCTCCTTGGCGACCTCGCCGGCGCCGACACCGACGGCGAGGCCGACGATCTGCGGGAGGAACTGATGGAGGCGGCGCTGGCCGCCGTGCCCGAGCACGGCTGGACAGAGACCGCGCTCGCCGCGGGCGCGGCCTCGCTCGGCCTCTCGCCCGCCGCCGGCGCCCTGGCGGCGCGCGGCGAGGTCGACCTCGTCCTCTGGTTTGTGCGGCGCTGCAACAAGGGGCTGGTGGAGGCGATGCGGGAGCGGAAGGAGGAGCTGACAGCCCTCCCCGGCACGACCGCGCGCGTCGCGGCCGCCCTGCGCTGGCGGCTGGAGATGGTGGCGCCCTACTCGGGGTCCTGGCACCAGGCGCTGGCCGTGCTGGCGCGGCCTGCGGCGGCGGGCGGCGCGCTCAAGGAGCTCGCGTCCCTCTCCGACGCGGTCTGGGCCGGCCTCGGCGACGCCTCCACCGACGCGTCCTGGTACACCCGGCGCGCGTCCCTGGCCGCCGCCTACGCCGCGTGCGAGCTGCACTTGGCGGCCGACGCGTCGCCGGGGCATGCAGACACGTGGGCGAGCATTCCGCGGCGGCTGGCCGACGTGGCCGCCGCGGGCAGCGCGGTGCGCGCGGTGGTGGCGCCGCTGCAGGCGGCGGCGGCGTGGGGCGCGGGGGCGCGGGACGAGGCCGCGCGCGCGTGCGGAGGGGCGCGGTTTGGCGGCGCGTGATGGGGCCGCCTAGCTCTGCAAGCCCGTGCGCGCGATACTAGCCATGTGATCCTCGCTCGCGGCCGCGGCCGGGGCCGCGCGGCCGCCGGCCGCACTCTGCGGCGGCCGACGTCCCGGCACCGCCCACACCCCTCCCCACACTCTGCCCCCGGCAGCCCGCACCCCCGCGGCGCGCCCCGCCCCCCCCCACCTCACACCATGCCCCCCCGCGAGGAGTCCGACCCGACCCTCCCCCCCGGCTGGAAGTGCATCGTCGACACCGACTCGGGCCTGCGCTACTACTGGAACCCGGGGTCCAACACGACCACCTACGAGCGGCCCGCGGGCGGTGGGGTGCGTGTGGGGGGGGGATGGGGGCGCGGGGGCGCGATCCGGGGGCGGGCCGCGTGCGGAGCGCCGCGGCGGCGCGCGGCGCGGCGGGCGCGGGGCGCGCCCGGCGCCCGCGCGCGGGCCGCATTGCGGGCGCGGGCGCCGCGGGCGGCCGGCGCCGGCGGGCCGAGGCCTGCGCGCGCCCGCCGCGCGCGCGCCAGCGCTGCCGCCGTCGACGCCCGGCCGCCGACGCGGCTCTCCCCCCCCCCCCCTCCCCAGACCAACGGCGGCCCTCCCCCGCCCCCGGGCCCGCCCGGCGGCGGCCCCCGCGCGCCCAGCAACCACAAGTTCGGCCCGACCGACGGTTTCGCGGAGTCGGCCGACGCGTACCGCAAGCGGCACGACCTGACGGTCGTCTCCCGCGGCGGGCAGGTGCCCGACCCGCTGCAGACGTTTGAATCCACGGGGTTCACCGAGGAGATCATGCGCGAGGTGAGTGTTTGGGGGGGGGGGGGGGTCCGGGGGGGGGGGCGGGGCGCGCGGGGGGTCTCGCACGGCCGGCGGCGGGCGCGCGTTCTGTGGGGCGCGGCCGCGCGCTGGGCCGGGCGCGGGGCGGCGCGCGGGGGCGCGCACACGCACGAGGAGGGGACGCACCGAGGGCCCGCGGCGCGCGCTCGCGCGCGCGAGCCCCTGCTTGCCCGCCGCCGCCCGCGCCCCCCCCACCTGCTTGGAGGCGGCGTGCGCGAGTGGCGGCCCGTGGCGCGGTGTGGCCCGCCCCCGCCCGCCCCCCACCTCGCCGCCCCAACGCCGCGCGCTTTTCCCTCTGGCGAGCGCGGACCGGGGGGGCGGGCGGGGGCGGAGGGGCGGCGACCGCCGCCGCCGCGGGGGGAGGGTGCGGCGCGCCTTCCGAGCGCGCGGCGCGAAGGGGCGGCCGTGGGGCGGGGTGGACGCGCGCGGCGCGCGCCGCGCCCCCGCCCCCCTGCCTCGCCCAGCCTTGCCCGTGCTCCTTCGCCCGCCCTCCTCCATCCGTCCTCGTGTGTGTGTGTGTGCCCGTCCCGTCGTCCGCCCGTTCCAAGGCCGAGCCGGCTTCGATGCCGGCCGAGCCGCGCTCTGCGCGCCGTCTGCTCCCTCTGCCGCCGTCGCCGTCGCCGCGCACGCAGTCGCGCGCCCCCGCCCCACCCTCCACCTCCTCCCTTCACGCAACAGATCCGCAAGGCGGGCTACACGGAGCCCACCCCCATTCAAGCCCAGGCGTGGCCCGTCGCGCTGCGCGGCGCCGACCTCATCGCCATCGCCAAAACCGGGTCCGGCAAGACGTGCGGCTTCCTGCTGCCCGGCTTCATGCACTGCGCGGCGACGCGCAAAGACCCGCGCGCGGGGCCGACGATGTGCGTGCTCGCGCCGACGCGCGAGCTCGCGGTGCAGATCAAGGAAGAGGCCGACAAATTCGGTCGCTCCGGCGGTTTCCGCAACACGTGCGCGTACGGCGGCGCGCCCAAGGGGCCCCAGCTGCGCGACCTGCGCAACGGGGTGCACCTGGTCATCGCGACCCCCGGCCGCCTCAACGATTTCCTCGAGGGCGGCCAAGCCCGCCTCGCCCAAACCTCGTACCTCGTCCTGGACGAAGCCGACCGCATGCTCGACATGGGGTTTGAGCCCCAAATTCAGCGCATCGTGCGCCAGATCCCGGCGTCGCGGCAGACGCTCTTCTTCTCCGCGACGTGGCCGCGCGAGGTCAAGTCGATTGCCGCCCAGTTTGTGTCGCCCGACGCGGTGTGCGTGTTTGTGGGCGAGGTAGGAGACAGGATGGGGGAGAGAGGTGGGACGAGAGGGAAGAGACGCGCCGGCTCGCCCGGCACCGACACCCTCCCGTCCCTCCTCTCTACTCTCGCAGGTCGCCGACCGCTTGGTTGCCAACAAGTCCATCACGCAGCACATCGACGTCATGCAAAACTCGTACGAGAAGCAGGCGCGGCTGCGCACCATTCTCACGTCCAAACCGCCGGGCACGCGCATGATCATCTTCTGCTCCACCAAGCGCATGTGCGACCAGCTCGCCATGGGGCTCGGCCGCGAGTTCCGGGCTGCCGCCATCCACGGCGACAAGCGGCAGCAGGAGCGCGACTGGGTGCTCGCGTCGTTCAAATCGGGGCAGTGCCCGATCATGATTGCGACCGACGTCGCGGCGCGCGGCCTGGACGTGCCCAACGTGGGCGCCGTCATCAACTACGACTTCCCCAACGGCGTGGAGGACTACGTGCACCGCATCGGGCGCACGGGGCGCGCGGGCGCGACAGGCGAGTCGTACTGCTTCTTCACGCCCGGCGACGCCAAATACGCCGGGCCCCTCATCCGCCTGCTGCGGGAGGCCGGCCAGGACGTGCCGCCCGCGCTCGAGCAGGCGGCGACGTATGGGGGTGGTGGGGGCGGCGGTGGCGGCCGCTTCCGCGGCGGCGGCGGCGGCGGCGGCCGCGGCGGCGGCGGCGGCAACCGCTGGGGCGGTGGCGGTGGTGGTGGTTTCGGTGGTGGCGGCGGCGGCGGTTTCGGTGGCGGCGGCGGCTTTGGCGGCGGCGCGCCCGGGGGCGGCTACGGCGGCCCTCCCGGCGGCGGCTACGGGCCGCCACCCTCGTACGGGCCGCCGCCGGGCAAGTGGTGATGTGGAGAGAGGGAAGAGGGGCGGGCACACACACACACACACGAGTGACAAAAAAGGACGAGCGGATCTGGCGGATCACACACACCCCTCCCCTCTTCTCACAACCGGTCCTCGCCCGCCGCCCATTTCTCGTAGTCGCCCGCCAGTTGCGCCAGGAACCGCGGCACAGCGACGTCGAGCACGCGCTGTGCGAGCGCCGACGCCGCGCGCTCGACGACCGCCGTCGGCAGCGCAAACCAGCGCGGCACCTCGATACGCACCTCTATCGTGATGTCGGACGACAGGTGCAGGATAGTGGGAGGAGTGGCGGTCGAGGCCGAGGCGCGCGAGGCCGGCCGAGGCGGAGCGTTGTCGTCTCCGCCGCCGCCGCCTCGTCCGCGCTCGTCCCCGCCAACCTCCCCCCACCGCACCCGGTTCGTCATCGTCACGTCAAACCGCTCGCTCGCCCGCACCGCGGCGGCGGAGCCCTCCAGGCGGGCTTCAAGGAGGGACACGGTGGGGCCTCGGCCGCCCGCCGCGACGTGCACGACGACGACGGGGTCAACGCGCGCGCCGAGAAAGGTCACGCCGTCGACGTAGCAGACAAAGGTGTCGTCCGCCACGCGCTCGATGCGCCGGGCGTCGAGGACCGAGTATTGGGAGACGGGGAGCGCCATGTAGTCGGCTGGAAGGCGGTGCCGCGTCGGGGTCGGGCGCCGCGCCTTTCGCGCCCGTCGCGCCCTTTCCCCGCCTCCCACGCCTTCTCCTCCCAACTCTCTCACCTAGCGGCCGCACCCCGGGCGGCACGGGGCGCGTCGCCACCTTGGCCGCGCGCAGCGTCACCACCCGCCCCGACGCCGCGTCCAGCGGGCGCCGCCCGCCCGTCGGCGATGGCGCGGCGTCGGAGGTGGACGCGCGCGCGGGAGTGGGGCGGTGCGTGGCGCGGGGTGCTGTCTGCGGCGGGCCGCGGGCGGCGGTTGGGGGGCGCATTGGGGGCGCGCTGGGGCGCGAAGCGCGGCCGGCGGGAGGCGGGCGCCACACGCCGACGGTCGCGGGCGGGCGGCGAGGAGAGAGTGCGCGAGAGGCGGGCGGCGCCGGCCCGACCCCGCTCCTCCTCTCTCCTCTCTCTCTCCTCTCTCGACGGGGGCGCGACAGGGGGCGCAACTTGCACGGTCCAAAGATGCGGCACCCACTGGACAGCGTGCAACGGTTCGCAGCGCCGCAGGAGGCGGGGCGCGTGTGGGGGGGTGACGGGTCGAGGCCGGCAAGGGGTGCGGCGGGCGCCCTGGCCGCCGCCGCGCGGTGCATGGAAAGGTGTGTCATTGGTGTGGTGACGGGATCGCCAACTTGGGCGGCGGCGGCGGCGACGCCGGCCACCCGCTCCAGGCCCGCCCTTCGCCCTCGCAGGCCAGCGTGTCGGCCGTCGGCAGCGGCTGCGTCGCGGGCCACGCCAGCGTGGCGGATGACCCGCCGTCCAGGCCGGCGGGCGTGGCGGGCGCCGAGAGCGTGGCGGGCGCCGAGAGCGTGGCGAGCAGGGCGGGCGGAGGAGGGGCGCCGAGCGCGAGCGATCCCAGCGCGGCCTCCAGCGAGCGGGAGGGAGCGTCGGACGAGAACGGGGCGTCGGCGGCGTGTGCGGCAGGCGAAAAGGGCGCGTCGGGCGTGGCCAGGGTCTCTGGCGCCGCAAACGGCGCGTCGGCCGCCACGCTCTCGCCACCCCCCGCCCCCGGAACGCCGCCCTCGCTCGCGCCCAGTTCGGCCAGCACGACATTGGCCATGAGCGTCGGCGGCGGCCGCAGGGGCGCGCGCGGCGGCGCAAACGCCGCGGCGAGCGCGGCCGCAGTCGGCCGCCCGCTGCGCACCGCGAGCGCGGCGGCAGGGGCCATCCCGACGCTCACCGGCGCGCCCACCGCGTCCAACGCGTCCAGGATGGCCGGCGGCAGGGTGGCGCCGGCGGCGCAGGCGGCGGAGACGACGGCCCAGCCGTGAGCCGGCGCGCGCGCCGCGGCGAGCGCCGCGACGGACGCCGCCGCCAGAGCGGTCGCCGCCGCTAGAGCTGTCGGCCGCCCCGCGTCGGCCGCCGTCCGCAACGCGGCCGCGGCAGCGTCGGCCAGGGCGTCGTGCGCGCCGCGGTCGGCCAGCCCGGCGACGAGCGCCGCCCCCGCGCCACCGCCCGCCGCGTCGGCCGCCGCCGCCCACGCCCACGCGTCGAGCACGACGTCGGGGCCGCCCGGGGAGGACGCGGCGGCGGAGACAAAGCCGGCAAAGGCGGCGGGGGACGGGGCGGCGCGCGCCGCGACGGCGCCGCGCAGCACCGCACCGGCCGCCGCGCCGTCGCCGCACGCGAAAGCAGCCCGCGCGGCGGCCGCGTGGGACACGGGGTCGGGCGCCAGGTCGCCGCCGATGGCGGCCATGGCGCGGAGGAGGCCGAGGGCGCGCGCGAGGCGGGGGACCGGCCGCGCGCGCGCGTAGGCTCCTGGGGAGGAGTGAGGGGGGGGGGGGGTGAGGACAAGGCAACGCCGCGCGCGCACGACACCCCTCCTCCTCCTCCTCCCTCCCCCACCGAGCAGCGCGTTGCAGCAGACACGGTTGGGGGTCACGCCGCCGACACCGACCCCCGGCCCGAGCGGCTCCTCCCCCGAGTCCGGCGGGCGCGCCGCGTCGTCCACCGTGGCGGCCGCTTCCAGCAGGGCGCCGAGGAGGGAGGCGACGCCGGGGGCGGCTGGCGGCGCGGCGGCTGGGGCGAGCGGCGGCGCCCCTCCCCCCGCGCGCGGCGGCGGCGGCGGCGGCGGCGGCGGGCGCGCGGCGAACGCGGGGCGGTCGCCATCTGGCGGGTGCTTCATCAGGGCGCGCCCGAGCTGGGTGGGCGGGGCGGCGGCGGAACGGGGCGGCGAGGGCGGCGAGGGCGCGAGCGACGCCGGCGACGGCGGCGCGGAGACCCCCGGCGACGCCGCCGGCGCCCACTGCACGCCCGGCACAAACTCGCGCACGCCTCCCGGCGTGCCCGGCGACAGAGGGGCGGTGGAAGGCGGCGTCGAGGGCGCGGTGGGCGGCCCTCGCCCGGCGCCGCCGCCACCCCCCCCCCACCCCCCTCCCGCCCTGCACATCCGCAGGAACAGCTCCTCCGCCGCCCGCCACCGCCCCCCTCGCTCCAGGGCGGCGACCAGGGAGCAGCAAGAGACGACGTCAGGGGCGACGCGGGCGGACGGCATGGACGAGAACACAGCGAGCGCTTCGCGCGCGCGGCGGCCGCGCGCGAGCGCCGAGATGAGCGCCGAGTACGTTATGGCGTCGGGGGACAGCCCTGCATCCGTCATGGTGGCAAACAGCTCGAGCGCGGTCTCCCACGCGCCGCAGCGGTCGCACGCGGTGATCGCGGCGTTGGCCGCCGCGACGTCGGCCGCGACGCCGAGCCGGGGGAGGGCCAGGAAGATTTCCAGGCCTTTGCGGGGGTCGCCCGCGCGCGCGCACTGGGCCATGAGCTTGGTGAGGCCTGAGGGAGAGGGAGGGAGAGGGGGGGAAGGGTGGAGGCGGCGCGGCGGGCGAGTGTTTGCCCGCCGCCAGCCTCTCGACGGTGAGCCGCCTCCCTAAACCGGGATGATGGTCCATCCCACGATCTCTGGCGAGCGTCGGGGCGGGCGCAGCCGCCGGCGCCGGCTCCGTCTGCCGCCGCGCGCCCCGGCGCCCCCGTTTCCGCGGCGGCCGCCCCACCACCCGCCCCCTCCCACACCCGGCAGACGCGGCTTGAATGTGGCGCTCAACAGGCAGTCGGCCACCTCGCCTGGGGGACGAGGGGAGGAGGGTTGAGGCGCGGCCCCGCGCGCGCACGGGCCGCCGGCCCACCCGCCGCCCGCGCCCTCGCTCCCGGCGCCGGCGCGTGTGGGCACGCATCTCACCTTCTCGCGCGTTGGCCAGGGTGGCCGACAGGCTGCAAGGGGGGGAGGGGTGGGCGTGGGCGCGACCCGGGACCCGCGCGCGGGCGGCGGGCGGCGGCTCCCGCTCCGCCGGACGCCTCCTCTCGTAGGCGATCACCTACGCATGTCCCAAGGGGGCGCGTGCATCGCGGGCGGGCGTCGCGAGGCGCGCGCGGGGGCGCGGAGTGCGGCAGCGGCTCGGCGCGCGCGCGTCGGCTACTCCGCGCCGCCGTCCCCGCGCCCCCGCCGCCTCCATGGAGCAGCCGCCGCCTCCCTGGGCCCCCTCACCCCCGCCGCCGGCCGCGCCGCCCGCCCGCCCCCCCCCGGCCCTCGTCCGCGCGCCGTCGTGCCTCCCCCTCGCCCGCGCGGGCGGCGGCGCCGCCCTGCTGCTGCAACCGTCCCTGTCGGCGTCCATGAGCTGGATGCGTGAGTGGGTTGGGGAGGGGGAGGGAGGAGAAGAGGGGGAGGGGGGCCGCGCCGCGCCCCCCCCCGCGCGC
>Ga0315284_10007937_pt1 | contig 15144 bp, 15 predicted proteins | sample YL17G09_16_MG_FD_203696 | JGI IMG/M metagenome (GOLD analysis project Ga0315284, IMG submission 203696) | Sediment microbial communities from Yellowstone Lake, YNP, Wyoming, USA - YL17G09_16 | ecosystem: Environmental > Aquatic > Freshwater > Lake > Sediment | place: USA: Wyoming | collected... | reverse complement strand
ATTTTCTTTATTCTTTTTACAAGTTCGTTCCCGGCATCTATATCAACCCCGGCGTTTTTATAAGTAATCATTCTTTTCTCCGAATACTCCTAATATTTCTTATATCCCGTTTTTTTCAGTTTGTTTGATTTTTTAATTACCGATTTCTTTAATTCTTCCTTGAAAACTTCCAGTTTTTTCCTGATTTCAGGTGATTCCAGGGCAAGTATCTCAGCGCAGAGGATACCCGCATTTGCGGCTCCTGCATTGCCTATGGCAAGAGTCGCCACCGGTATCCCTTTCGGCATCTGGACTATGGAAAAAAGAGAGTCAAGCCCTTTTAAAGCCTTCGTGTCCATAGGAACTCCTATTACAGGCAGTGTGGTAATTGCAGCTATTACTCCGGCAAGATGGGCTGCTCCTCCTGCGCCTACAACCAGGATTTTTAAACCCCTGCCAACAGCTTCCCGCGCATACTTTATTGTCCTTTCCGGCGACCTGTGAGCTGAAGATATTTCCAGCTCAAAAGGGATGTTAAACCTCTCAAGCATCTGCGCCGCTTCTTTCATCACAGGAAGGTCAGAATCACTGCCCATAACTATACCTACGAGGTTTTTTTTCTTTATCATCACGAACTCCTTTTTAACCCTTTGAATCCAATATCTTTTCTATAATATATATTATCAAACTTTATTGTTTCCACGCCCTTATAAGCCAGTTCTATGGCTTTTTTCAGGTTCGCTGCCACAGCTGTAACTCCCAGCACCCTGCCCCCATCAGTCACTATTCCTTCTTTTTTCTTCGTACCGGAATGAAAAACAAAAACATTCTTTATTGCCGATGCCTCTTCCAGCCCTGATATCAGTTTCCCTTTTATATAACTGCCAGGGTAGCCTCCGGAAGCTATCACAACGCATACGCTTGATGCTTCTTCCCACTCTATTTTTATATCCTTTAACCTGCCGTCAATCACCGCCCTGCAAAGGCCCACCAGGTCCGTTTTTAATAAAGGCAGGATTACCTCTGTCTCGGGGTCCCCGAAACGCACATTAAACTCAAGAACGTTAATGTTTTCACCATCAATCATGATACCGGCATAAATGACTCCTTTGAAGTTTATTTTTTCCTCTTTGATTCCTTTTAGAAACCTTTCAAATACAGCTGTCTTTACTTTATTATAAATCCTGTCAGTAACAACAGGGGCAGGAGCATACGCCCCCAGCCCGCCTGTATTTGGCCCTTTATCTCCGTCATAAATCTGTTTATGGTCCTGTGAGGATAGCATGGGCAGCACCGTTTCTCCGTCGCAGAAAGCCATCATTGATGCTTCTTCGCCTTTCAGTTTGCTCTCAATGACAATATTTTCCCCTGCGCTGCCAAACTCCTTTTTTACCATCATTCTGTTTACTGCTTCCGTCAGTTCCTCTTTTGAATCACATATAACAACGCCCTTGCCTGCCGCAAGGCCGTCTGCCTTCACCACGCCGGAACAATTCTTTTGGCTTTTGCTGTCAATATACTTAAGAGCCGACTGCGGGTTACTGAATACCTCAAACTCTGCTGTCGGAATACCGTATTTTTTCATGAATCTTTTTGAAAAAACCTTACTGCCTTCCAGTTGAGCCGACTTTTTATCCGGCCCGAAAATTGCAAGGCCTTTTTCCTGAAAATAATCAACTATTCCTTCTGTAAGCGGTATTTCCGGCCCGACAATTGTAAGCCCTATACTATTCTTTTTTACAAACTCTGATAGCATCTTAAAATCTCTTATATCTATATCAGCAGACTGGGCGATTGCCCTGATGCCTCCATTGCCCGGTATGCAATAAACCCCGGATACATTTGGGCTTTGAGAAACTTTCCATACAAGCGCATGCTCTCTTCCCCCGGAACCGATTATTAGCACCTTCATTTTATACCCCAATTTAGAAGAAAGCGTCGTTACGTCGTTAAGTCGTCCCGTATATGCGTAACAGCATTTGATTTTGGACGGAAATACGGAACTACGGGAATACGTAACGACGATTAAGTAGTTTCCGTTGGACGTAACGACGTCTTGTCTCTGCTGTTACGTCCTGTTCGCTGCATATTCCACTGCATTCCTGAATATTATCAGGCCGTCGCCTTCATCCTTCAATTTCTCCCTGGTCCAGCGGGGATGCTGGTACTTGACAATGAACCTTTCAGGATGAGGCATCATTCCAAAAACATTCCCCTGTGTATTTGAAATACCCGCAATACTCTCAACTGAGCCATTGGGATTAAACGGATAGGGAGCTTCTATACCTTTGCTGTCCACATACTTGAATACCACCTGTTGATTCTCTTTAAGCCGGTCCAAAACCAGCTGGTCTTTAACCATAAACTTGCCTTCGGCATGAGCTATGGGCAGATAGATAATATCCGGCATATTTTTTGTAAAAATGCACCTGCTTTCAACTCTTTTCAGGTAAACCCATCTGCATTCAAATTTTCCAACATCATTCCAGCCCAGTGTAACCTGCTGTGTTTCATCAATAACATCAAAGCCGGGTAATAAACCTGACTTAACCAAGACCTGAAAACCATTGCATATGCCTATGATAGGCTTACCCGAAGAAGCGAATGCTTTTATGTCTTTATATAATTTATACCTCAATTCATTGCCAAGTATCCTGCCTGCTGCGATATCATCGCCGTATGAAAATCCTCCCGGTATTGCCAGAATATCATATTTTGCCAGATATTTGCGTTTGCTGAACAATTCATTTATATGAACAAGATACACTTCTCCGCCTACAGTCTTAAAGGCGTGGCAGGTTTCAATATCGCAATTTGTCCCCGCTGTCCTCAATACTATAACTCTCTGTTTTTTCATAAGTTTACCAGTCTAATGTGTTCTTCCATGACGCCTTCAATACTTCCAGTCCTTCGTCAACTATGACTGAGTTTTTCATCCCCTGTATTCTTAATGTCTTTTCTTCTACAGTTCTCCCTATCTGAGCAAAAACATTGCCTTTCATAATTTCCTCAAACCTGGCTTGATTCTCTTTTGACACCTCTACTATAAACCGGCTGTTGGACTCAGAAAACATGCGGATATCGTCCCTGTCTGCTTCCAGGGAGCAGGGAATACTGTCCAGCCCTATCTCTATGCCTATCCCCCCTGAAAACGCCATCTCCGCGCAACTGACGGCGAGACCGCCTTCCGAACAGTCATGACATGATAGCACTGTTTTTAAAGCCATTGCTGAGCTTAAAGAAACCATCAGTTTATTTGCCTTTGCGGGCTCAACTCTTGGTACATTTTTCCCTATAAAATTATACAGGGAATAATAATGCGACCCGCCAAGTTCATTCCTGGTCTCGCCCAATATATATATTAAACTGTCCTTCTCCTTAATGTCCATTGACACCGTTTTCTCTATATTGTCAATAACGCATATTGCAGAAATCAGAAGAGTCTGAGGAATAGAAATCTGCTGGCCTGAATTGTTAATATATTCATTGTTCAAGCTGTCCTTTCCCGATATAAAAGGAGTGCCGAACACGCTGGCCATATCGTAACAGGCTTTTGCGGCCCGCACAAGCCCTGCCAGCTGAATGGGCTTTTTCGGGTCGCCCCAGCAGAAATTGTCCAATAAAGCTGTTTGTTCCAGATTGCCGCCGGAAGAGATTATATTACGCAGCGATTCATCAATCGCCGACGCCGCCATCCAATAGGGGTCAATAAAACCATACCTTGGATTAATACCGTTTGATACCACAACCCCTTTTAGGGAATTAAAAAAAGGCTTTATAACAGCAGCATCTCCCGGTCCATCGTTTGTAATGCCCTGCAGGGATTTGAGGACAGTGCCTGCCTGGACTTCATGGTCATATTGCCTTATTATCCATTCTTTACTGCAGACATTGAAACTTGCAAGTATTTTCCTTAAATCATCCGAATAATTGTTTTTTTTATTAAGGTGGAGTGCGTCCGGTTCTTCAAGCTCAGGCGCTTTCCACTGAGCCTTTCTTTTAATTTTAGGAACGCCATCATGCAGGAATTTCATATCCAGAGCAGCAACCGTCTGTCCTTTGAACATCAGGTGCAGCTTATTCGTATTTGTAAATTTTCCTATGAGAGTTGCCTCAACGTCTTCTTCTTCAAATATTTTCATTATTCTGTCCAGCTTCTCAGGGGGAACGGCGAGCACCATCCTCTCCTGCGCCTCTGACACCCATATCTCCCAGGGAGCAAGCCCTTCATACTTAAGCGGAGCTTTTTCAAGATACACCTCTGCCCCGCAGTCCTTGCCAAGTTCGCCAACGGCTGATGAAAACCCTCCTGCCCCGCAGTCCGTAACCGCGCGGTATAATTTCATATTGGCTGCTTTTAATAATGTGTCGGCAACTTTTTTCTCTACAATCGGGTTTCCTATCTGCACTGCGCTGACTTCAGTGCTCTCATCAAGGCTCAATGAGGAAAATGTTGCCCCATGTATACCGTCCCTTCCGGTCTTTCCCCCGACAGAAACTATCAAATCTCCGGAATTAACCTGTTTCTCTATATTTGACTTCTGCATAATCCCTACGGTACCGCAGTAAACTAAAGGATTACATACATAACCTTCATCAAAACATACAGCACCGTTCACTGTGGGTATTCCCATCCTGTTGCCATAATCCCTGACACCTGCAACAACGCCCTTGCAGATTCTCTTGGGATGCAATACTCCAACCGGTAATCTATTGAAATCATAATCCGGGGGGCCAAAACAAAAAACATCGGTGTTTAATATTGGTTTTGCTCCCAATCCGACACCCAGTATATCTCTTATTACCCCTCCTATACCTGTCCCGGCTCCGCCGTATGGTTCAAGAGCGGAAGGATGGTTATGGGTTTCCACTTTAAAAGCCAGCGCATAATCGTCATTAAAAGAGATTATACCGGCATTGTCTTCAAATACAGACAGACACCATTTTTTATTTAACTCCTTTGTAACTTTCATGACAGTTTGTTTCAGGAGGTTGTCTATCAGTTCTTCCCCGGTTTCAGATGTATACTCAATCAGCCCGGTAAAGACCTTGTGTTTGCAGTGTTCAGACCAGGTCTGGGCAATCGTTTCAAGCTCAACATCGGTGGGATTTCTTCCAAGTTTCTTAAAATACTTCTTAATTATCTGCATTTCCTCAAGGCTCAATGATAAAAGAAAATCATTGCTCAGCTTTTGAAGCTTCTTGTCATTGGCTTTAAGGATATTTATTCTGTTTACTTTTAACTGTGGCATTGTTTTCCCTGTTTTAAAGTCTACAGTCCGTTGTCTACAGCCTTTTGTTATTGTTTTCAAAATAAAAACAAAATAATTTTTATGTCTGAATTAAGAAGAAAATATCATATATGTCCAAATTGGACAGCATGTTCCGTCGGAATGCTTTTTAGAGATTTTAATAAGCCTTTGCCGTCATTCCCCAATAAAATCGGGGAATCCATCTTATTCTTGTCCCTTGTTGTCATTCCCGTAAGTTGTTAACGGGAATCCAGTACTCATTAACAATCTGGATACCCCGATGAATCGGGGTATGACACCTAATTTGGACAGCAATGAGAAAATATATAATATGAGAATATTTTATAGTGCAGTTAAATTTAATTGACTTTCAATTAAAACCTTCTCTTGTTTTCTTGTTAATATTTTAGTCTTTTCAGCATCTTTTTGTAAGTTATCAAATGATGGCTGAATTTTCTCTATTCTTTCCTTTGCTTCTTTGAAATATGTTTTATCTATTTCTACTCCGAGAAATTTTCTTCCCATTTCAAGAGCTGCCACTCCGGTGGAACCTACTCCCATAAAAGGATCAAAAACTACATCATTAGGATTAGACGCTATTTTAATAATATGGCTGAGAACTTTTAAAGGCTTTTGTGTTGGATGATTAGGTTCCTGAACTCTTTCTTTTCCCATACATATCGGGGTTTGAATAAAATTATGCATCTCCCTCTGATTAATAAAATTCCAAGTGTGTTTTTTATTCCATACACATACTATTAATTCACAACTATTTAAAAATCCTGCTCTTCTTATCTTGGGAGCTGGATTTGTTTTATGCCATACCATAAATTGAAATGTGTCGAATTTTGGGTCAAATGTTTCGTGCCATTTCCCCATTAGATTATAACTTGTGAAACCGAAAATGTTTCCTGTGGGACTTAATATCCTTATAAATTCATCTACCCATTCTTCTGGGTTAAAAGTTATTTTGTCCCACTCTGCGAGGTCATTATTAAAATCTTTTCGCCATTTCATTTTTATATTTCCTGTTGAATACTGACTTAAATTATAAGGTGGGTCTGTTAAAATTAAGTCAACTGAACCATTTGGAATACTCTTTATGAATTTCCGAGAATCTTCGTTTATTAGTTTATATTTATCAATATCCATTTATTTACCCTCCAAGGTATGTCCTCTTTATTGAATCCAGCGCTTCGGTTATATAATGTGCATTTGCACGATATTCTTTTAATATTATATTATATCCGTTGTCCATTTGACAGATAAAGTTCCAGAATTTATTGCCGATTAAAAGTTCCTTGTCAGCAAAAAATTGTTTTACTCTTTCCTGTTTCCATGGCTGACCTTCTCCAAAACGATTATATGCCGTTGCAAAATATATTTGTATATTTGTTTCTTTGGGTAATGTGTTTGACAGTATCGCATATTGTTCTAAAATAGCTTCTTTTTCTGACCTTGCCTTTTTATTGTCCAGATCTCCTCCTATTTTCAATTCAATTAAATAATGGTTGTTGTCTTTTTTATCTATTAAATAATAATCGCTGTTATGTCTTTTATCTAATAAATCTTTTTCTGTTGGTTTTCTTCTCAAATCAATATAATCTCCTACTTCTGGTTTTTTATGTCTTTTGTATTTTTCTAATATCTCAGCAATAATTCTTGTTTGATTGTTACTTAATGGCCCTTCAACACATTTTTTTACTTCATAATCTATCATGGCTATGTTAATTGCTAACTTTTCTAACATATTTCCCAAGGAACTATCCAATGATCTTACTAATGCTGCATAATATTGAATTTCTTTACCCAATGCTTCAATAAATACATTATGTATTTTCATATTTATCACACCATCAGGATTTTCAACCTCAGATTCATGTCTTGCCTTAAATCCTATTGCATACGACTCTACAGCTGTCCGTACTAATGATTTTATTGTTTCTTCTTTTTTCATATAATTTTATAGTCCTGGATGACTTTATTGGCAAGCAACGACTGGGCAATCTTTTCCAGAGCTTCAGCAGTAACTTCACCTTCTAACTCATACCTTACGCCTGTCCTTACAGAATGGACATTGCTTATTCCCAGGTCATTAATCCCTATTCGGACACTATCCCCTACTGCATCTGTAACGCCTTTTTTAAGAAATACTTCTATAGCATGCCCACAGGGACCGGGCCCTTCTTTTTTACCTGCCGTATTTTTTTCCTCACTTGCCTTATACCACTGGACAACAGAGTCTGAAAGGAGTTTAACGCAGACCGCTTCCAGCTGTTGGCTGCTTATCTCTGCGTCTATCAGATATAATTGTATCACCCTGACATTTTTAACGCTTTTTACACCCAGGTCTTCTATGTCTTTCTTCACGATATCCGCAGTAGCGTTTTTTACTCCGTCAAGATAACCGATTTTTACATTATAAGTCATTGTTAGATCCTATGCTTCAGTAACCTGTTATCCATGAATACAAGTCGTTACGTCATTGGAAAAACAACCCGTCGTTAAGTATTTCCGTATATACGTAACAGCAGTTGCTTTTAAACGGAACTACGGGAATACGTAACGACGGTTTTTAATTACAACTGCTGCAACCCTGTCAGCCTGTAAAACGCCTGCAGGTATTTTTCTCTTGTTTTATTTACAACGCTCTCGGGCAGTTCAGGGATGGGGGGCTCTTTATTCCATTTTATTGACAGGAGGTAGTCGCGCACATACTGCTTGTCATAACTGTCTTGCGCCTTACCCGCGGAATATTTTTCCATGTCCCAAAACCTTGAAGAATCAGGAGTAAGAACTTCATCAATCAGTATAACATCTTCACCGTTAACCCCGAATTCAAACTTCGTATCGGCAATTATAACCCCTTTTGAAAGCGCATGACTGCTTGCCTTCATATACAACTGAATGCTTTTTTCTTTTATCCTGCTTCCGAGCTGGTATCCTATGTTATCTATCATCTGGCTTTCACTTATGTTTATGTCATGGTCCCCTTTTTCGGATTTGGTTGAGGGAGTAAATATTGGTTCTTTCAGTTTGTCGGATTCTTTCATCCCTTCAGGCAGTTTAATGCCGCATACAGCTCCATTATTCTGATACTCCTGCCAACCTGACCCTGCCAGGTATCCGCGCACAACGCATTCTATATTAATTCTCATGACTTTTTTTACCAGCACCGTCCGTTTGTCAAGTATCGCCTTATTCCTGCTTATTACTTCTTTCCATACGGGAAAATCAACATTTTCAATAATTTTATCCACATTTACAGCAACGATATGATTCAGCGTAATATCTTTTAAATATTCAAACCAGAAATTTGAAATCCGAGTAAGTATTGTCCCCTTGTCTGGAACGGGAGTAGGCAGGATACGGTCAAACGCTGAGATCCTGTCGGAGGCAATTATTAACAGGTGTTGTCCCAGGTCATATACGTCTCTTACTTTACCCCTTATAAAAACAGGCAGCTCCAGATTAGTTTCCCTTATGGCAGAACTCATTAAAAACTCCCTTCTATTTTCCCATCCCAATTCTCTGTGCTTTCTGGAATATCTTGCCTTCACTTTTTATATCCGGTGCAATTATCAGTTCTGTTAACTGCATTTCCTTAATATTCTTTGCGCCCACATTGCCCATGCTCGTCCTTAATGCTCCTACTAAATTCTGCGTTCCATCATCTGTATTTGCCGGGCCATACAGCAATTCTTCCAGCGTCCCGCTTGTCCCGACATATATCCTCGTTCCTCTGGGAAGGTTCCAGTGAGGCGTTGCCATACCCCAATGATAGCCTTTACCGGGCGCTTCCTTTGCCTTTGCGAAAGCAGACCCTATCATAACGGCATCCGCTCCGCTTGCAAATGCCTTGCAGATGTCGCCCCCTGTATCCATTCCGCCGTCGGTTATAACTGAAACATACTTCTTTGTTTTTTTAAAGTAAAAATCTCTTGCTGCAGCGCAGTCAACCGTTGCAGTAACCTGCGGCACCCCTATTCCGAGCACTCCTCTGGTTGTGCAGGCTGCTCCAGGGCCTACTCCCACCAGCAAGCCGGCGCAGCCGGATTCCATCAAATCAAGAGCGGATTTATAGGTAACACAATTGCCTATTATTACAGGAATACTCATTGACTTACAGAATTTCCTGAAGTCAACTACCGGATACTTTGTTGACAAATGCTTAGCCGTTGTAACGGTAGACTGAATAATAAAAATATCACAACCGGCTGCCTGAGCTATTTTACCGTACATTTCAGCGTTTTGAGGTATAGTTGAGACCGCCGCGGCAACTTTATTCTTCTTAATCTCTTTAACCCGCCGTTCTATAAGTTCCGGCTTGACTGGCCTTTTATATATTTCCTGCACCAGCTGGGTGGTTTTCTCTTTCGGAGAATCCGCTATTTGCTGGAGAATCTCTTCCGGATTATCATACCTTGTCTGGACTCCTTCCAGATTCAGCACGGCTAACCCTCCCAGCTTACCCATGGAAACAGCAAATTTTGTGTCCACTACTCCATCCATCGCTGCGGCAAGAAATGGAATCTCAAATTTAATATTATCCAGCTTCCATGTAATATCTACTTCATCCGGGTTAACGGTGGTATCGCTGGGCACAAGCGCAACCTCATCAAATCCATAAGCCCTGCGCGCTTCTCTGTCCTTGCCTATAAAAAATGCCATTTTACTTCTCCTTTCTATTAAATACCGTATTTACGTCGTTACGTATTCCAGTATTTCCGTCTAACGATAACTACTTAATCGTCGTAATGTTTAAAAGCATTTGCTGTTTTACGTGTATACGAATATACTGTACGACGGGACGACTGCTTTCATAACTGCTGTTACGGAAATACGTAAATACGGAACGACGTAACGACTGGTTTCTTTTGAACGACGGGACGACGTAACGACTGTTCTATTTTATTCCCGTAGACCCAAATCCCCCTTCACCCCTGCCTGTATCGTCCAGTTCAGCACATTCTTCCCATTCAACCGTCTCATACTTATTTAAAACCATCTGGGCAATCCGTTCGCCTTTCTTTATCAATACTTCCTGCCTGCCTGTATTAAAAATAATAACCTTAACCTCTCCTCTGTAGGCGGAATCTATTGTTCCCGGAGTGTTAAGCACCGTTAACCCCTTATTTATTGCCAACCCGCTCCTCGGCCTTATCTGAACTTCGTATCCTCGCGGGATAGCGATTTTTATGCCTGTAGGCATGAGAAACCTGTCTCCGGCAGTGAGGACAATATCATCTCCAGAATAAAAAATATCCATTCCTGCATCGCCTTCGTGTTTATACTCCGGCAGTTTAACGTCCGAATTGATTCTATTAATCCTTACTTTCATAATTCAGCCCATAAAAAGAAGTATTTACGTCCAACGTTAACTGCTTTATCGCCGATACGTATTACCGTAGTTCCGTATTTCCGCCCAAAATTAAATATTGTTACGTATATACTGGACGACGGTACGACTGCTTTTGTAATTGCTGTTCCACGGATATACGTAACGACGAACGACGGTTAAGTCGGTGCCGTTGGACTGAAACGACATAACTACGGGTTATTTTTCCAATGACGCAACGACTTAACGACATTATTATCTCTCACAAGGGTTAAGATATGCTGGTGTACTGGCGCTAACAAACGGAAAGATTGTTCTACCTGCTATTCGGAAAAAACATATTGCCCCTTATGCCTATCCTTAAGTTCACCGAGCTTTGACTTGTTCCAGTTGCTTATCCTGCTGAAATAGCCAACTATGCGCGTTATCCCGTATATATTTTCGGACTCACAGTGTTCACATCTTTCTTTTAAACCCCTGGACATTTTATTACAGTCATTACATACAGTAAACTCCGGGGAAATTGTCAATTGCGCTGCCTGTGTATTCTTAAACGTCTTTTCAATCAGGTTTAAAATGGATTCCGGTGAAGGTTTCTTTTCTCCTATGAAAGCATGAATTATTGCGCCGCTTTCAATAAGAGCATGGAACTTGCTCTGCTTTTCTACCCTGTCAATAAAAGATATTGGAGCATTTGCTGAAAAATGTATTGAATTTGTATAATAAAACTCATCGTTGGCAACATCGCCCTTGAGAACCGATATGCATTCAGGATATGCTCTTAAATCAACTTTTGCCATTCTGCGCGCAGCAGATTCGGCCGGGCTCTCCTCAAGGGCAAACTTCAACTTGTATTTCTTGTCATATTCCTTTATCTGCAGGTTCATGTAAGCAACTATTTTTATACCAAGTTCAAAAGTCTCGTCATCCTCATGCAGCTGCTTGCCGGTCAGGTACTGGACACATTCATTCAGTCCAATTAGCCCTATTATGTAAGTTGCCTTTTCAAGATCAACATACTTCATCCCGTCTTTGGATTCCTTCCCTATTTCCCAGAGTGGGCTGCTTTTATTCTCCATTAATTTCTCAATAAAACCTTTCTTTTCCAAATGCGCTTTCGCGGCAATGTCCATTGATACCTTTATTTCTTCAAGTAATCCGCTTATATTGCCTTTACCGGCGCGGTATGCTGCTTGAGGCAGATTTATGGTGATATTCTGGAAACCGCAAAATCTCATTGACTCAGGATGTTTTATCATGTAGTCATCCTTTATCTGAGTCCTGAGCCTGCAACAGGCCGACAATGTTACCTCATCCCTGTCAAATATAAAATAAGGCACCCCGTTCTCGCTGGCTATCTCACAGGCAAACTTAAGCAGTTCATATTGTTCCGGGTCTTTAAAAGTATCGTCATTTATATGAAAATCCATTTTTGGGAAAGCAAATATATGGCCGAAAGAATCGCCTGCGCGCCATATTTCCATAAGAGCCTTTGTAAACATCTTTGCCTCTTTTTCGTATTCGGAGTAAGTCTTGCCCGTATATTTGCCTTCAGGCCCTATTGCCGGTATGTCCCGCATATAGCGCGGAATGCCAGTATGTATATTCACATCAATAAACAGCACCTGTCCTCCGCGTGAAAACGCTGACTGTGAAAGTGAAAAAATCAGATACTGGGCTTCCTGCTTTATTTCCTTATATGACATGCCTGCAAGGTAAGGAGCATAGAATATGTTCAGGTATGCTATCCCCAGTGCGCCGGCATAGTATGGCTGCATCGTGGCAAGAAATGTGTTCAGGTGCCCGGTAAGCGTCCTGGCGTGTTTTGCCGGGGAAGAAATTATATCCAGGTTTTCCATGTGCAATCCATACTTCTTCAAAAACTCCAGTGAATGGCTGCTGCAATATACCCTGACGGGATATCCCAGGTCGTGCAGGTGCAGCCTGCCTTCCATGTGCGCATTTGCAACATCCTTTGAAAATATGTTATTCAGGGCATACTGTTTGAGTGTCGTTTCTGCTATTACCAGATTTATTGCCTCAGGATTGTTGGCTGTCAGATTGCTGTTTTCCTTGCTCTTGGAAAAAATAAGCTGTTCAAGGTCATATGTCGGGATACCGAGACTCACCTGTTTCTTAAGTTTCTCACTGTAACCCATCATAAATAATTCGCTGTCTACAAGTTCTCTGATAAGCGAGGTGGTAAGCTGTTTCATTCCGGAAGAAATTATCTTCTCCTCAACATTGCTGGCAATTTTCCTGGCAACCTTTGCATCAATCCCGCTTTCCTTTATTAATGCCTGTGCAATCTTTTCCCTGTCCCATTTGAATATTTCAGAGGTCTTATCAGCTTCCACAAGCAATGCAAGGTCAGTGACATCAGATTTTTTCTTCTTCATTTTTGTAAGTTTCAGTTTGCTTTTTGCTATGCGGTAAATACTATATTCGCGGGCTATTTCATTATATTCTTTTTCTTTCAGGACAGTCTCAACTGCGACATTGATGGCATCTATGGTTAATGTTTCACCCTCAAAATAATTCTGTCTTAAATAGTTTTCAACATCTTCCGCAAGCATGCGTGCTGTTTTCTTATTGTTACCCCCGGGGGACTTGTCTGCCTTATAGATGGCAAGTTCTATTTTACTCCTCTCATACTTGACCAGGGAGCCGTCTTTCTTCCTGACAGAAACAAAATATTTGTTGATTCTTTTCTGTTTGTTTTCTTTCTTTTCTTCCAATTCAGCCTCTCCGCTGCCTATAGTATTTAATTCCATTCCATACATCAACTCCCCCTTTTCCATCACTCAAGTGATGACCTCAATTCTTCCGATTCAGGTACTTTCTTTACCCATCTTGCAACCTCAACATTATCCTTTGTAACAATGGTTGTCGGAATGTCTGTGGCATTGAGCATTGCCCCTTCTGTTAATCCAGCCAACGACTCCATATTATAAAAAACCACATTAACACTCTCTTTCATACCCCATTTATCAAGAAGAAATTCCACTTTCTTTTTTGTAGATTCACAAAGGCTGCACTTGAGTTTTCCAAATATTTTAATCTCCAGCATTATTCACTCCTTGTTTTTTAGGACTTTTTCTATTTTGTATTTCAATTCGCTAAAATCTATGGGCTTGGTAATATATTCAGAAACACCAAAGAGAGTTGCGTCGTGTCTTGTTGAAGAACTATCTAAAGCAGTTATCATAATTACAGGTATTTCATAAGTTTGTTTTAGCTTAAAACAAACACTGATACCATCTAAACCAAAACCAGGCATCATGAGGTCTAATAAAACTAAATGAGGATGTTCTTCTTTTACTATTTGGAAACATTGATTGGGGTCGGTAGTAGTAATCACGCTATATCCCCATTCTTTCAATTTTATCTCAAGTAGTTTGACTATTGACAAATCGTCATCAACTACTAATATTTTCCCTTCTTTTAGTTCTGTCATTTGTTTCACTCCTTCTTCTTCAGCTTGTTTAGTTCCTTCATAAAAATGTCCACATCGCTGAATTCCCTGTAAATTGACGCAAACCGCACATAGGCAACCTCATCAAGTATTTTTAATTTTTTAAGGGCAATCTCTCCTATGACGCTGGAAGGAACTTCCATTATGTAGTCTTTTAACTCATATTCAATCTCATTAACCACTTTTTCTATCTGGTCAATTGAGACCGGCCTTTTAGTGCAGGCTATTACTATGCCCTGGAGTAGTTTACTCCTGTCAAAAACCTCTCTCTTGCTGTCTTTTTTAATGACGGTAAGAGGCATTTCCTCCAGCCTCTCGTAGGTGGTGAATCGTTTATTGCATTTAAGGCATTCTCTTCTTCTTCTAATAACTGAACTCTCATCTATTGGACGAGAATCTATCACCTTATCTTCATTATTACTGCAGAATGGGCACTTCAAGTATGAAACCTCCGGAGGTATGCTTACCACAACATAAAGTATCAGTAACTATAATACCATACTACATATTGTGTGTCAAGAGAAAAATAAAAAAAGTTTGGGAATGGGAAGGGACATGGTATCTCCCCCAATGTTTTACTTTGTAAAACAATACATGGGGGACTACCGCCCCCCCTTGAAGGTATTGAAGTTAAAGAGGCTGCTGTGTTTTAAGGATGAGCAATGGGAAGACTTAAATAGATTACTTAATAAAGAGGTTGGTAGTAGAGTAAAGAGCAGGAGGGAATATCATAAAGCTGTCGGGAAAAATTGTTTGATTCCTACTAACGTTAGTTTACCATATATTCCGGTAGAAGAAACAGCCAGAAACCTCTGGGAACTTTCAACGGATGAAGAACATACCTGGGGAGATTTAAGCAAAGAAGCAGAAATGCGGCTTAAACGCATTTTAATGGGTGAAGACCCAATTTAAGGCTGGCTTGCCGGGGAACAACCCTCTGGCGTGCGTTTTAAGGGGCTTTAAAAGAACGGGTAATGGTTTTATACCCCGGAATTCAATGGAAATAAAAGGGCACATGAGTTAGAATAACCTCAAAGTAATTAGCATTAAAAGGAGGTACTCAAACCCATGTGCTTATACACATATTATAACATTATGAG
>Ga0315284_10007936_pt1 | contig 15145 bp, 14 predicted proteins | sample YL17G09_16_MG_FD_203696 | JGI IMG/M metagenome (GOLD analysis project Ga0315284, IMG submission 203696) | Sediment microbial communities from Yellowstone Lake, YNP, Wyoming, USA - YL17G09_16 | ecosystem: Environmental > Aquatic > Freshwater > Lake > Sediment | place: USA: Wyoming | collected... | reverse complement strand
GGCTAGCACGCGAGAGCGCAATTTTCGAATTGCAATGCCCAAAGTTGAAAAAAAAAATCTGACCGAGCTAGCTGTGCAGAAATCGAACGAGGAAAAAAAAGGGCTCTCGAAGATGATTGCTCCAACGCGCTCCTCCCTTCGCGCCCCCGCTCTCCGAGCTCGGGCAGTTCCTTCCACCCCCTCCGGCGGTGACACCGCATTTCCTCCCTCGACGAGGGGCGGGCGCGGCGGCGCAGGAGGGCCGCCAACCGCGGCAGAACTCCTCGATTCGGCGAGGAGGGAGGGCGCGCCCGCGCCAAATCGCAGGGTGCTGCTTGCGACGTCGGGCGCGCCGGGACACGACAAGGCGGGACACCCGGAGTGCGCCGCGAGGGCCGCGTCCATCGAGGCGAAGCTTGTCGGGGAGGGTCTTTATGGCGAGGGCGGCAAGGGGATACCTGGCGCCTTCGAGATGAACGGCCCCGTCGTCCTCCCTCCCACGGAGTCGCTGCTGCTCGAGGTCGCGGCCGTCGCCGCGGCCGGCGGGGGCTTTGGCAGCGGAGGAGGGAGGAGGGGGGCGGAGCCCCCCTCCTCCCCCGGGGCCGGCTTCGCGGCCGCTCTGGCCTCCGTGCACGACGCGAGCTACCTCGAGTCGCTCTTCGGAGCCTGCGACAAGCTGAAGAAGAGCAAGGGGGCGGGAGCGGCGGTGATCGAGTCCTCCCCGACGTACGCGACCGGCTCGACGTTCGAGGACGCGCTCGGGGCGTGCTCCGCCGCCTGCGCGCTCGTCGACGCGACCGTCGCCGCCTCGTCGAGGCCATCCTCCTCCTCCTCCTCCCCCTCGCCGCTCCTCGTGACGCCGACGGTCGGCTTCGGCCTCCTCAGGCCGCCGGGCCACCACGCCAGGCCGGCGGGCGCCGGCGCGATGGGCTTCTGCCTGCTGTCGACCGCGGCCGTCGCCGCGAGGCACGCGCAGGTCAGCCACTCGGGCGTCGTCAAGAGGGTGGCCATCTACGACTTTGACACGCACCACGGGAACGGTGCGTTTCTGCTTCTTTGAATCGGGGGGGCAGCGAGATCGTGGTTACCGTGTTCGTTTTCCAAAAAAAAAACTCAAAAGTCCTCAAAATCTTTAACAAAAAATAATAAGGAACCGAGGACGTGTTCTGGAAGGACCCCTCGGTCCTCTACATCTCCACGCACCAGGACGGATCATTTCCAGGCACGGGCAAGGTCGAAAGCCTCGGCGCCGATGCAGGAGAGGGGTTCACGGTCAACGTTCCTTTGCCGGCCTCCTCGGGCGACGCCGCCCTGACCCGCGCCTTTGAGGAAATCGTCCTCCCTTCTCTGAAGAGGTTCCAGCCCGATCTGCTGATCGTCTCTGCCGGGTACGACAGCCACTGGCGGGACCCGCTCGCCGGGATGAATGCGCTGACGAGGACTTATCACGCGCTCTGTTCGAGACTGGCCGGGGCCGCGGACGAGCTCTGCGGAGGGAGAATCGTGTTCCTGCTCGAGGGAGGCTATGATCTGAAGGGCCTCTCCGACTCTGTCGCCGACTCCATGCGCGGCCTCCTTTCGCTGCCGTCGCTCGACGGCTTCGACAAGGGGATGCTCGCGGACGAGCCCAGGGATAAAGTTGAGGCGGCGGTGGCGGAGGCGAGAAGGATCCACGGTCTCTGAGTTTTTTAAATCGACTCTGCGAAATATCTCGACCTCAAAAAAAAACATAAATCCTTTTTATCCCATTTTTTTAGTACTCTGAGTCAAGTTTTTAGGTGTATATTGCAAATGTTTTCTTTCTTTCTCTAGTTCTCTCTCTCTCTCAGGTGACAGGGGCAGTGATTGGTAAGGATCGAAAAACAGAGGGGACAAAAAACGGGAAAACAAAAAACCTTTCGGTTTTTCTCTACCTCGGCTTCTCGTCTCTGTCGCCGTCGCCTCCGACGTGCGTTGTCTTCCGCTTTTTCCTCATCTCCGCGAGCTTTTTCTCGAGCTCCTTCCTCGCCTCCGCCTCCCTCTCGACGGCCCTGGTCGAGTCGCACGCCTCGTGGCCGTAGGCAGCCACGTCGCAGTCTCCCAGAACCTCCGCGAGCTTCGCGGAGACCTCGGCCGGGAACTTGCGCGCAAAGAGCGGGCACTCCCTGGGCAGGAGCCGGTCCGACCACGACGACAGCAGCGCCGCCGTGGCGAGGGCGGCCGTCTCCCGCGAGGCCTCGTCGCGGAAGGGCGCATCGTCGGCGGCCGTGGTCGGGTCGCGCGCGTCGACGGCGGCGTCGAGGTCGAGGTGCCTCCCCCTCGCGAGGGCGGCCGTCGCGGCGCAGGTCGGCTCGGAGAGCGCCGCGGCGGGCACGACGAGCGCGCGGGCGGCCGCCGCGGCGGTCGAGGCGTGGCACTCGCCGCCGCCCCAACCGTCGCGGAGCCAGGCCATCTTCTCCGGGGTGACCTCGTCGAGATTGTAGCTTTTCTGTAAAATAGGGATTTGTTTTTTTGGAGCAGGAGAGAAGAAGTCAAAATAATTCGAGAGGAAGAAAAAGGGTGAGTTTTTTTTGTTCCCTTTTTCTCTCTCTCTTTTGACCCTCGAGGAGGGAAAAAAAAACGGGGACAAAAAAAACGGCAACTCACCGGGTGCGGCCCGCCCTCTGTCCAGTCGGTGTGCACGTTGTACCCTAAGCAGTCCGTCTCCGAGTCCCACCCTCGGATCGCGAGCAGCGTCGGGATGTAGTGCTCGTCGCTGAAGCACAGATACTTCCTCTCCAGCTCAGAATCCCACTCTGTGAAGTGGCAGATGGACCGAAATGTCGCGTCGATCGCCGTGTCGGCGGCGACGGCCGCGGCGTGCTTGCGCGTCAGGGAGGCCCACTGGCTGGACTTGCGCCACTTGTCCTCGGGGACAAAGGTCGAGGCGTCGGCGGGTGCTTCCTCGGGGGGCGAGGCGGAGGAGGAGGTCGAGGTCGAGGTCGAGGCTTTCGCTTGGCTCCCTTCGTCGCCCGCGTCGCCGTCGCCACTGCCCTCGTCGCCATCTCCCTGGCCCCACGTGCCCTTCTGCTTCTCTCCTTCTTCTTTCTTCTCCAAGGGGCGCGCCATTGCAGGGTGCCACCTGCCGTTCGGGAAACAAAATGGAATGGGAAAAATGGTTTGAGAGAAAGGGAGAAGAGTGAGTTTTTTTTGGGGGGGGAAAAAGGTTTTCTTCTTCGAAAACTAAAGTAAAAAAACAAAAAAACTCTCTCCCTTTCTCTTCCTTACCTCCAGTCGTCGTTGTTGTCCCCCTCGCACGCGTTGATCCTCGACAGCCTCGACCCTAGCAGCTGCATATACACCAGCGAGGGGGCCATAGTCGGGGCCCCCGATTCAGATAACAGGACAAAGCGCTCGTTGAGCGGGTCCGTGAGCGCGGCGCGGAGCAAGGAGCGGGCGGCGTCGACGAGGTCGTGCCCGCCCCACGACGCCGCGACCCTGGTCCCCGCGGGCAGCAGCGCGCGCTCGAAGACGGACCCAGGGGCGTAGCCCTTAAAGTCGGGCGGGGCGTGGACGTAGATGGAGAAGAGGTGCTGCGACGAGACGATCGGATTCGGGTTCGAGTTTGAAGAAGAGGTCAAAGAGGTCGAAGAGGCTCCGACCTCTTCTGCCCCTCCTTCCGACTTAATGTTCCCCGCCTTCGCCTCCTCTCTCGCCTTCTCGGCCTCGCGCGCCATCCCGGTGATCGAGCTCGCCTCCGCGAGCCTCTGGACCTGCGTTCTCGCCCTCAGCAGGGCCGCCGTCGTCGACGAAGACGACAGGGAGTCGCCGCCGCCGCCGATCCCGCTCTCGATGCCGCTGCCGCACGCGGCGACGAGCTCGGCGACGCGGGTGGGGCCGCAGCCGCCAAAACCGGGGGCCGCGGCGACGGGAAGCGGAACCAGCCCTCGCGCAGAGTGAAGCCACGCGGCCCACGCCGGCTCGTGGGGCATCTCGCCGCGGGTCAGGAACATGAGGGCGACTTTGGGCGCGTTGAGCAGCTCGGAGCAGGACTTCGTGGAAGGAGCGACGGCGTGGGAGGAGGAGGCGCCGGCGCCCGCCGCTGCAGACGCCGCCGCCGTCGCCGCTGCCTGAGTCGAGACCGCCGCCGCGGCCGCGTCCGCCTCCTTGGAGCGGATGCCTCCCATCCCGGGGAGCATGCTCTCCAAGCCGCCGCCACGCGTCGAGGCAGGGCGGGAAGAAGCGTCGGCGAAGGCGCCCTTTCGGTGCCGCTGCTGCTGCTCTTTCGGGGAAGAGCCCCCCCCCCTCGGCCTCCCCCCTTGGTGCCGCATCGCGCCGAAGCCGACGAGGAAGAGCAGGACTCCCAGGACGATGTGTTTTGGGCTGATCGGTATCCTGCGGCGGTGGAAGGGCGGCGGGAGGGCGCCGTGCGGGCTGCCGCCGCCGCCGCCGCTGCTGCCGTTTGCTTGTCCGCCGCTTCGGCCGCTCGTCGCCGGCGGCGACACCGAGAGAGGGCGCATCTGAGAGCTGCTCTTGCGGAGAATGGGAGATTGCTTTCTATTTATGCGCTGCCTTTTGTTCTAGATCGGTAGATAAAAGAGGAAAAAGTGCGCGTGAGTAAGAAGCGCAAACGGAGAGAGAGAGAAAAGGGACGGGGGAGAAAGAGAGAGGGGGTAGAGGTAAAGAAACCGAGCGAGCATCGACCTCTCGTCTGCTAGCTGGCAATCGATGCATTCGCGGCGCCCGGTTTTCCGCTCCGATTCGACCATTCTGCCGCAACGCCTGTCGCTCGATCGAGCAAACATGGCCCATGAACCAATCTCGCAGAGTCGGAAGAGAAATAGCGCGCCTCTCGGCAGCGCTAGGGGGGGCAAATGGGCAGCTAGCTGCGCTCCAAGCGTTGACGAACGACGACGATGACAACAAGAGCCGGGCGTCGTCGCCCCCGATTCTCTTTTCACGCATTCTCCCGTTTCTTTACCTCTGATGGCGGTGCGCGGTTCGCGCGCCGCTCTTATGACGATACGCTTCAGCTCTCGTGAAAGAGGAAAGGGAAAGAAAAGCAACAAGCAGAGAACAGCAGGCCCGATTCGAGTCTAGCAAGCTCTCGAGTGCTTGCTGCTGCTTCCAACAAGAGAAGAGGGGAGAGTGAAGGCTCCAAGCGCTCCCTTTTTTTCCGCTCGCTGCGGCTCAATTTTTTCTTTCTCTCTTCAGACGATTCCCTCTCTCGCCATTTCTCTCCAAGAGCGCATCGCCCTTCGTCTCTGTCCTCCGAACTTCCTCATCGAAACACCCTTTTTTTCACGCCAGCGAGCCATGGCTGACGAAGAGGTCGGCCTGCCGAAGAGTGAGAAAGAGAAGAGTGGGAGGATGAGAATGGGAGGATAAGAAGCACGCGAGCTGCCCGTTTTTTCTTTCACGGTCGCCTCTTTCTCGACTCGACATTTCTTCTTCGAAGGGAAAAAAAACTCAACCTCGACCTTGACCAAAAAAACTCAAAAACTCCAAGCAGCTACTATCGGCAAGCTCGCCCGCGACGCCGCGGCCCCCGTCCTCGCCGGGACCAACGCGCGCGTTTCGGGCGACGCCATCGACGCGACGCTCTCCTGCGCGGACGAGTTCGTTCGACTCGTCTACGCCGAAGGTAAAAAAAGAGAGAGAAAAGAGAGAGTTTCCCCCCCCATTTTTCTCCAAATTCTTCGCATCGGGAAAAAGAAAAACTCACCACTCTCTCCTCCTCTTTTTTCAAATCCAAAACCAAAAAAACGAATCAAAAAAGCCCTCGAGGCCTCCGACGCCGCCAAAAAGTCCACGGTGCTCCCCGACCACGTCGTGGAGGCCATCACCAACCTCGGCTTCGACGAATCGATCCTGCAGATAGTGCGGGACGCTGCGGCGGCCGCAAAGGCCGACGCCCAGTCTGCGAGGGAGGCCGCGGCGGCCTCCCGCGCGGCCGGAGGCGGCGGCGGCTTCGGCGGCGGGGGAGTGCAGATGACGGAGGAGGAGGCGATCGCGATGCAGCAGCGGCTGTTCGCCGAGGCGCGGGCGAGGACGAGCTCGCTCGTGGCAGGGGAGGCGGCGGCAGCGGCGCCCCCGGGTGAAGACGAGAAGAAGGAATGAACAAGTTCAGTTTTTTCCCCTCCCTCCCCCCCCCCTTTTTTTCAACTTGTCACACTACAAAACAACGGAACAAAACTGAAACCGAAACCGGAGCTACCTCAAGAGCGCGCTCGACCGCGAGAGGCGGGCGGCCGCCTCCGCGCGCGACGCCGCCGGGGCGGAGGGCGAGGCGAGGCCGACCAGCCCGGCGCGGCACCTCGCCGCGTCGCCGGCCCCCCACCCCGACCCCGACCCCGACCCCGAGGCGGCCCCGACGGCCCCCGGCAGCGCCCTGACCGAGAAAGGAGCGGCGCCTCCCGGGGCGTCGTCCGGCTCCTCGCCGACCACCCTCGCCGGGGGGCCGGGCAGAAAGCGGCAGAAGGGGGAGAGGAAGGAGAAGGGGCCGGGGCGAGGCTCGATGCCGAGGAGGGCGTCGACCGCCGCGAGCGCGCGCCCGAGCTCGAACAGCGCCCTCCCGGTCTCCAGCTCCTCTCCCTCTCCCTTTTCTTCCGCGGCGGCGGCGGCAGCAGCAAGCACAAGCGCGTCCTCCGCGTCCGCGAACGCCGACCGCAGCGGCGCCGCGGCCCTCCTCGGGTCTGGAAGGGGACGCCTCCTCGCGAAAAAGACCCTGCGGACGCCGAGGCCCACCACGTAGACGGCGGCGAGCGCCGGCACCGCCGCGGTCGCCGCGAGCGACAGCTCGTTGGCGCGCAGCACCTGGTCCATTTCGAGCAGCGCGCTCGACGAGTCGACCTTGACCTTCTGGAGCTGGATGAGCAGGCAGCGCGCCAGCTGGCCCGAGAGGAGGTTCTTCACGGGGCGCCGGAGCTCGTCCTCGTAGGTGCGCATCAGCCTCGCCATCGACAGAGGAGGGGAGGATTGCGCTGCTGCTGCGCTGCTCGCAGCGTTTGGAGCAGCAGGGGCGCTGGGAGCAGCAGAAGCAGAAGAAGCGCCGGAAGAAGAGGAAGAAGAGGAGCTCAAATAAGTCGAGTTTGAGTCTGAGTCCGAGCTCGAAATCGAAGAGACGTCCTTGTCGAAGTCGGCAAGCATACGCTCCAGCGCCTTGGTCTCCGCGAGGAACTCCTCGTTGGTCACGATGGCCCTCCTGTTTTTTTATGAGAGAAAGGGAGAAAGAGAGAGAGAGCGGCGGAGGAAAAGAGTGGTGAGAAAATTGAGATAGTTTTTTTTTCTTTTGTTTCTCCTCTTCGCTCTCTCTCTCTTGTTCAAAAAAAAGAAAAAATGGGAAAAGAAAGAACTATCTCACTTACCTGTCCCTCAGCGTCGAGAACATCTCTGCCCTCAGCGACGCCAGCGGCTCCACGACGTGCGCGTCCAGGGCGCCCGCGGCGTTTTTGAATCCCTCGGAGACCGCTCTCTCCAGGGAGCCGTCGCCGCCCACGAGGCGGCAGCGCCGCGCGAGGAGGCACGCCAGCGCGGTCCCGCCGGCGGCGGCCGCGGCGACGAGGAGCCAGCGCTGCTGGAGCCACGAGGGCGGCCGGAGGTGTTCCGGCAGCGGGGCGACCGACAGGAGCGGGGGCGCGTCCGAGCCCCTCGGGGGCGGGAGGGCCGCGGCGGCGGCGGGGGAGGCGCCGGCCCGGACGACGACCGGCGCCGTCGCCGCGGCGAGCGCCTCCGGCGCCCTCGTCCTGCCGGGGGCCCGAGCGGGCAGCGCGCGGAGGCCCAGGGCTTCTTTGGCGGCCTCGATGGCGGCATCGGAGGCGGCGGAGGAGGAGGCGTCGGCGGCGGCGGAGGAGGCAGGATGCGGGGGAGGCGGGGGAGAAGGTGAGGGCGGCATGGGAGTTGCCGGGGCGAGCGGCGCCGAGGCCGGGCGGGTGGCGGCGCTCCGGGCCGCGGCCGCCGCGGAGCTCGGTCTCCCGCCTCCGTTGGCGCTCCCGCCGCCCGCGGGGGCCAGGAGGCTCAGCCCCCCGCGAGTCCCGCGGGAGAGGGCCGCGGAGTCCGCCTCCCCGGCCCCGGCGCGCGAGGGGGCGGCGCGGGCGGCGGAGAGCGCCTCGCAGAGGGCGCGGCAGCAGGCCGCCGCCGCGGCGTCTGCCGCCGCGAGGACGGCAAAGGGGGAGGAGGGAGAGGGGGGAGAGCCTCCTTGGCCGCCGCCGCCTCTCCCTTCTTTCCTCCTCTCCTGCTTCTTCTGCATGGTCAGCAAGCCGGCCGCGGCGTGCACCCTGCACAGCGCCCTCTCGAGCTCGGAGCACAGAAGCGCGAGCTCCTTCGTCCTGGCGTCGACGGCCGCGGCAAGGTCTCCCCGGTCGGCTCCACCCCCGTCGTCATTTTCGATCCTCTCGCCGCCCCCTTCCTCTCCGCTGCCGCTCCTCTCTGCGCCCCTCTCCTTCCCGGCAGCGAAAAGGGAAGAGACCTTCCCCACGACGCAGCTGGCCCCTCGACCCAGGCCGCGGAAGGCCTCGCTGGGTCCCGAACGCAGCAGGAGCCTCGCAGAGTGGGAGCCGCGGCTCCAGGAGGAGGAGCAGCAGTTGCTCCCTCCGTCGCCGCCGCCGCCGCCACCGGTTCCGCTCCCCTCCGCCGCGGCCCTTCGCCAAAAAGCCAGGGCGCGGCGGGCTCGCTCGGCGTCCCTGTGGAGTGCGTCGGCGGAAAGCTGGGCGAGGAGCAGGGAGTCGAGCCAGCGCTCGGGGACGAGGGAGGAAGCGGAAGCAGAGGAGGTCGAAGTCGAGCTCTTCGATGGTGGCGGCGGCCGTCGTTGCCCATCTCCGTTTCTTTCCCGTTCTTGCTCCGCGGCAGCAGCTGCGGCGCGCAAGCCAGTCAGGATGTCGTGAGCGACGTCCGCAGAGATGCCTGCGACCGGGAGCATCGGTTCTCGCGCGAGACGAGGGATGTAGGGAGGAGGCGGAGGCGATCGAAAAGGTCCGCTCTCTCTTTTTTCAATGCCTTCGTTCTCGAGCGGAAACTGTGACCTCTGCACAAGCGTCGAGAAAACAAAAAGGCACTTGATTGAAGAGTCCCGTTTCCCAGCTCTTCCCCTCCTCCGCCGTCCTTGATTCCATTTCGGGCATGCACAGCATGGCGCAGCATCTGCTCTGTCTCGCGCTGGTCGTGGTCGGTGCGTCTCAGATGAAGGAGACGAGAGGGATTCCGTTTTTGTCTTCTTCCTCATCGCTCTCTCGCCCTCTCGCCCTCGACCTCCTAGCCAAAAAAAAACAAAAAAACTCACCGCCTCCAAACTCCCTCCGCTCCCGAACGAACAAAAACGGACAGCCCCCCTCCTCCTCTCCTACCCGGCCGCCTCCGCGGCCTGGCTCGACGTCCTGAGCAGCAGCAGCTCCTCCTTTTTGTCGTCGGAGGCGACCTCGCCCGACTACGGCTCGGTGCTCTCCGACCCCTTTGCGCCAAACCCTCCTCCCTCCTCCGCTTCCTACGCTTCCTACGCTTCTTCCTCTCCCTCCTCCGCTCCCGCGTACCCTCCGGGGTTCACCCGCTCGCTCGTCGGGCCCGACTACGCTCTGGTGGCCCCGGAGTCCCGCACCTGGGCGGCGCCCGCGAACGACCCCAGGGCGGCGGGGCGACCGTGGGAGAAGGCGAGGGTCGCGCACCTGATCTCGCCGGGCCGCGCCGGCTCGGGCACGGCGTTCTCGATGTTCCTGGCAAAGCTGGAGGGCGGAGGGTGGATGGGCCCGCTGCCCCATCGGGCGGCGGAGAGGTTCGTGTTTGTTCTCGACGGCGTGGTGAGGGTGGAGACGACGGCGGCGTCCGAGCGAAGAGGAGAGCCTCCCTCGGGCGGGAACGATCTCCCCTCGCGGCAGCGGCAAAGGAAGAGGACGGCGCGGTGCTCCCCGGCCGCGGGAAACTTCACCCTCCACGCCGACGGCTTCGCGTTCTTCCCGCCGCACTGCGGCTCGGGGTCGGAGCTCCTCCTGCCCTCGGTCACGGCGGGTCCCGGAGGGGCCGGGCTGGTGGTCTTCGAGAGGATCCACGTCAGCAGAGCAACGGGAAGGGCCTCGGAGCCCTCGTCCGCCGCCGCCGACGGGGACGAAACCGGCGGCGCCGAAAACGAAGTCGAAACCGAAGAGACCCTGCCCTTCTTCGTCTGGGGCCGCGCCGCCTCCGAGCTCCCGCTCCTCGACCCCGGCCACCCGGAGACCTTCGGGCTCCGCAAGCTCCTCCCCCACTCCGGCCCCGACGCCTTCCAGTTCGACTTCAACGTCCATTTGATGGACTTTGCGCCCGGGGAATTTCTGAACACCAAGGAGGTGCACCACAACCAGCACGGCCTCTTGATGCTCCGCGGCCAGGGAATCTACCGCCTGTCCGACTCGGTCTGGGCGCCCGTGACGGCCGGGGACGCGATCTTCATGGGCCCCTACGTCACGCAGTGGTTCGCGGGCCTGGGGAGGGAGGGGGCGAGGTACCTTATCTTCAAGGACACGGCGCCGGACCCGCTCCTGCGCGGCGCCGGGTTTCCTTGATGAGGTCTCTTTTCGAGTTCTTCTTCTTCTCTCGCTTGGTGCTTTCGAGCCCTCTTTTTTTCGTTTTCCCGTTGTTTTGTGTAGTAGCGAAAATGTGAATGCAATGAAAAAGAAAGCTTGTTTTTCTTCTTTTTCTACAGGCGCGGAGAGAGAGGGAAAAGGAGAGAGAGGGGAAAACAAGGCGCTCTCTTTCCTTCTCGCTCACGTGACTCTCCCGACGGCTCCCGTCCGCCCTTCGGGGCACCTCCCCCCCGCCCCTCCCTGCCCTTCTTCCGCTGCTTCCGCTGCCGCTCCTGCGTCCCCAGCCAGCTCCGCCAGCGCCAGCGCCAGCGCCTTGACCCCCAGCTCCAAGTCCGAGGCGGAGGCGAACTCGTCGGGGCGGTGCGACCAGCCGTTGAGGCACCGCACGAAGAGCATCCCCGCGGGGGCCACCCTCGAGACGAGGAGGGCGTCGTGGTAGGCCCTGGAGGGCAGGAAGACCAGAGGTGGCGGCCGGGGAGGACGAGGCTTGAAGAAGGAGAAGAGGGGGGAGAGGAGCGAGGGAGTCTCTCCCGTTCCGGCTCCCGCCGCCGCCGTCGTCGCCTCGGCCCCGGTGACCTCGGCCGCCGCCCTGGCCGTCGCCGCGACGACCCTCGCGTCGGCGCTCGCCGGCGCGTCCTCGCTCGCCACCTCCACCTCCACGCTCACCCCTGGCCTCTCTCTCGCCCTCTGCCTCGCAGCCTCGCGGATCCTAGCAAGCATGCGGTCCCTCCTCGCGCCGGAGACGTCCCTCGCGTCGACGGTCATCGACGCCTCGCGCGGGACGGAGTTGACCGCGCCGGGCTTGAGCGACAAGAGCCCCACCGTGGCCACCGAGTCGTCCCCGCCGCCCTCCTCCAGGCTGGCGCGCAGGGCGGCGGCTTCGACGTCGAGCGCAAAGGCCGCGGCGGCCAGCCCCGGATCGGCGCGGAGGCGCATCGGCAGGGCGCCCGCGTGGCCTCCCGGGCCCCTGAAGGTGACGGAGAGCGCCGCCGGCGCGGCGATGGCTGTGACGACCCCGAGCGCGACCTTTTTCTCCTGAAGAGTCGCCGCCTGCTCGATGTGGAGCTCCAGGAATGCAGAGACGGACCTCTTCCTGGAGAGCCTGACGGAGGAGAGCGTGGCCCTCGCTCGAGAGAGGGGGTCGCTCGCTCGGAGGCCGGCGACGCCGGCCGCGTCGGCGCTATCGAAGAACCCGGTCCCGTTCTCGTCGCGCAGCGACGCCAGCCTCTCCGCGGAGAGCTCCCCCGCCAGGGCTCGGGACCCGATGCACGAGAGGCCGAACCTCGTGGGCTCCTCGGAGGAGAACATCACGGCGGCGAGGGGCCTCTTGGGGCGGAAGCGGAGACGAGAAGATGGAGAAGAAGAAGAAGAAGAAGAAGGAGAAGAAGAAGGAGAAGAAGGAGAAGAAGGAGAAGAAGGAGAAGAAGAAGGAGAAGAAGAAGAAGACGCTGACGCCGACGCTGGAGAGGAAACGCGAGAGGCCTCCCTGAGGCTCTTCAGGGCAGAGATGGCCCCCAGGACCCCAACGACGCCGTCGTAGGCCCCGGCCAGCGGGATTGCGTCCGTGTGGCTGCCCGAGAGGACGAGGTCCGCGGGGAGGGCGGCGGCGTTGCTCCTCGGATCAGTGGCCGAGGTTTTCGGGTTTTTCCCCCTCCGGTCGCGTTTGTTTTTGTCTTCGTCCTCCAAGTCCCAGACCCCGAAGACGTTGCCGACAGCGTCCTCGTGAATTCGGAGCCCGGCCTCTCGCATCAGCCCTTTCACGTACTTGCGCGCCTCGACGTCCTCGCGGCTGAAGAGGAGGCGGGTGACGGCGGGGGCCGGGTCGGAGGAGAAGGTGGCGAGGTGCTTTATCTGTTTCAAAGGAGCAAGAGAGAAAATAGTACCAGAGGATGAGAGTCGAAACGCTCGTCTCTCTGCCCTTCTCTCTTGCTCTCTCTCTTTTCTCTCGTTCTCCTCTGCCTTCGGAAGCGAAGAAAGAACGCGTACCTGCTGCAAGATCGCGTCGCCGCTGATACCGGAGGTGAGGAACTCGCTGCGCGGCGAGAGCGAATGTCGCCGATGCCGATCGAAAAAGGAGGAGGCAATGCAAGGGCGAGAGCAGCAGAAGAGGACGAAGAGCAGCGACAAGATCGCTGAGACGGCGACGGGGAGGAGAGTAGCAACGGAGGCATGATGACGACGCTTCTGTCGAGCCATCGTCGCGGAGAAGATCTTCGCCTCTCCCGCGAAGGAGGGAGAAAAGAAGAGAGTGAGGTCAAGAAGTCAAAGAAAGAAAGAAAGAAAGAAAGAAAGAAAGAAAGAAAAAAGAAAGAGAGAGAGAGCCAGCCGGCCTCTCCAACACTTATTGCTTTCCGACTCTTTGCTATTTCTTTCTTTCTCTTCCGCTCTCTTTTAAACCACAGAAAAAACACCAAAGATGGGCGGCGCCGCAGTGATCATCAACTCGGAGGCCGAGTGGACGGCCGCGCTCGAGAAGGCCACCGCGGAGGGGAAGGCGGTGAGTCTCTTCGGGAATCGGTTTTGATGGGTGATGGATGGAAACGTCCATCGGTTGTTTTTTTCTTTGCTTTTTCGAAGCTCGCTGCAGACTCTCCGAGCGCCCTCTCTGTCCTCTGCTCTTCTTTCGACGAAGCCTCCCGATCAGCCCTGGCCCCCAGAAACAAAAAAATGGACACGAGAAGGCACGCAAGAGAGAGAGGGCGACGGTAATGTTTTTGTTTCTCGGGGCAGCGTCAGGGCATCATCATCGCCCTGGAGGAAAATGGATGGGGAAGAAGACGGCTCACTTCGTCTCTCTTCTTTCCGCCTCCTGGGTTCTTTCTTCCCTCTTGCGACGTCCATAACGCTCAAGAGGAGAGAAATCGCGCGATCGCTTCCGAGAACCGAAAGCGAGAGAGCAGAGGTGCCATATTTTCATTCCCTTTCAACGCTCGCTCCTCAGTCGCGCTCTCCAACGATTCAAAAAAAAGACGCGCCCCGTTTTTTTCTCAACCTTCCTCTCCCCTCAACTCCAACGCCAACTCCAACTCCGCCCCTCCACAGGTCATCGTCGACTTCACCGCCACCTGGTGCGGCCCCTGCCGCATGATCGGCCCTTACTTCGAGGAGCTCTCGGGAGAGTTCCCCGGGCTCGTCTTCCTCAAGGTGGACGTCGACACCAACGAGAAGGTCGCGGCGACGTGCGAGGTCAAGGCGATGCCGACGTTCCAGGTGTTCGTCGGCGGCGCGAAGAAGGAGGAGCTCGTCGGGGCGAGCAAGGAGAAGCTGAGGGCGCTGGTGGAGAAGTACGCATAGGAAGATTGAGGTACGAGTTGAGTTGAGAGAGGAAGCGGGAAGGAGGGAGGTGGCGAGAGGGAGGTTCGAGGTCGAAGTTGAGCGCTGCCGCCCCTTCGTCTTCGTCCCTCTAGCTTCTTCTCTCTCTCTCTCTCCTTCTCTTCTCTTCCCTCCTCTGCAGTCTGCTTTCTCGCCTTGGCGAAAAGTGGAACGGAACGAAAACTTTCGCTTTCCTTTTTTCATTTCTTATGCAAAAAAAAAAAAAGTTGTTCTCTTCACACACTTTCGAAAGAGAGGGAGAGTTGCCCTTCTCTTCCCTCGTGTGCCTCCCCGGTTCCTCTCCTTCAAGATGGGACGCCGCCGCTGGCCAGCCCGCCCGAGCAACTGGACCACCAACAAGAGCAAGAGCATCAGCAGCAACGGCAGGGCGAACGCCGCCGCCGTCGCCGCCGTGGCAGCTGCAGCGGCGCGCCGCCTCGTTGTTTGCTCGTCCGCTGCTGTGCCGCCCCGCAAGCACAAGCCTGTCGCCGCCGCTGCTCCGAGCCCTCTGCCCCCGCCGAAGAAGGAAAAGAAGGAAAACGAGAAGAAAGGCGACGCGAATAAGCCCTCTCCTTCTCCTTCTTCTTCTTCTTCTGGCTCGGCTCCCTCGGCGAGCGTCGACGGACTGCCGAAGAAGCAGCAGAGGAAGAAGCAGAAGAGGAGCGAAACGGCGAAGCAGCAGCCGCGAGAGGAGGATCAGGAGCCGTCTCCTTCTTCTGTTCCCGCCTCGGACGGCAGGGAGAAGGTCTCTGGAGGAGCTCGCGGGGCCTCCGAGGCGGAGGGAGAACGAGAATTGGCTGCAAAAAGGGCGAGGGCGAAGGCGACGAAAGAAATGACGGCGGCGGCGGCGATGGCGGCGGCGACGGCCACGAGAGAAGAAGAAGCTGCTCCGCCTCCGCCTCCGCCTCCGCCCCCTCGCCGCGTCCTTCTGGAGCTGCCCCCTCCCTCGAGGATCCTCAGCCTCTTCCTCGAGTCCCCGCCGTTGGCGCCGGCGCCTCCGCCGGTAGAAGGAGCGTCGGGAGAAGGGAAGCAGGAGCACGAGCAGCAGCGGCGCCACGGAAACAACCCCGACGGGGACGGAGACGGCAACGCTTCGCTGCTGCTCGACGCGACGACCTCCCTGCTCCACCCCTCCCCTTTCTGGCTCAGAGGAGAGAAAATCGGAGGGAGAGGAGGAGCTGGAGGAGGAGCAGGAGCGAGGATGACCGCAGGGACCGCCGGAACCACGGCCGGGGCGGCGCTGCTGCTCCCGGCGGCGGCGACGCGACGCGGCGGCGGCGGCTTCGGCGTCCCGGGCTTGCTCGGCGACTCCTTCTCGGTCTCGTCGCTCTCCAGCGGCAGCGGCG
>Ga0315284_10007935_pt1 | contig 15146 bp, 23 predicted proteins | sample YL17G09_16_MG_FD_203696 | JGI IMG/M metagenome (GOLD analysis project Ga0315284, IMG submission 203696) | Sediment microbial communities from Yellowstone Lake, YNP, Wyoming, USA - YL17G09_16 | ecosystem: Environmental > Aquatic > Freshwater > Lake > Sediment | place: USA: Wyoming | collected... | reverse complement strand
CGGTAGCTCTCTGGGAACACTGTGTAAGTGAAGTTCGGTAATGTCCAGTTCGGTGCCGTAAAGGTAGGGTGTAGTAATTTAGAGTTGATTCGAGTCGGGGTAAAGTGAGGTTCAGTAAAATTTGGTCTTGGTTCAGCGGAGTATGGTGTTGTTCTGTTATGGTCTTGGTATAGTAAAGTGTAGTGCTGTTAGGTGGTGTGTCGGTCATGTATAGTATTGTAATGTCTGTTAGCGTGATGTTTTGCTTTTTATTTAGGGGGTTTTAGAATGAATGAGAAACAAGTCCAGGATTACATCTATGCCGCAATAACATCGGCTTTTAATAAAGCGGTGGAAGAGGTCGAGGGCAAGGGAGTTGTGACTACTAGCAATATGCTTCTCTTCCCGGTGGTTAAGTTCACTTGTGCCACCTTTGAAAAATGCGAAGCGCCTCTCAGTATGTTAGAGGATTATTATCTTGCTGTACAACTCTCGTCACTAGGTAATTAATTACCCTAAAAGGGATGATATGGGGTAAAATATTACCCCATGTTCAATGCGCTCCCAACTTTGCTCCTAGCTCTCTTTTGATATTTGATACCTGCGAATGTTTTTGCATGCAGATGGTAGTGAGTGCTTCTGGAGATAAAGCGGTTTCAATATTGTTAGCATCCCACCCTAATTGAGAGCCAGCGCACTGAATTCCAACCACCGCCTCTGTTAATGATAAACCATACCATTTCTCAATTGCATCGCGGCAGATGAGAGACATACCTCCTGTGAGATTACGCTCTGAAACTAGCCTCTTATGCAATTCAACGAAACCAATGAATTTTCTATTGCAGCACATCAGATTACTAGTGGGATGATATTTTGCAGCATAATTGATTAAATCGGTTTCGGGGTGCTCCTCCCATCTCAGGGTGGGAATGGAGATCTCAACTGTAGCCGCCTTAACGGCGTCAGCTCCAGTTTTATTAGGAAGATAGGGGTTACTGCTTGCCTTTACTCTTGGCTTTATTGGAGGATCATTCCAGGGTTTCTTCTTTCCTGGATTTCCTTCTTTCTCATCAGGTTTATTGATATTTTTGGGATTTTCATTGCCAACTCCTGCAGTATTCACATCGGAACCTTGAATCGAGCCTTTCTTGCTTGGGGTGTGAGCAGAGAATTTAAAATAATTCATTACGTTGGACAGAAGTCTTTTTATATCATCGATATTCGCTAAAGAGGATGAACTGGCCGCTTCGCTTTCTTCCAGCTCTAATAGAGGCATAGGCATGTTGTCGCGGAAAATAGTTCCCCACTCATCCCACGGCAATTCTTGCCCATCAATTTTTAAAAGAGACCGTGCAGTATCTGAGGTTACTGCTCTATCTGTGGGCTCCGCGTAGATGACTACACGCTTTGCTCCGTAAATAAGCCCAAACTGATTAAGTACCGATTTCCCCGCATTACCCGTCTTAAGCCCATATAGTTCATTCTGATAAAGGGCGGCAACATGGCTTGTCTCGATACATGCATCTCCGCGAGCATTCTTTTTCCCCGTAGGGTCTTTTTTAAGAATCCACCAGTGGATAGTGGCATCTGTGAGCGTTAGCTTACCCCTACTTTCCGATTTCTCCTCTAGGTGATGTTGCATTCCTTTGATTATCCGCGCCCAGGTATCATTCGGAAAAGATCTAATAGTAATATTAGGGGGGAATTTTAAATAGCGATTGTTAAGAAAGCATGGAACCCACTTCTTGCGTTCGACACCAGCCGGAACATCGCCAACGCTGGTGGTATCGTCAGTTTCGCAGGTTCCTAAAAGAATCACCTTCGTACCATGCTGGTCGATAATTTCAGGTTTGTAGGCGTTATCCATTTCAATTAGCCAAGGAGTGTTGGCTTCTGGGTCTAATTCTTTGAGGCCATAGGATCCCGTGTCTGGATCTTTCCAGAGCTGAACCATGTGGCCTTTGCCGTTTTTCCATGATTGAAAAATCATTCCTTCAGGATTTGCTATGCCACCAGCGATTTTTGCTCCAATGCCGTAGTTGGCATTATTGGCTTGTGTACCACCGGATATTGAAAGAGCATTGATGAAGGTAACTAACTCATCTCCATCCATCCCGCCAGCATTGTCAATTATGCAAAGCTTACGTTGCCCAAACTCTGCAAGATAAATCGGATCGACATCAATAATGATTTCTCCGACTAATCCATTTCGTAAAAAAGAGTCAATACAGTTTTGAAGTATTTCTCTCAGGTACTGAAGTGGAGTGCAGTCTGTTCCGATTCGTTCGAGTAAAAAAGCTATACCGAGGGTAGGCACACGCATGTTTAGTGTCATAGGATCTCCTTAGATGCGGTTGAATACGGCATCAATTTTGATGTGGCTTGCGACCCAAAAATTGGATAGGAAGCTGTATCGTTATCGGGGAGATGCTTATCTAAAATGGTTATTGGGTGTCAAGCCAATATAATTATATTATTATAATTAATGAGTTATACTATTACCCTAGGGACTAAATTTTTATCTAAAGTTTTTTAGCTAAATTCCGATCTGTATTTTTGAGAGTCAAGAGGGCAACACCAGGGGGTTTGATTTATGACAATCGTACAAAAACTAGTCAATTACTTTAAGGCAGGTTACCCGTGCTTATGTATACTGACTACAGAGGAAAAGCGGGTACAAGGCGATGTAATGACTGCCGCAAAGGATGTCGGTAAAGAGCTGATGACATGGTCGGCAGCCGAAGGGATCGTGTATGTTGCATCAGCCAAAAGAGTGCAAGATACCGAGATGATTGAGCCTGCTATCCGGGCATTGATGCAAGTCGAAGATGCGATTCTGGTACTGCGTGATGCTCATCAGTGGCCTTTTGATCGCGACCCAATCATTGCCCGCCTACTGCGTGAACTGATTACAGAAGCACCTGCGCGGGGTTGCTGCGTTGTTCTCATTTCCCCTGATTTCAAACCCATTTCAACCATCGAAAAATTAGTTACTATGGTTGAATATTCTTTGCCTAGTAACGAGGAGCTGGCTGTCATTGCTAAAAACATTGCTGATTCTGTGTCCTCCAAGAAGATCAAGCAGGCAGGTGATGATGTGATTAAAGCGCTGTCTGGTCTTTCAACGACTGAAGCTGAAAACGCTTTGGCGTTATCTGTAATTGAGACCGGAGAATTTTCCGCCAGCGTCATCTACCGGGAAAAAGTTGCGGCAGTAAAACGGACCAAACTTCTTGAGATCGTTGACCCCGACCCTCGTGGTCTTGACGCTCTTGGTGGGCTGGAGAACATGAAGGATTGGATTCTTAAGCGCAAGAAAGCCTACTCACCAGAAGCTGAGAAGTATGGCCTCCCCTCGCCTAAAGGTTGCTTGATAGTTGGAGTTCCCGGAAGTGGAAAAAGCGAGACAGCCAAAGCAGTAGGAACCGCGCTTGGCGTTCCTACCTTGAAACTTGATATCGGCTCCCTATTTGGGTCACTCGTCGGTGAATCCGAGCAGAGATGTCGGGATGCGCTGAACCTCGCGGAAGCAATGGCTCCATGCGTCCTGTTTTGCGATGAAATTGACAAAGGTTTGTCCGGTGCGCAAGGCTCTGGCAGCAACGATAGCGGTACGACTCGCAGGGTTTTTGGAACTCTCCTGACTTGGATGCAGGACAAGAAAAAGCCTGTCTTTGTTGTGATGACTGCGAACCAAGTCGATTCTCTTCCTCCCGAATTTCTACGTCGCGGTAGGTTCGATGAACTCTTTTCTGTCGATCTTCCCCATGCTGGTGAACGCGAAGCGATAGCTGCGGTTCTTTTAAAGAAGCATCAACGAGATCCCAAAAACTTTGATCTTACCAAGATCGCAGCGGCTACCGCTGATTATACGGGCGCTGAGATGGATGCGGTTATTACGGAATCTCTCTTCAACGGGTTTGGCGATAACGTCAGGGAGATCACAACTGACGATGTTGTAACTGCCGCTGCAAGCATCATCCCGCTGTCTAAAACAGCTTCGGAGAAAATCGAATCGATCAGGAAGTGGGGGGAAGGTCGGGCGCGTCCAGCTTCATTAGCGCCACAACAAAAGCAACAACAGTCTTCACGCAAACTGAAAATTTAAGGAAGGAGTTTTTATGGCTATCACATGGGGAGACCTTTTCAGTCAGGGTACTTTAATCGATTTTACCGTGCATATGTGGCGTGCCAGGATTCAGCTTAAGCCTCAAGATTTGGGTATCGATGCCACCAGCGATGTGCAAAAAGCACTCAGCTTTGGCTGCCATCGCTTAGCACCAGCAGAAGCGTTTGACGAAATCAACGCCTGCGTGCGTGGTTGGCAAAAGGAAATTGACGATCATAGTTTGGCGTTCCCTCTTTTAGACGGGGTACGCTATGTTCCTGACGGTGAAGTCAAGGAATTGCAGGATAATTTGGCTTCTTGGCGGGATAAATTCAACGGTGCAGTCAGCAATTTCATCGCAAAGTATGACGAGATGATGAGTTCGATGCTGCCTACTATCGAGCAGGCTTTATCAGATGCTGCAAAAACTCCGGAAGCTGCCGCTGCTGCGGTATCTCGCGTCACTCGTGAATATCCGTTGAGCCAGCAAGTCGCCCAAAAATTCGGTCTTGAGTGGAACTTTTTTACGATCACGATGCCGTCCAGCAAAGAAGCTGCAAAGCAAGCTAAGGCTTCCACGCCTCAGATCCAGAAAGTTGTCTCGTCAATGATCGAGCAGTTGCGCACAGAGTTGTCGGATAAGGTTTCTACTCTCCTTACCTTGGCGAAAAAAGCGAATGATGGTATTGCACGCAGCAAGGAAGGGATTGGCGACAAATCACGCAAATCTGTATTGGCAGTACTTGCTAAAGTCGAGCGCCTTAACGTGTTGGGCGATCCTGTTCTGCAGGAGCAGACAAAGGTGCTTCGGTTGTTGCTATCAAGCATTGATGGCGATTCCGATTTTGGCGGGATGATACAGGATCTTGGTCAAGTTAAAACTAACTTGGAGCAGGATGTTGCTACCGCAGCGGCAGCAGCAGAGAAGAAACTTACAGGGCTTGGTAATCGTAAACTTCAACTGTAGGGAGGGGGGGGATGAAAAAGAGCAAGAGATACGAAAAAAAGATAGAAGCCCAACAAAAAGCTGACCTTGAGGCCGAAAAGAAAAGGCTGTTTGAGATCGCGGAAGCCCGGATTCGAGAGGTCAATAAAGACGAGATGGCAATTAGGGAGCACATGGAGTTAGTTAAACGGGATCTGGAAGAGATGGACGAAGCTACCAAAGCGCGGTTACTGCGAGAGAAGAGGGAAAGGGAGTGGCGCAATTCGCTTGAATTTAAAAAGTTTGAGCTGCAGTGTGAAAGGAAATTTAAAAAAGCCGAGGATGAGGCTAAGGCTAGGGCAAAAGCGTACAGGGAAAAAAAGAAACAGGAGAAAATGAACGGGGAGATAAAACCGGCTGTTGTAAAAAAGAAAAATCGCAAGGAAGATGAGCAAGAGGAGGAGAAGATACAGGAGCTTCGGCAGCAGTTTTTTGCAACTATGGTCAATGATTTCGATAAGATAAAAGGCTACGAGAAAGTTAACCTTCGAAAAGACACCCGGAAGAAAAGCAAGCCAAAAGCCAGCTAATACCCCATGTGCTTTCAATAGCTTAAGATACCAGTAATGTCCGGCTAAAGTTCCCCATAAAAGTTCCGATCTATATGTTGTGTAAAACACAACACATAAGGCAAGGGGTACAGCATGGGTTTACTTTTCAAAGCAAAGATCAAGAAACAAGACTTCGTTAACAAGCTGGGAGAGATGTTTGGGTTTGAACGGTTGTCCAAGTGTTCGCACTCTGAGATGAACGCAGATGGCAATATAAACATGACACTCTATTATGTAGAGGGTGTCCATGCTGGTACGTGGTGTAAAGGGGAAGGTTGGATCTTCGAGCATATCACAGACAAGATCAAAGTATCGAAACATTAGGAGAGCAAATATGCGCACAGTTTTACAGCAAAAAGTGATGAACGCCTGGAACGCTGGTTTGACTAAGGATGAGATGGTGAGCAAACTTGGCTCCGAGGCTGCCGCGCTTTATGACGAGTTGGAGCAGAAGTACGGCTGCGCGTGCATTCCGATCCACATACTCCACGACTTCACACCTACACCAGATACCGATCCGGATCTCTTAGCGTGGCGTGGAATAACCGGCCCAGGGAAATTGTTGCGAGACCTAATCAAAGACCTTAACACCAACAATAACAAGGAGACAAAAACATGAGACGAACAAAAGTAACAGGAAGCATTACTGTAGAGCAAACCCTTGAGCTAGACGTGGAAGTTGAAGGAAATCCTATTCCCTACACGCCAGCTTGCATGTATCTCAGTAATGGTGATCCGGGCTACCCAGAAGAGGGTGGTGACGTGGAAGATCTCACCGTGTATCTTACTAGAAAAGGTTCTGATGGGAAAATGATTAGGCTGGATATTACTGAGTTCGTGTCTGAATCCGACAAGGCAAGGCTATCTGAGACCATAATACAAACAGTTATCGATGCAGACGAAGCTGATCGTGATGCCGCTGCTGATGCCGCATTTGAGCAAAGGCGCGATGAGATGCGAAGGGGGGATAAGTAATGCCTTGCTACAGCACAGTTACCCAAACTCAGATCACCGAAGCCAGTAGGCTCCAGGCTGCTCTCAAGCAGCTAAACCTGGAAGTCAGAAGCAGCAGTGCTCTGAGCATTGAAACCAGCTCAGGACTTGTTTTCTCTCGGCAGCGCGAAGGCGAGGCTTTCAGCTTCAGCGGTATAAAAGAACAACTGGCACCTATCGGGCGCAAGTATGCTGAGTTGACAGTCAGGGAATGGGCGATGCGCAACGGCATGTCCGTAACCGGAACCGAAGGGCAAAAAATTTCTTTACAGAAGAGGGGGTAACAATGAAACCGGGAAGCAAACTCGTTATCGAGATTCAGGACGATGGCAGCATCAAGATCAATGCCACCCAAATGATTGGAACCGAGGCTGAGCTTTTGAAAGACCTTGGCGGCCTTGCCAAAGACCTTGGCGGCGAATTGGTAGTTGAAAAGCATGTTCACAGTCACAGCCACAGTCACGGTCAAGGGCATTCGCACAGTCACGATAACCGACTAAAGAGGTAAGGGGGAGTAAATGCAACAGGAACAAAAAAAAGCAGCTTACCTTTTCGCGCTCAATGAACTGGTTGCGGTGCTGCAGGGCTTGGAGAGGGAGGGAAAACGATTATCTTTCGATGTGTCATCGTTAGACGTGGCCGAGAGAATGGTCAGGATGGCACATGACAAGATTGAAGAAAGTGGTGATGATTATCGAGAGCAGCTTTGTTAATGATGCGAGTAAGGAAACTTGCTCCGGGTATCCGGCAACTGTTGCCGGATACTTTACCGGATACTGATTCAGTAACCCCTAAGAAAATCCATAACGGTTAAAGAGAAAACAGCAATGAACCTTTGGGATCATCTTGATGCTTTAATAACCCTGGATCTTTTTCCAGTTTTTGTTCGCTCCCGCGAACCACCTCTCGGTGCATCTCCTCTACATCCTGTACGTAACGCCACAACTTCCATGTCTCGCACCCCTACGTTCTTCCCTAAAATATCCTCCTCCCCCTCTCCTAAAAGTCTATCTTGCAACGCCATAAGGATCATCATACCAAAATCGCTAGCTAATGCATACGCGGCGCAATCATTAAGGATACTTACCATCTCCGCGTTACGTTCTTCCTTTGTCATTAGTTCTAAAGAACGTAATCTCGGCTTAATACTCACATCAATATCTGAATGTTCACCTTCAGGACATAAACAAATGCCTTCTATATGGGCCATTGTTTGCCTACTTAACATTATACCCTCCTAACCCCATAAATATCCTCCTCCTTTACCTCCAGAGATATACTATGGGATTGGTTTTTTGGCTATCATTTTTGATAGGGCTGCCCATCTTCATGCTTAACTGATCGTCAAGCTTCACTATCACATACGACAGTGAGAGGATGATTGGGATTAAACGGTGTTTTACATCTGGAACATTTTTGGCTCATAAACTAAATCCTTAAGTATTGTGCCTTCTCCGTCCGCGATCTTTCAGAAAAACCCTCAACTACCCCATCTTTCCCATTCTCGATCAAATCCAGGGCATGCATGAACTTGCAATCAACCATGTCAATCTGGTGCAAAAGGACTGCTTCAAGGCAAGACGGGATCACGGGGCTACCGAATTCGAGAGAACCATGATGAGACGCGATGAGGTGAATAAGAAGATCTCTTTCGCGTTCAAAAGCTGGGTACTCTTCATACGCCATCCCCCCAGATGCCATAGCTTCATTACAATACTCTGCTGCAGCCTGGTAGATGATGATCGGGCATCTGACGATATGGTTCATAAGGACACCCCCTGGTTTCATTTTGAACGCAGGGGTTGACGAGTCATATTCAAAGATCTTTCCAAAATCATGGAACAGAACCCCAAACAAAAGTCGGTCGCGATTAATAATCGGCCCATATTGATCCTGGTAAAAACGGCAGATCCTTGATGCCAAAGCCACCATGCTGTAAGTGTGCTCTAAGAGACCACCGAACCACGCATGGTGGATGCCGATGGCTGCTGGAGCTTTACAAAACTCCTCTTTATGCTGTGTCAAAAGCTTCGTGGCTATGTATTTGGGCAGCGGATCCTCAAACCCATCTATAACTCCAATGAGTTTGGCATAGAGGGTTTCCGAATCAAATCTGGACTTCTTTGCAAATTCAGCGGGCGATTTGTCGCTGGGCTCAATCATATCGAGAGTGCCTTGGAGTTCTCCATTGTACATGGAAGACTTCCCGGATACCTTGATCACTTTTCCAATAGCTGTGATCTCATCGTACTTGTCGGCATTGTACGTCCATTTTTTACATTTGATACTTGTGTTGCCATCGCCCAAAGTGATGTCAGCGTAAGCACTGCCAGTCTTTGTCGTGCCCGTAGATTTTTGTGTAATTAAAGCATGCAAATCAGAAAACAACATGTCAGTTTTTATATCGGCGAGTTTCATTTGATTCCTTCCTGTTTGCGGCCATATGCTGCGAGCAATAATGCGTCAATAAGACCATCGTGTTGTGTTGTGCAACGCTCGGTTGCTCTTAGATCCACACCTGGATACATGCGTTTGAAAATTAATAGAGAGCGATCTTTGGCGTCCATATCTTTTGAAAGCCCCTGGTGCATCTCCTTACACCACGTTTGCGGTGGAACGAGAACATAAGGAATCTTACAGGCTACCAGAGCCATCTCAATGGCTCCAAAAGAGTAGCCAAAAGAGAATGTGCTACTTACTCCTTGCCCCGGCATAGACGAAACCTTTTCGTAATAACAAGTACTTACGTCCAAAGATGAGAGCATTGAAAAGAGCGCGGGAAGATCCAGGATGTTTTTTGTCTTCTTTGCTGACTTGAGTTTGATGGTTGGCATCACGCTTTTAAATGCGATAGCGCCATCTTTATCAAGAAGTATAAGTCCGCCATTTAGACCGGGGTCTATCCCAAGAATGTTCATATGCTACCTTCTCAAATAGTGTTTTAACCAACCAAGCAAATCAGCAAGGCCGTTTTTATATTTAATCGGCAGACAGCTGTCACAGACAGTACATGTCCACTCTCCGTCGAGAGATGATTCTGACACTCTAATTATGTACCAGCCGGAGGGTGGATGAGTTTGATATGGCCCCTCCTCTTCTTTCCCACAGTTCTCACACTTGTGGATAATCCTGCTGCTCATTCGGTTTCTCCTGTGGTTTATCCTGCTGTAACAACTCTTCCTCTAATGCCTGTAGGGCAAACACTTGTTTTATTAAGTCACTTGTCTGCAAATCGTGTAGTAGCCGCATTTGTAACAAGACATCTTCAATTTTAATGTCCATAGAAATCCCAAGTGAAGCCACATCAGATGAAAACTAATCTGCCTTACTCTATACTATTTACAAGTTGTTTTTGAATTTCTTTTAAAACGCGCCGTAAACAAGACTGCTTTCCTGCTCCTGCAGGTCATTTTCTATTGCTTCTAGCGTGTCCATTTGTTCTTGGGTGAGGGCGTCAAAACGCATAAATTTGGCTTTTACCCAGATTTGCGCGGCTTTGTCCCATGTGGGATCTGTTAGGGCTAGTTGCTGTAGCAGGTTTTCATTGATACCATACGCATCTTTAACTATGAGGGCTGCCATGTCTAGTATCCTTTTTTAAATAACATATGAACAATAACTCATTCATCAGGAGTTACAAACAATTCTTTTTCTTTTTTGCGCCTTACTACGAGCCCCGGCAGTACTTGGCCACCAGAATGAATCCAACGTCCAAACTCGTTCGCGGCTCCTGCATAGTCACCCTTGTTAAGCTTTTTGAGAAGTGTGCTGGTGCGGAATAGATTCCCGCCTATGTTATAGTATAACGAGATAATTGCAGAAAATTGATTATTTGTCAGCGGCACTTTTACTAAGTCACAGACTTCGCGCTCAAAAATTGCAATATCATGATTAAAGTATTCAGCGGCCTGTTCTCTAGTAATTGTCAGTCCTTCAGTAACTGGGTGGCCATTGATCTTTGTCGTTCCCCAACCAATTGTCCAGGTGCTGCCGTCTAGGTAGGCATGAAGTCGGAGTCCCTCGGCACTCCCAATTAAGCACCTTCCTGTATGATTAGTCTGTCTCAGTTTCATCAGGTGTCAGTTCCTTTTTTAGTCCATAAAGCTTTTCGATGTCTTTTTTGCTCTTCTGAATTAGAGGTCGTGGGGGGAACCATGTTGCATCTGCAGGGACGGTAACTAAAGATTCTCCGCGTTTCATCCGGGCAATTATACTCTCGTTAGCCTTTTGTATTCTATCTTTTTCTTTTTTAGTCATGGGAACCCCAGTTGAATCTTACGCGCACAAAAGAGGATCGAACTCCCTTGAAAAATCGGTTACCTCTAATTCTTCATCTTCAAACTCATCCATAAACTTATAGGATTTTTTTGATGTCACCCATTTAATTAAATCTCCTTTAGACAATTCCATCTGATTGGCCGTGTCGAGAAGAACATCATCTGTGTCTTCATTTCTAGCTGGATGTGTCAGATAGCATGAATGTAAAGCTTTAATATTTAAATCAGAATTTTTTAAGCACATGTAATGTACTCCTCTCCACATACCAACGCGATGCCAGTTATGGATAACCTGCCCATCCTCTGTGGTAACTGGCATGATTTTATTATTGCTAATAGTAGCGTAGCATCTTTAAGCTGGATGTCAATCAAAAATGATTTAGGGGATAGTGTGGCAGCAATCTGCGGCTTTCAAAGGATCATGCATAGCAGTCAATATCCTTTTGTATATTTAGTCGGGCCTGCGCTTCCCATTCGGTTTTTATGTAATAAAGGCGGTTGCGCTTTAAGAGGGTCTGCAAGAAGAGACAGCGCCCTCTTTTTATATCGCTTTGTTGGTATTTAGTTAACCATACTATATTATTTTCTTTTTCCGCCCTTTCTTTCCAAACTAGATACTCATCCCATGGCGCGGAGAAAGTCACAAGATCCAGATCTAAAACGAGCTTAGCAACTTCGCTTAGATATTGCTGATCCTCGGTGTGCCGCGAAGTGGCGTTGATTGTTTCAATAACCCGGCGTTCGAACTCCAGGCTCCCGTCATTGTTTGTGCCAAATGGGGTGTCTATTGCCATGGCCTTGGTATTATAAAACAGGTACTCTGCTATGGATAATGCCTCATTCAAACCAGGAGCAGTGGGGATGGAGGAGTGGACGATGTCATGGAATAGGATAGCCTCAATTGCTATCTCGGCTTCGTTATGACTGCGTGGCAGCCATTTTAACATTTCTCGCAAATGTTCCAGATTATGATAGTGCCGATGTGGCTGCGTATAGCATTCTTTTAGTCTAGTTTGTACGATGAATGGCATCCCTACTTTTTCAAAAGCTTCTTCTAGTAGCATGGTCAACCTCAGGCATAAGCGAGCATTGCTCGGTTTCTCGGAGTATTACTCACCTTAGATAGCAAATCTGGTAGATGTTGTCTTAAAAATCCTGTCAATTTATAGGTGGGTAAGTCTAAATGGCGTTGAAGATATGGGCCGATTGCTTCTGGATTCTCTTCAACATAAGCTACGCGCTGAGCAAGTGTGGGCTCATTATAATAAAACCAACTCCAAAAATCTGGGCTATGTTCCCCACCGCAAATTACCCTGAGATAGGTATTTATTTTAGGGTCGGCAACACTTAGTAGTTCATTTAGGCAAATGGTATCTTCCATGTTATCGACCAAATGGAAAGGTCGGTCACCTAGAAGAAGTATCGAATCAATCCATGTGTGTTTGGGGGTGCAATCGACATCTTCATCACTCTGAGTATAGATTGGCATTGACAGGTGACATTCTCGGTGTGCAAAAAGTTTCCCACCAAACATCAGATCGGTGTTAACGCGGTTATCAATCTCCATGACCCGACTACGCTTATCCGACAACGCCATATCTCGTAGATTGTGGATAGCATTATCCGCACACTTAAGTGCCCAGCCTACCATCTTAGATGGTTTGGTGGTGAAGTAATCATTGTTTCTTAATGATACTAAAATTGATTCATACACATGCTGCTGAAGATCTGAGAAAGAATAAAGAGCGTGATCATATTTGTCTAAAAAAGAAACTCTTTTATAACATAGATTGTGAACAGGTTTTTTTATTGTTTTAAATAAAAGAGCTACCGCGTTTTTATCTTCAAAGAGGTCAACCCATTCCTTGGACGCTTCTATCTTGAGCTTTTCTATGTCTTCCTGGCTTAGAAGAGAACAGGCAATCGCGACCTCGCGCTGACCGAATTGAGGCCAACTTGTATTGAGTTCCCCCGTCTTTAGCCAATAGAAAAAAGCCCGCCAGTAACGGCTGGTGAAATAAACGCAGTGATCAAGCAAATGGTAGATGTCTAGCAGAGCAGAACTTAAAGCATGTGTTGGCGCTGTTTGAGAATGACCCCGTAATGCAGAACCATTTTTAGCTAAGCCCAATAGCCTTTTTAAATAATCGTATTTAACTGTAGGCCATTTCTTAATCAGATAGTCTGGCTGGTGTTCAAGTAACCAGCCTTCCATGCATTCCACAATAGATGCAAAAGGGTCTTGGACTTGATACGTAATGGGATGTAATAAGGTATGGGGCAACATAGTCAACTCCGTTGTAACAACTCAGTTTAAACCGATGCCAGTGTGGCATTTTGCCTAACACGATGCTCTAGAGCCAGCAGTTGCCGCTCATATAGAAGCAGCGCAGCATAATCTTTTTTCGTCCATGTCTCTTTTCTTGCCCTAAGAATAGTGATCTCCTGGATTAAAGATTCGATATGCCATTTTAGATCTGAAGTTTCCGGAAACGATTCGTTGAGAATTTCTTTTGCTTTGTCTTTATTGATCTTAGTTAACGATGCTGCCAAAAGTGATATGTTGCTATTAACAAATGCAGGACTGTTAACAATGACTGCGTGTTTATGCTGCGGATCAACACCTTCCACAGATCCAGTATGTCCAAACAATCCCAGTCTAAACGACACTTGATCACCCAAAGCTAAACGATTGCCATTGGCATCCTTAGCGGGTAAGAGCAAAGAGGCTTGCGCAAGAGCCCATGCAAAATATGACAACTGATTCGGATCCAACGTCTGTACGAATAAACGCATGCGTTGTAAATTCTCCGGTAATGCGCTTTGAATCGGTATGAAATAACGGCAAGCAGGATGCTGTGATGTATAGGTTTTGCCGCAAATATCTTCTTTTTGTTCACAAATAATTGTCTTTTTACCAAGTAACCAAGGCTGTCCCCAATTAATACAATTGCGACACATCAAAAAGTCATCAGCCATCGACCACCACCTCTAAAAACTCATCACATTAATAGGCTAAATTACGTTCACTTTTTATATAATATTTTCGTGATTTGAAGATTGTATTTTGGCTTCACAGTTTGGTCAAGAGAATTTTCTTGCCGGAATTTTGCAAAAAGTTAACAGCGGAGAACCTCAGACGTGATTATCTTCGGGTTTAGAATTTAGAAAGAAAATCAGCCGTCATAAAATTACTGCGCCAGAAAACTAACCCCTTACACCTCTTGTTATACTTTAAATAACAGATAGTTATATAGATGTCAACTTCACGCTAATGTTTTCAAAAATTGAGCCGAAGAGAACCTTAGTAGGTTCGCTTCACATTTTAAGGGGGGAATTCATGAAAAGAATTTTTACAATTTTATCCGTGTCGTTTCTTTTGACTAATTGTTTGGGGAGTACTGGTGGAGGAATTGAACCGTCCTCCTCTTCTTCCTCTTCGACAGTCTCACCAACACCCAATGCACAAGGTGAGTTGATTGCAACTGTCTCCGCAGCAGATGGCGCTACCATCTCCGGCTCTGCGTTAAACCTTTTAACCAATGATCCTCTCTCCCAATATACAGCGATTGAGATCCCTGCAGGTTCTTTGTCTGGCGCGGCTGAAGTAAAGGTGTTTGAGGCGGGCTCTCTTGCAGTCCAAATAACGCCTTCTGACTTTGGCGAAGTAACATCAGTAACCAAAGCTGGCCCTACAATTATGATCCAGGCCACAGGCGCTACCTTAACCTCAGATGTTACTGTAAGTGTTCCTTATGATGCCGCAGTTCTCGCGCTTGCCCAACCAGAACTCGCTGTAGTTGTATTAAATGGAACTACCCTTGAGATCTTCACCGGGGAGCAGCTGACGATTGGAAGCAGAACGGTTAGCATTAAGATACGGCACTTCGGTGCGTTCCAGGTTGTGACTTATGCAGGTACAGTCACCCAGCAAACCGCGACAGTTGAGATATCGTCAGATACTATGGAATCGGTTGTGGAAGTAGCTGCAGCTGCTGCAGAGGAGGAAATTCCTGAACCGACTGTAGAGTCAACTCCTGAGCCAACACCAACTCCGACACCAACACCAACACCTACGGTAGAGCCAACTCCAGAACCGACTCCAACACCTACGGTAGAACCGACACCTGAGCCAACTCCAGAACCGACTCCAACACCTACGGTAGAACCGACACCAGATCCTCTTCAAGCAGAGCTTCAGGGGACATGGGTGGGCGTTGGTTGTACGGTGGTAGATACACTAAGTCGTCATG
>Ga0315284_10007934_pt1 | contig 15147 bp, 13 predicted proteins | sample YL17G09_16_MG_FD_203696 | JGI IMG/M metagenome (GOLD analysis project Ga0315284, IMG submission 203696) | Sediment microbial communities from Yellowstone Lake, YNP, Wyoming, USA - YL17G09_16 | ecosystem: Environmental > Aquatic > Freshwater > Lake > Sediment | place: USA: Wyoming | collected... | reverse complement strand
AGGACCGTGACTCGATCACCCGGATAGACGTAGGGGTTCAGGCTGGCGTCCCCGGTGTCCATAAGACGATTTAGATCCCAGCGGGCCTGCATCACATCGGCTTGCCCCGGACCCGATTTAACCCGCACCCAATCTCCGCACCGCAAGTAGGCGTGGGGTTCCAGGCAGACTCCCCTCTTGATGACTTGGCGTACCGCATCGATCTCAGCCTGGGGAATCGGGGTCGCTCGTCCCGCAATTCCGACAAGACCGTGAACTCCCGGTGTGGTCAGGACTTCCAAACGATGCTCGCACCCGTTCCGCAGGAAGAGGTAGCAGGGGAACAGGGGCAGCGAAAGTTGCTTAACTCGATCTTTCCATTGCCGCTTCGCGCTATAAAGGGGCAAAAGGGTCTCAATGCCCTTGTTGGTGAGAATCTGCGCCACCGTCTTTTCGTGCTGGTGGCGGACATAAAGGGCACACCAAGAACCGGAACTCCCCTCGCCATTGATGGCTATGTTGTAACCCACAATTGACACAGCTCCGCTCTGTGACTTACACTCGGACCGACCGCCAAGTCCAACAAATCCAAAGTCATTGTATGAGAGCCAGAGAAGAACTTGGGGCTGTTCCCTACCTGAGAAGCATAAGGGCACTTCCCCCCCCGCAGTACCCGTCGCTCTCTATCCACTTGTATACCGACCCGAATCCCCTTAAAGGATACACAAAAGCATGCTCTCAAGCAAGGAGATTCAGCCTTTTGATTGCGTACTTTGCCTCTAATTTCGTCTTGGTATCTCTTGCCCGCCAAAGGTGTTGCCTCGCTTACAACCCTGCCCGATTTCCTGCCTGCATGCTATACTCAGTGGTCGTTTAGCGCCCGAAAGCTAGCTCCGTAGGACGGTATTCATGGGCATTTCTGAACCCTTAAATCCCATCGGCAGTTCTCTTGACACCTTAAGGTCGAAACTCCGGCAGAAAACGGCCCAAGTGGGCGTCATCGGCCTGGGATACGTCGGTCTGCCGCTTGCCCTGCTGTTTGCCCGCAAAGGATTGCCTACCGCTGGATTCGACATCGACCCAGCCAAGGTCGAGAAGTTGCAGCAAGGGCAAAGCTACATCGGGCATATCCCTGAAGCCACCATCGCCGAACAGGTCTCGCAGCACCACCTTCAGGCCACCGCTGATTTCTCCCGTCTGGCCGCGATGGACGCCATTCTGATCTGCGTCCCCACGCCGCTCGGCCCTCATCGGGAACCCGATCTCTCCTATGTGCGGAATACCGCGGAGGCGATACAGCCCCATTTGCACCGCGGCCAGCTAGTGGTGCTCGAGAGCACCACCTATCCTGGCACCACCGACGAGCTGGTTTTGTCCATCCTGGAGCAATCAGGGTTGCGGTCTCCAGTTTCCGTCTACACCACTGACGGCCAAGCGGTTCCAACCGCCGCGCACACTCCTGCCGTTGATTTCTTTCTGGCGTTCTCGCCCGAGCGCGAGGACCCGGGAAACAAGCAGTTTCAGACCCATCAGGTTCCCAAAGTAATCGGCGGCGTCAACGCCCCGAGCGCCTTGGCGGCGCAGGCGCTTTATCAGGAAGTGTTCGAGCGAACCATTCTCGTCAGTTCGGCCCGCACGGCGGAGATGACCAAGCTTCTGGAGAACATCTATCGTTGCGTGAATATAGCCCTCGTCAATGAACTCAAGCTGCTATGCCTGCGCATGGGCATTGACGTGTGGGAAGTGATCGAGGCCGCCAAGACCAAGCCCTTCGGTTTCTCCGCCTTTTATCCGGGCCCGGGGCTGGGCGGCCACTGTATTCCCATCGACCCGTTCTACCTCGCCTGGAAGGCACGCGAGTACAACTCGCCCACCCGCTTCATCGAACTCGCCGGCGAAGTGAACTCGTCCATGCCGGAGCACGTGGTGGAAGCCATTGCCGACGCCTTGAATCGACGTCAATGCTGTTTACCGGGCGCGCGCATCCTGGTTCTGGGCGTCTCCTACAAGAAAGATATCGATGACCCGCGCGAGTCGCCAAGCCTGCGCATCATGGAAATCCTCCAGACGCGAGGCGCCCAAGTCAACTATAACGATCCCTATCTCCCCCGCCTGCCCAAGATGCGGCGGTACGATTTCCAGCTGGAATCCGTGGAGCTGAACGCAGAAACTCTCGGCCAATACGATGCCGTAGTGATTGCCACTGACCATTCCAGCTTCGACTACGCTTTCATTGTGCGCCACGCCCGGCTCGTGATCGACACGCGGAACGCCACGCGCGGCGTGACGGAACAACGGGAGAAGATCGTGCGCTGCTAAATTCCTTCTCCGGGCGCGTGCCGGCGTGACGATTCCGGTGTCCCGCTCGCAGATCTTCTCAATTGATGGAGGTCTCCCATTAACCCCATTCGCGTTGCCCAGGTTCATCTCGCTCCGAATGAGATTCGGGCAGTCCAACAAGTCCTGAAGAGCGGTCAGCTTCGCGCCGGCCGATTGGTGGCGGAATTCGAGGCGCGCTTCGCCCAGGCCGTGGGCGCGCGCTTCGCCGTGGCCGTCAGCTCTGGAACGGCGGCGCTCGACCTTGCCTACCGTGCCTTGCTGGAACCCGGCGACGAGGTGATCGTGCCTGATTTTACTTTCGTGGCGACCGCTTCCATGGTTGTGGCTGCGGGAGCCAAGCCCGTGTTCGCCGACGTGGATCCAGACACTTTCACGCTCGATCCCGCCGATGTCGAACGGCGAATCACGTCTCGCACCCGCGCCCTAGCCCCGGTACACCTGTATGGACAGCCAGCAGATATCGCGCCGCTGGCACGCTTGGCTCGGCGGCATCATCTGAGGATCATCTGGGACGCCGCCCAGGCGCATGGCGCCCGCTTCCAGCAACGCGATGCGGGGTCATTCGCCGACGTCGTCTGCTATTCCTTCTACCCTACGAAGAACATGACCACCGGCGAAGGGGGCATGTTGACCACCTCCGACGAACGGCTGGCGAAGGAACTCCGGCTACTCCGCTCGCATGGGGAGGAAGGCCGCTATCTCCATGTCCGGCTTGGGTTTAACCTCCGCATGACGGACATCGCGGCGGCGCTCGGTCTCGCCCAGCTGGCCAAACTTCCCGCTGCCCTTGAACGGCGCCGCCGGAACGCTGCCATTCTCACGCAGGGCCTGACCGGAATCCCCGGGATCAAGACGCCTCACATCCGCGAGGGCTGCGATCATGCCTTCAGTCTCTATACTGTCCAACTTGACCCCAAAGTCCTGGCAATGACGCGGGATGAGTTTCAGAAAGGGATGGCCGACCGGGGCGTTGAGACCGCGGTCCATTATCCTCGACCGCTCCACCGCCAGCCGATTTTCCGTAGACACGGTACCGACCGCGATTATCCAATGAGTTCCCGGCTCGCGGAGACTGTGGTGTCCCTGCCGGTCCATCCCGGCTTGAGCCTCCGCGACGTTCGCCAGATTGTGCGCGTAGTCCATGAAGTCGCCGATCTCGCCCGCAAATGAGGGAAATCACCCTCTGCTTTGGGGCGAGGGTGCCCTGGCAATGTGGGGCGGGTGAGGGGATTTTGGCAATGCTTGGCCCAGGCTCCAGGCAAGCGACCAGGCACTTGTCGGAGGCTACCTCTGACTCGCCTCATCTACACTTCGGACCTCCACGGTCACCTGCCGCTTTATGAGGCCGCGGGCGAGGCAGCCCTACGCGTCGAAGCGAACGCGATAATATTCGGTGGCGATTTATGTCCGGGGACGCCGAGCGCTTCCTCGATCCATCTCCCCAAGTCACAGCCTGAATTCCTCCTCCAGAAGTTAAGCCCAATGCTACAGGCTTGGAAGCGGGCGCGCCCGACGCGGCGAGTCTTTGCCATCCCCGGCAATGATGATTGCCAAACCGTCCTGCCTGCCCTCGCTCAACTTGAGGAAAACGGTCTGATCGAGAACCTGCACCTGCGCAGCGCGAGCTTGGGAGACTACACCTTGGTCGGCCTTGCGTTCGTTCCGCCCACGCCCTTCGCCATTAAGGATTTTGAGCGCCGGGATGTCGTCGGAGCAGCGCCGGGACCGACACGAGTTGGACCCTGCGTGCTGGGGACATCCGAGGGATTTGAAGTCCTGGACGATTTCCCGTTGTACTTGGATTCACATCCGACCATCGAGGAGGAGTTGAACCGCTTGCCGGTGCGCGAGCCGCGACGGACAATTGCGGTGGTGCATTGCCCGCCTTACCAGACGCGCTGCGACGTGCTCTACAACCGTCAGCACATCGGCAGCGAAGCGCTGCGGCGCTGGATCGAGCGAGTCCAGCCGCTGCTCACTCTCCACGGCCACATCCACGAAAGCCCGCACCTCTCAGGCGCCTTCTGCGATCGCCTCGGCGCCACTATCGTCGTCAATCCCGGCTGCGACGGCCACCGCCCGCACTTGGTCTTCATCACGCTCGAAGACCTGTCCAGCCTCGAACACTCGGTCTACGGCAAAGTGAGACCGTGATCGGTGGAGGGGTCATTTCTCCCAGCCGAAAATTCTGGTGGCGCTACCGTCGGCCTCTTTCGTCGTAGCGCCGACATCTTGTCGGCCGATGCGCCGTATCCCCACCAGCTGCCTGCCGTGGGCAATGTTGCCGGAAGGGGACTGTCGAGTCTGTGTGGGAATTGGGTTTTGTGAGCTGTAGCAGCGCTCTCTGAGAACTGTTCTTATTCTGGTAGGGGAGTGCTTCCCGCCTTCGTCGGGACAGCCTACCATCCCGCGGGCGGGCCGACCTGTCCCGATGTATTTTATCGGGAGCCACCCCCGCCGAGAAACTCGGGTAGTGGGCTACTTTGATTTTGGCTTCTTAAAAATAATGTAAACAGAATCGAGTGAGTCTGGTTTTGGCTGTGGCCAACCTGCTACAGCCTCCCATCCGCCGCCACCCAATTCATTCAACTGCTCTTCTATTTTGGCAATCGGGTGGCTGAAATCTATCTTCTCAATACAATAACTCCATTCCATATCACATCCTCCTCGTGTGTTTACGCCGCTCTTTCTGCCCTCCGCTCTTCGTTCCCTCATTGCGGAAACTCGGGGAGTATTGACGTGCAGCGTTCGCCTATGGCGCGCTCCAGATCACCTTGTCATCGGGGTCGCACAATGCCAAGACGGGACCCTTGGCCGCTGCAACGCTAAGCACAGCGCGGGGTTCCCCGCCGGCGTCGGACAACACTAAGACGGGACCCTTGGCCTTCTCGGTGAGCGCAGCGCGGGTTCTTCCGGCGTGGTCGGACAAGCGCAAGCCGGGACCGTCGTCGTCAACGGTGAGCGCAGCGCGGGTCTTTCCGCCAGCGTCGAGCAAGTCCAAGCCGGGGCCGTCGGCCGTTACGACGAGCCCAGCTCGGGTCTGCCCGGCGGAATCGGACAACACGACGCCGGAACCATGGGTCGTCGATACGGCGAGCGCAACGCGGGTCTTTCCGGCGTCGTCGAGCAGCCCCAAGCTGGGTCCCTCCACACCAACGGCGAGCATAGCACGGGCCCCCCCGAGGGTGTCCCACAACTCCAAGCGGGGACCCTCGGCCTTTACGCTGAGCACAGCGCGAGGTTTCCCGGCGGCGTCGGACAACACCAAGACGGGACTTTTGGCAATCTCGGTGAGCGCAGCGCGGGTCTGCCCGGCGTCGTCGTACAACGCAAAGGCGAAAGCTTCGCCCTCTGCTGTCCAAAGGCCGCGCAGCTTCCCCGCCTTATCTCGCAACTCCAGACGGTGAACGACTAGGGCGTCGTACGCAGCCGTCGGCGGAGGCGGAGGTGGGGCGGCGCTGGGATCTCGCCGCTCACGGTTTTCTCTCTCCAACTTCGCCAGACGGGCCTCCAGGTCCGCCAGGGATGGTGTGTCGCTGTTCATGCGTGCTCCTTTCCTAAGGGTTTGGCGACTGCAGCCCGGGCAGCCTTGCCAACCTTCGCTTTAGCTGGGCCACGGCGCGCTGGGCGGCACGGAGCTGGCGTGAGACTTGGGCAGGAGCCGTACCGCCGATGACGTTGCGGCGGCGGATAGCTTTTTCCGGCGAGGTGGCGACGGCGCGCAGCTTGGCATCCCAGGCGGGAACGGACTGCCGCGCCTCGACGCTTGTGAGTTCCGCAAAGGCCATTTGCCGGTCGGAGCAATGCCGGACGAGTCGGCCAACCTGCTCATGCGCTTCGGCAAAGGGCACACCGCGACGGACCAATTCATCCGCCAGGTCCGTCGCCGTCAGAAAACCCTGGGCCGTCGCGGCCTTCATGCGCCCGGCGTGGACGCGCAACGTGCCCACCACGCCCGCCGCCACTTCCAGCGCGTCGCGGGTAGTATCGACCGCATCGAACAGAGCGGGCTTGTCCTCTTGCAGGTCGCGGTCGTAAGCGAGCGGCAACCCTTTCACGAGCGCCAGCAGGCTCGTGACCTTCCCCAGCACGCGGGCCGCCTTGCCCCGGATAAGTTCCAGCGCATCCGGGTTCTTTTTCTGCGGCATCAGGCTACTGCCGGTGGTGTAAGCGTCCGCGAGTTCAACGTAGCCGAATCCCGGCGAGGAATAGATGATGAGGTCCTCGGACAGCCGGCTCAGGTGCGTCATCGCCAGCGAGCAGACAAAAACCAGTTCGCAGACGAAATCACGGTCGCCAGTCACGTCCAGGCTATTGCGGGCCACCCGCGCAAAACCCAATTCACGCGCCAGGCGCGCGCGGTCGAGCGCAAAGGTAGTTCCGGCCAGCGCTCCCGCACCCAGGGGAAGTTCATCCGCCCGCTGGCGACAATCCTCCAGCCGGCTCACATCGCGGGCAAGCATTTCGTAGTAAGCCAGCAGATAGTGCGAGAAGAGAATCGGCTGCGCGGGCTGGAGGTGCGTGTAGCCGGGCAGCACGACGTCCAGATGCTGCTGGGCCTGCCCGAGCAAGGCTTCCATAAGCTGGGCCGCGGCGCGCTCCAGCTCCACGGCAGCATCCTTCACAAAGAGGCGAGTCTCGGTGGCAACCAGGTCATTGCGGCTGCGACCGGTGCGGAGCTTGCGCGCCACCGCGCCCACCTTCTCTTCCAGGCGGGCTTCCACCCAGGTGTGCACATCCTCGCTCGTCTGCCCAGCCGCCCAGTCCGGGTGGCTCTTCACGTACCGGCCCAGCGCCTCGAGTCCGCGGACCAGCCGGCGCACCTCACCGGGCGCGAGCACGCGCACCGCTCCCAGCGTTTTCATGTAGGCGAGATTGACGCGCAGATCGTATTGAATCAGCCGCTGGTCAAACGAGAACGACTCCGAGAACTTCTCGAATCTTGGATCCGTCCGGCCTGCGAAGCGTCCGCCCCAGAGCTTCACTTTTTCTTCCTTTGGACCGGGGTCCGTCCGGCCGCCTTGAGTGCCGCCATTTTCACCGGCAGCCCCAGGATGTTGATAAAGCCTTCCGCGTCCTTCTGGTTGTAGTCCGAGCCCATGGTGAATCCGCCGATGCTGATGTCGTAGAGCGAGAACGGCGAACGGCGGTCGAGCACACGCACGTTGCCTTTGTAGAGGCCCAGCGTCACAGCGCCGGTCACGTTCTGCTGCGTGGTCTGGACGAAGCTATCGAGAGCTTCCCGCAAAGGCGTGAACCACTGGCCGTTATAGACCAGCTCCGCATAGCGCAGGGCGATGTGCTGCTTGAAGTGAAGGGTCTCGCGGTCGAGGCAAAGGGCCTCCAATTCCTGGTGAGCAGCCATGACCAACGAGCCGGCCGGCGTCTCATAGGCGCCGTGCGACTTGATCCCCACCAGGCGGTTCTCCACCAGGTCGGTGCGGCCCACACCATTCTTGCCGGCCAGGGTATTCAAGGTTTCGAGCAGGCGCACCGGCCCGAGCCGCTTGCCATCGACCGAAACCGGCACTCCGGCTGCAAAGCCGATGGTCACAGCCGTCTCCCGGTTGGGAGCGCGGCCCGGGTTACGGGTGAGCTTCCAGGCATCTTCCGGCGGCTCCCCGAGTTTGGTTTCCAGCACGCCCCCTTCGTGGCTCAGATGCCAGATGTTCTGGTCGCGACTATAAAGGTCCTTCTTGGTGACGGGTACGGGCACTTTGTGTCGGCGGGCGTAGGCGAGAGCGTCCTCGCGCGACTTGATCGACCACTCGCGCCAGGGAGCAATCACCTTGAGCTGCGGGGCCAGCGCCTTGTATGCCATCTCGAACCGCACTTGGTCGTTGCCCTTACCCGTGCAGCCGTGCGCCACGGCGTCAGCCCCCGTCTCAAGCGCCACTTCCACTTGCCGCTTCGCCAGTACCGGACGGGCCAGTCCCGTTCCCAGTAGATACTTGCCTTCATAGATGGCGCCCGCCTGGACCGCTTTCCAGACATAGCCGGTGATAAATTCTTCGCGCAGATCTTCCACCAAGACTTTGCTGGCGCCGCTCGCGAGCGCCTTCCGCCGCACCGCCTGGTAGTCGTCGCCCTGGCCGACGTCACCCACCATGGCGATGACTTCACAACGGTAATTTTCCCGCAGCCAGGGAATGATGATGGAGGTATCGAGGCCTCCTGAATATGCAAGCACGGCCCGCTTTACCTGGGGCCTGGATGTGTCAGAACACGCCATAATTCATCCTTTCCGATTTGAATTCGCCGGGGAGCAAGCGCAGACCTGTTCTCGAGGTCTGCGGCACTGGGCTTGAAAACAGGGAAAAGCCGCAGAGTTAGAAGAAAACTCTGCGCACCCTGCCTTGCAGGAGCCGCAGCCCTCGCCGCGTTTGTCAGCCCACCACCAGCGCCAGGATCTTCTTCGCCACGCGCGCGGCTTCCGCCGCGCCGGGGGTGGCGACCATGATGGTGTCGTCTCCCGCCACCGTGCCGGCGATTTCCGGCCAAGCGGCGGCGTCGAGCGCGGCCGCCACGGTGTGCGCATTGCCCGGGTGGGTCTTCACAATCACCAGGCTTGCCGCCTGCCGCGCTTCCCGCATGAATTCTTTCAGCAGTACGGGCAGGGTCGGCTGCGACGGGGATACGGCCTCCAGCGCCTCCGGCAGGCGATAGCCCTCGCGGGTCTTGACCACGCCCAGTTCTTCAATGTCCCGCGACACCGTCGCCTGGGTGACGTGGATGCCCCGCCGGGCCAGCTTGCGGCGGAGTTCCCCCTGGGTGGCCACCTTGTCCCGGCGCAGAAGCTCTAAAATTTGCGTTCGCCGATAATGGTTTTCCATGTAAATTTATACAGACTCTGTATAAATACTACATCGGGGAAGTTTTGGCAAGAGGGCAGGCGGACGCGGGCTGGCGCAGATCCTTCGGGTCGGCGATGCGGGTGAGTGGTAGCCACGGTTGACTCGTGGTTTGAGTTAACCGTGGGTTCTCGAACGCTGTAGAGACGTTCCGTCGGAACGTCTCCTTTTTGAGACGGCCCACCGGGCCGTCTCCACGTCGCTCCGATGGAATCGCATACATACCCACAAGCGGCATATATGCACCACCCGCGGTGCGCCCCTATCATCACAGCCCAAGTGGCGAGTCAGTTCGGTTCTTGGGGCACGCAGTTCACGAGCGGGCCCGCCCCGGCTCGGTCCGTTACCGTCCGACGGTCCGGACCTCGTGCCGGGAACGGGCCGGGGGCGCCCGTGCTACAGCAGCTTACTTTTCATCTGACCATTGGCCTTCCAGGCCGCCACCCATGCCGGGCATTTTCTGCGGCTCGCCCTTGATGTGCGAAGTCTCGTTCGAAAGCACTTTTACCAGCACCATACTCATGTCGGCCGAAGTCATCTTGACCATGCCATAGGGAGAAACCTTCGCGGAAACCCAGAGGTCCGCCGTTCCGGCGCCGGATTATGTCCGATAGTGCTCACACAGGAAGGTGCCCGCTGGTACAATCACAGGTTCAGTTCCCAATTTCTCGCCCATACCTTCCGAGGAGGCCTTCTCCTTACCCTTCATCATGCCCATCATCATCATGGGCATTTCCATCGGCGCCTGGCCCGGAGACTGCATGATCATCCGCTTGATTTCCGGCTTCCCGCCCTGCGTGACCAGCAGTTGCTTCATGATGACATTTCCCTCTTTGCCGCCTTCCATGCGCATCTCGAGCCAGTAACCTTCCTGGCCCTGGACGTTTTCTTTCCCCACGACCGCGAACGCCCAGTTAGACTTGTGGTCTTTGGCGCTGATCTCATATTGAGCACCGGCACCGACGACCGGTTTGAACTCGCCCATCATCGGGGGCGGTTGGGCCATTTTCTGGCCCCAAGAGGCCACCGCCGCGATGCCGACACCCACGACGAGCATCAGTCCGATCCTTCTCGCGTTGCCCATGGATTCTCCTCCTTCAGGTTAGGAAATTGAACCTCGATTGCCTTGGGCACGGCGCGCTGGTCCCTCGCTGCCAAGGCTGGTGGCGAACGTGGTCGGGCGCCCGTGATATTCCCGCCCGAAATATCAATTCGTCGTTCACTCCAAAGTATAGCAGAAGAAGGAGCGGTCTAATGCGAACGGCAGCTCATCAGGTGGGATTGTCTGAATTGCTCCCAGCGCTCAGGCTGGTACTCATCCTTCGGAACGAATTCGCGGGTGGGAAAGACGATGCCCAGGGTCTTTTCATCCACGTTGGCGGCCTTCTGCGGCAGGTAGTCAAAGTTGCTGCGGTTCGCGCCGTAATAGGCGCAGAGCCAAACTCCCGCCGGGGTCTCGATAGCGTACAGCGCACAGGCCAACGGCAAGGGATTGGCGGGATCCACGGAGACCTTGATCTCGGCCTCCACGATCTTTCCGCAAATGGCATTGGGCGAAGGCGTCAGAGTTGTGGCCATCATTTTCCTCGCTGTGAAGGTCCCCTTGGTCTTTGCCGGCGGATACGCTGCCCGGTTACTTGAGCTCAATGGCCAGAAGCTTGCCGTCGGTTTTCCAGGTAGCGCCCGTGGCGGTCTTGCCTTCGGACACGGGGTCCGGGCGGGTCACAAGCTGGGTGGCGCTGACGCGTCCGGTTGCCACCAGATCCGCGCCCACCTTCGCGCGTTCATCGTCAAGGTCCGGGTCGATGGCGTGGGAGACGACACCCGGGCGGATATCCATCCCGGTATCATGCGTGGCCGCGCCCACCCAAATTTCACGGCCCTCCGCCGTTTTGACCAGCGAGCGCCACAAGCGGAGGTGGTGCCGCTTGGCAAAGGTATTCAACATTTTCTCAAAGGCCAGGTCTTGAGTCCGCCCGTAAAGATAGAGGTTCGACACCGGGGCCGCTTCGTAACCCTGGTCCCCGCCCATCGCGCGGACTATCCGATAAACGGACACGCCGGTCTTCCTTGCCGCCTCACTCCAACCTGCATCTTTGAAGGCCTGCCGAATTTCGTCGATCGTTCCCGTGAACACCAGATTAACGGGATCGCCCGGCTTCCCATCCCTGCTCGCCACGCGCTGGGGCGCGTCTACCAGCAATTGCTGGATCGGCTCGCTGACGCCGGGGCTGAGTTGCGCGGAAACAGACGAAGGGAAAGAAGCCTCCAACTCGAGAGGCTGATCCAGGACCAGAACTAAATCCGCGCCTTCGGGATAGGTGATCGATGCATCGGTCTTGCCCAGCATCTTCACCTGGGCCGACTGCACTCCCTCCCCGACCTTGCCGGTTGATTTAGCCAGCTTCCCAACCGCGCCCTCCAGATGTGACAATGGCAGTTCACTCGCCAGGACGCCCCGAATAGCGCCATCGTCCTGAACGGTCTCCCGCGAATTCTCCACCTCCACCAAGCGCGCCGCGAGCGGCACTGCCGGACGGTCCGGGATCTCCAGGCGCGTGAAACGTAGCAGTATCCGGGCCCGGTCAGTAGGGTTCGAACTAGGAACAAGCTGCTGCACGGTACCGAGGACTTGTGCGCCCAGCGGGACTACCACGCCCGTCGGGGCCGGCACTTCGCGGACCACGCGGGTGGTGACGGCATCGCGCAGGTGAGAAGTCTTGGTGCTCACCGGCGTGACCAGGCGCACGTACAGCTTGGTACCCGCAGGCACGCTGACCTTCTCCGCCGCAGTTTCAGTCGTGGAGGATTGTGCCCAGAGCCGGGGAACTGTGGCGAGCACCGTCATCACCCCGAACGCTCCGACCCAAGCAAGCAGGCGCAAGGATTTCAGGGCTACCCCCTGAAGGTCGATCCGCCGCAGGCGAGTCGCACGGAAGACGCATCTGGCCGACATAAGCCACCTCATGGTAATTTGACTTCTTCTACCATTCTAGGGTTGTTTGCCAATATTCTGCAAATGGTGATTGAGCGGCCCTGATCAAGGTAGAGGCGGCACTCAACCATTCCAATACAACCAAGGACTGGAAAGAAGAAATCCTGGTGGACAAGACGTTTGCCGCAGCTTCCGCCTCTGACGCTACCCCGCTTCCCCGTGCGCGGCCTTGGCTTCCGCTCTCGGTTCATCCCCTCACCGGTCGAGCAATTCCATCATCGGCTCGGGATAGCGCGCGCCCGCCGCCACACCTTTGGGCGCAACCTCGTTGAGGCGGCGCAGATCCTCAGTGGTCACCTCCACTTCGACGGCGGCGGCGTTCTCCTCCAGGTATTTCCTCCGCTTGGTGCCCGGGATCGGAACGACATCCTCACCCTGTGCCAGTAACCAGGCAAGCGCCAACTGCGACGGCCTGCAACTTTTCTCCGCCGCCATGGGCTCGAGAGCCTGAGCCAGTTCCCGGTTCTTCTGAAAATTCTCGCCCTGGAAGCGCGGCGAAAAACGGCGGACATCATCTGCCGCGAGGTCCTCAAAACGCTTGATTTGGCCGGTCAGGAATCCACGACCCAGCGGGCTGTAAGCGACAAAGCCGATGCCAAGTTCACGGCAAGTGGAAAGAATCTCGTCCTCAGGGTCCCGGGTCCACAGGGAGTACTCCGACTGCAGAGCGGCAATCGGGTGTTCGGCATAAGCGCGGCGCAACGTCTGGGGCGCGGCTTCCGAAAGCCCCAAATACCGAACCTTGCCTTCCTTCACCAACTGACCCATGGCGCCCACCGTCTCTTCGATGGGTGTTTTCGGGTCCACGCGGTGCTGGTAGTACAGGTCGATCGTTTCCACACCGAGGCGGCGCAAACTGGCCTCGCACGCGGCGCGTACATACTCCGGCCGGCCATTGACCCCGGGGGCACCTCGCTCGCCGGTCCGGACAATACCGAACTTGGTGGCGAGAACCACCTTGTCACGATGCCCGCGGATAGCGCGCCCGACGAGTTCCTCGTTCTTGAGGGGTCCGTAAACATCCGCAGTGTCCAGCAAGGTGATGCCGAGATCTAGCGCTCGATGGATGGTCGCAATTGACTCCGTCTCATCCCGAGGCCCGTAGAACTCCGACATGCCCATGCAGCCCAAGCCGATCGCGGAGACGGTAAGCCCACTCCGTCCTAACTGTCGTGCCTTCATAAGCTGGCCTCCTTCCCCGATGCCGCCCCTCCGGAAGGTCGCGGCGAACAGGCAATCTGTAGAATATCCTAGTGTAGTGTCACACTTGATTGCTTACAAACGCGATTCGCCGCGACCCCCTCACCCCCTGTCCCCTCTCCCCCAAAGGGGCGAGGGGAGAGTTAGTGGAATCCCCTTGCCCTCGCCCCTTGGGGGAGAGGGTGGCCCGGGGAAGCAGTGCTTCCCGTCGGGCCGGGTGAGGGGGTGGCTCATCATCGCCATTCACGGTCGATTGTAAAGAGTTGAGTGGCACAGAACACTAGCCTACCTGCGGCTACAAGTCCGGCACGGTCTACCCACGGCCAAGTGACGCCGCATCGATCATCGCATGCAGTCCAAGACCCGCCGGGAAGCCCTGCCGCGCCGCCCGCCGTCCGGTAGGGGAGCTGGTTGCCGGATGCCGCCACACGCGGAATTGCACAGGTTTTGGTAGCCACGGTTGGTGCTCTCCCCAACCGCGGGCTTTTCCCACACAATGAACCCACGGTTAACTCCAACCCCGAGCTAACTGTGGCTACCCGCTAAGCTACCCACTTTCCCCTATTTAGACTGCCGGTGTGAGTACAGACCTAACACTAGACTGTTGATGCGGGATTCTGCGGCCGCGACTTCCTTCTCTGTACGCGCTAACATACAGGCGTCTACTGCTTCGAGCACATTCTGGAGTTCGCGCTTAGCTTTGGGAAAAGGAATGCTAAGTTCCTCAAGAAACTCATCAGAAATCTGGAAAACGTCCCCCGGACGCGGGCGGTGGCCCGTCGTCAAGAGTTCCTGGGCATAAGACGAGTTCAGGAATGCTAGGAGATATCTGATCACGGTCGCCGTTTTCACTTCATGGCCAAGGAGCTTGCTTATGCGCTTCCGAAACTCACTGTAGGCCTCCTTTGTGTTGTCGCTGAATGCAAGACAGAGACAAGAATCCTGGATGCCGATTCCCTCCTGGTCAAGGGCAAAGCGCACCTTAGGGGTCAGTCGCGGGGGAATGATCTTGGGTTGACCAAAGACAATTTCTGCATCCCTGGGCCTATGAAATTCATACCACTGCTTTCCGCAGGCGTAAATACTTCGCTTCTCAAAGGTCCGCCCGGAAAGCTGTTCGTAGAATTTTAGCAAGTACTCAGCGGCCTTTGGATACTTGATGATCTCCAGAGCGTCGCGCCGATGCTCAAAAAGGCGTTTGTTGGTGATTGGGTTTCGCCCGAACTTTCTTATCCAGTCTTGCTCAAACTTGTCGGCACAATGCTCGAAATCCAAGGCGTCAAGCACCGGTGGCTTACGACACGCAAAAGCAGGAAGCCACCGCCCTTGTTTATCTTGATGGTAAGGATACAGGATGACATTCCCTCCCCACTGCGGTCGCCAAGCTGTGGTCTCTTGACCCTTGATAATGGGATGAATGAGGGTTTCTTCCAGCCCCAGTTCCTTGGCTCGGGCCTGAGGCATAAGGAAGATGGAGAGGCAATCCTCTCCGCCCACTGTGACACCCTGGCTGGGTTCAAGTAATTGCGCGACTCGCGGCCATTCTGGGTGCACCTGAATCTTGAACTCCTTAGGGGCCAGCAACCACCGCGCCCCTCGACATTCGCGCAGGCGGGAGAGCGGAAACCTGAAGGCTGAGACAAAATCCTGCTTGAGGGGCTCTCCAGACTTCTCCACCAGTTCGAGGCAGCGACGGACAAGAACGATAGCCTCGCTCCGCCGAGTTCCCTTGTCCATTCCCCTAGTACTACTACGTTAAGTACCGAGCTTCTTTTTTACTAC
>Ga0315284_10007932_pt1 | contig 15148 bp, 15 predicted proteins | sample YL17G09_16_MG_FD_203696 | JGI IMG/M metagenome (GOLD analysis project Ga0315284, IMG submission 203696) | Sediment microbial communities from Yellowstone Lake, YNP, Wyoming, USA - YL17G09_16 | ecosystem: Environmental > Aquatic > Freshwater > Lake > Sediment | place: USA: Wyoming | collected... | reverse complement strand
CCGAAGGTGTTTTAATAATTTAATTTTATTTTTTTATTTTCTTTTATAAAACTTATATATTTTTATTTTTGCTAAATAAAAAATTTATTTTTTTATTTTATTATAATTTTATTTTAATTTTATTATATTTTTGTTTTAATTTTTTATTTTATTATAATTTTATTTTAATTTTATTATATTTTTGTTTTAATTTATTTTTTTTATTCTAATTTTATTTTAATTTTAATTTATTTTTGTTTTAATTTATTTTTTTTATTCTAATTTTATTCTAATTTTATTATATTTTTGTTTTAATTTATTTTTTTTATTCTAATTTTATTTTAAATTTAATATATTTTTATTCTAATTTATTTAATTTGTTTTAATTTATAATCAATTTTGAATTCAAATTAAAACAATTTAAAGAATACTACATATATACTTATATATCTTATGGAAACTAACAATTCTTCAATGTTTAATATAACAGATGAAACCATTATTGCGTATTATAAAGAAAATCCTCATTTAGATTTTGTCATTATGAACCGAATTTTTATTAATATTTTAAAAAATCTTTCAACAAATTTGACAGATACAATTAACTCAACTATCAATCATAAAATTCTTAATGTTGTATCAAATATTGAAAAAAACATTGATATATTTAAATCTAGTTTTAATGAAAAATTACACGAAACTAAAAGAGAATATATTGAAGATGTTAAAATCATTTTAACGAATAATATTCTAACTAACAATGAAAAAATTAATGCTATTATTGAAAAAAATGCTGATAATATTTTAACAAAAACTACAATGATTATCAATGACATTATTCCTAAAAATCAAGATAAAAGTTACGCATTAATTGAATCGTGCATTAAATCTAGTTGTGTTTCAATTGAACAAGATACAAAAAAATTACTTGAAACAAGAGACAATAGTGAAAAACAACATAATGATATTATAACAAATATTGAAAACATTTTTTCTAAAATGATTTTAACTATTCAACAACCTATATTTACTTTTATACAATTAAGTGAAGAAAGAACATCATCAAGTATCCAACAAATAAAGGAAGGAGTTTTAATGCAAAATCACTTTCAAGATAAACTAACAAATGAACTTAATGAATTTCTAAACAAATACAAAAATAACTCGAGCATAAAAGGAAATGTATCTGAGACAGAACTATACCATATGTTGCAATTTATTATGCCACACGATGAAATAATAAATGTTAGCACAACTACATCTTGTTGCGATTTTAAAGTTAATAGAAAAAATAAAGAAAAACCTACAATTTTATTTGAAAATAAAGACTACATTAACAACGTTACAACTGATGAAGTTAAAAAGTTTGAAAGAGATATTCAACTTCAAAAAACACATGGAATATTTATTTCTCAAAAAACACCAATTACATATAAAGAAAATTTTCAAATTGATATTATTGATGGATTAATACACGTATATTTACCTAATGCTAAATATGATGTTGATAAACTTAAAATCGCAATCGAAATTATTGATAATTTATCATCAAAATTACAATTAATAGAACATAATAATAATGACGAAGGATTTTTAATTAACAAAACAGATCTTGATGAACTAGCTGACGAATATCGTCTTTTTGGAATCCAAAAAATGGCAATGCAAGACACTATTAAATCTATGAATAAACAATTATTGGAAAAGTTAGAAGAAATGCAATTACCGAAAATTAAAAAAATATTAATAAAATTAGGAAATGTTGAAAATGATAATGATTTTAAATGTGGATTTTGTAATGTTTGGAGTGGAAAAAATAAAGCTAGTTTGGCAGCACATATTAGAAATTGTAAGTGTAATAATCAAAAAGGCAAAACATCGTTTTTAGATATTGACAATAGCATTAATACAAATAATATTGTTATTGAACCAATATTAGATGAAACGATTATTCAAACAACTCAAACAACTCAAGAAACATCTGTTAGTTTAACTAAACCACAAACTAAGAAAATATCTAATAAACTAACAAAAACAAAACCACAAATTTTATAGAATAAAGCCAGTATCCGCATATATCCTGTTTCATAATTAATCGCGTCTTATTCTTATAAAACAAACTCTTAACAAATTAAAATAAATCAACAAAATTTATTTTAATAAAACTCAAATAAACGAATTAATAGAATAACTATAATATTCTTTACCATTATTTTGTTTTAAGGTCACTTCGTTTTCTGGAATTACATAATGTTTTATAAAACTTCTTTTACCAATTCTATTCAACCAGTCTTTTCCATCAGCATTTATTCCCATAAGAACATTTCTATCATCATTAATTAACTTTTTAATTTTATAGGTAATATATTCAGTATCTCCTCTAATAATATCTTGATATTTCAAGAAAAAATTTATAATAATATTATCAATATTACAAGATTTTTCAAAAAATAATTCTTCAAAATCATAATACTTATTTTCTTTTGTTAGTGGCATTATGTAATTTATTAAATTCTTTTTAGACCTTTTAACATTTTATAATTAATAAAATTGAAATATATTTATCATTCTTATTTGAAGTATAACTAACAAACGATGGACGCTCAAACGAACGAATTATATGTTAATTTTCTAAGAAATAATATCGATAAAATGTCGTGGCAAAGATTATCGGAGAACCCAGAGGCTATTGAATTTCTAACAGAAAATCAAGACAAAATTTCGTGGTATCATTTATCTACAAATCCGGCAGCGATTGAATTATTAATGGCGAATCCAGAGAAAATTAATTGGGATGATTTTGCTTTAAATAGGTTTCAACCCAAAAAAAAAGATGACCCGATTTTAACACTCAATAATCGTCTGCTGGAATTAGAACTAAAAAATAATTTATTACAGTTAAGACTAGACAATGCTGAACTAAAAACCAAACAACTCCGAATTGAATTTCTAATGATAATGTTGTGTATGGCAGTAATTATAGTAATTATAATTAAATTTCTTTTTTGATTGGCGAAACCGCAAGTTATAGAGAATAAAGCCAGTATCAGTTATTCTCTTTAAGTATCAAAATCAATAATATATATTGGATTCAAGAAATTTTCCAAAAAGTAAATTAGGTTTTCATTTTTGGACATTTATTTTTGTCCATTTTTGAAAAACCAAATATAGTTTCTGAAAAAATCTTCGTGATTGAGTTTGTCACCATAATGCTCTAAAATCAGTTTTAAAATGAAATTATTTGTTATGACAACTTTTTATATATTTTCCGAAAAGTGCTTAAAGTTTTTTTTCTATTTCTTAACTATGGAAATAAAGGAAACTATTAAACTTAAAAAAACTTCCTATAAATATTTATGCGAAGTATGTGACTTTAAATGTTCTCAAAAAATTGATTGGGATAGACATATCGCGAGACCAAAACATCAAAAAAATGTAAATGGAAATGTTAAGGAAACAAAAGTACATATAAAAAAAGCGTTAAAGTTTTTTTGTAAATGTGAAAAGGAATTTCAAACAAATGCTGGTTTATGGAAACATAAACAAAAATGTAATTTTATTGATGTTGTGAAAGATAAAGATAATGAATATATGTATCAAGGAATTAACATTAAAGACAAAGATGCTTTAGTGCTTCATCTTTTACAACAGAATGGAGAACTACAAAATAAAATCATTGATATGGCTTCTCAATCTTCTATAACTAACAATAACAATAACAATAGTCATAACACAACTAATAATGCGTTTAATCTCAATCTTTTTTTAAATGAAACTTGTAAAAACGCAATGAATATTACTGATTTTGTTAGTTCAATTAAGATGAATCTTGATGATTTAGAAAATACTGGAAGATTTGGATATATTGAAGGTATTTCAAATATTATAGTCAAAAACTTAAACAAATTGGAACAGCATATGAGACCATTACATTGTAGTGATTTTAAACGTGAAGTTTTATATATTAAAGACAATAATGAATGGACTAAAGAGACAGAGGATAAACCTATACTAACAAATGCCATAAAAACAATTGCTAATAAAAATATAAAACAAATCTCAACATGGAGAGACAGCCATTTAGATTGCACTAATGCCGATTCAAAGAAAAACAATTTATATTTAAAGATTGTTAGTAATTCAATGAATGGACTAACAAAAGAAGAAGGAGAAAATAATATTAACAAAATTATAACTAATGTGTCAAAAAAAGTTATTATTGAAAAATAACCGAAAACCGAGAGTTATAGAGAATAAAGCCAGTATTCTCTTTAAGTATCAAAATCAATAATATATATTGGATTCAAGAATTTTTCCAAAAAGTAAATTAGGTTTTCATTTTTGGACATTTATTTTTGTCCATTTTTGAAAAACCAAATATAGTTTCTGAAAAAATCTTCGCGATTGAGTTTGTGAACATAATGCTCTAAAAACAGTTTTAAAATGAAATAATTTGTTATGACAACTTTTTATTATTTTTTCGGAAAAGTGCTTAAAGTTTTTTTGTGTCACCAATATATGGAAGCTTTTAGTGACAAAAAAACATCAAAAAAGTTATTATTGAGAAATAAGCGAGAACCGTAAGTTTTAGAGAATAAAGCCAGCATAATACGTGATATAACTCTCGGGTTTTGCGAAGCCCCTTTACACTAAAATTTATTATTTCTTATCATTTTTGGGATACCAGCTTCATTAAAATATATGGAAGAAAAATTTAATGTATAATAATAAATAAATTATATATATATATAAATGTTGTATGATTTTATATCAAAATTTAATAATTACACTGAAAATAATTTTTATAAAAATATATATTTTATAATATCATTTATACTTTTTATTAGTTCATTTTTGGTTCAATATTTTTATGATAAATACTGTGACTTTGTTACTGTAATAATACGAATTATTCATCATTTTTGTATTTTTTTTATTTATTGTGGAGTTTTTGCCCCAACTAATTATTTATTTTTTGTATTAACATTTTCTCTAACTGCTCTTTTATCATGGTTATTTAACAATAATGCGTGTTTTTTAACAACAATTGAGAGCACACATTGTCATTATAAAAAAAAATATAGATTTCATGATTTACTTTATTTTGCGGGTATATTATTTTCAAAATTAAAATTAAAAAATGTATATATAAATATAGATAAATCAAATATAAGTTATAGAATACCTTTATTAATTATTTTTAATATAATTATTTTATTACGATTGTATGTATATTTTACTAGTAATACTAGTAATAAATTAGAAATTCATGGACATAGAGGTGCAAGAGCATCATATCCAGAAAATTCTATTTTAGCATTTGATTATGCTATGAGTATTGGTGTTGACGCATTAGAACTAGATTTAAATATGACAAAAGATAAAAATATAGTTATTTATCACAATAGAAATATTGATACAGAATTATGTACAAATGGATTATCTTTACCTATTAAAGAATTAACATTATTAGAAATAAAAAAATATGATTGTGGAGTATTTCAAAATAAAGATTTTAAAGAACAACATGTACAAATTCAAAAAATTCCAACTTTTATTGAATTATTAGAATGGATAAATAATTCAAATTATTCAAATAAAAATACAATAAAATTAAATATAGAAATAAAAACAGAAACTGGTTTAGATACTGATACAGAAGTTATTGAATTTGCAAAGGAACTTGTAAGTATTGTAAATAAATATAATGTAGCAAACCGAACTATAATAGAATCTTTTGATGAAAGAGCTCTTAAAGCAGTAAAAAATATTGACAAAAATATAACATTATCATTATTAATTGAAGATTCTAATATTAATATGATTGAATTAGCAAAAAACATAAATGTGGATATTATTTCACCAGAATATTCATTATTAAATAAAGACTTAGTTAAAAAAATGCATGATAATAAATTTAGAGTTTTACCGTGGGGAATTAATTCAACAATTTCTTTACAAGAAATGATAGATATAAATGTTGATGGTATAATAGCAGATGACCCAAAAAAAATGATTGATTATATAAAATATAAAATATAACATTTTATTTATCAATGGAGAGATATGGTTATTTTCTTAACTGAAAAAGAAGCATCAATTAAATGGGTATGAGATTTTTAGCAAAAGTGAATTTGGACATTTACATACATATTTATACTACCAAAATGGAGAAATTTTCCAAACGTAATAACCAATAACAAAAAATTGAATTTAAAAACTAATTCATATATTATAGAAAAATGAGAGTCCTAGTTTTCGATACCGAGACCACCGGTCTTCCAAAATCAAAAAATATCAGTTCAGAAACATTGCACTTATGGCCACATATCGTACAATTCAGTTATGTAATTTATGATACAGAAGTTAATGATATTGTTGAAACAAGTGATTCTATTGTTAAAATAGATGAAGATGTATTTATACCAGAAGAAGTTATAAAAATTCACGGAATAACTAATGAAATATCAAAGAATAATGGCATTAACATTATATTTGTTTTACATAATTTCTTCGAACACTTAAAAACGGTTGATTTGTTAGTTGGACATAACATTTCATTTGATATAAATATGGTAAAAGTTGAACTCAATAGATTAATTGTTGAAAATGGTACATCAATAATTCATAGATGGAATTTAGATTTACTAACAAATTTTGAAAACATATATTGCACAATGAAAGAATCTATTGAATTGTGTAATATTACATTGGTTAACAGGTTTGGCAAACCTTATTTAAAATTTCCCAAATTGCTCGAATTACACACAAAACTATTTGAAACAACACCACATAACTTACATAACTCATTTAATGATATTCTTGTAACACTAAGATGCTTTATGAAGCTAAAATATAATATTGATTTGATTACCAGTTGTGATAAATTTATTAAACTAACAAACACAATTTATGCGTAAATATGTGATCTATTTGTCAGTCATTTTTTTAACAAAATAATATATATTTTTATTTAAGTTACTTTTAAGATAATATATATTATTTGAAACCTATTTAAAGAAACTATTTGTCAATCATAACCTCTTTAGCAACATTACTAATAATTTTACCGATATTTTTGTTACTCTCTTCCTCTGTTAGTCCATTCATTGAGTTACTAACAATCTTTAAATATAAATCGTTTTTCTTTGAATCTGAGTTAGAACAATCACTATATTTGTCTTTCCAGTGCTTAATTTGTTTGATGTTTTCGTTTGCGATTGTTTTAATGGCTTTTGTTAGTATTGGTTTATTTTGAGCTTCTTTAGTCCATTCATCATTATTTTTAATATACAGTACTTCTTGTTTTGAGTTTGAGCAATGAAGCGGTCTCATATGTTGTTCAAGATTATTCAATTTTTTAAGAATAATATTAGAAATTCCCTGTATATAACCTTGTCTCCCTGTGTTCTCTAAATCTTCAAGATTAACTTTGATTGAACTAACAAAATCATTTATATTAATCGCGTTCTTACAGGTTTCATTCAAGAAAAAACTTAAGTTAAATGTTTTATTATCATTGTTAGTTGTATTATTATTATTATTTGTCGTATTGTTAGTCGTATTATTTGTACCATTCTCAATAAGTTTCATTAATTTTTCATTTTGTTTTACTAATATATTTATCATTTCTTTGTCTGTTATAACCAATTCATTTGAACATTTTTTCTTGTGCCTCCATAATCCAGAACGATCATTAAATTGTTTTATACATTTTTCACACTGATATTTTTTTTGGGCATTTTGGGGAAAATGTGTTGCTAAATGTTGTTTGTTGTGTTTTTTGGTTTGAATATGTCTTTCATAATCTCTGCGATATGAGCATTTAAAGTCGCAAATAATACATTCAAATGTAGTTGGGGATTTTGGGGAAAATTTGTTGCTAATTGTTGCCATAAGTTATCAACCGAGAATTATTTAAATGGTTTTCGGCAAAAAATATATAAATTTTATCGTAACAAATAATTCTAATATTTTTTATTTTTTAGAGCATTATGGTCTAAATCTCCAACTTTAGAGGTCTTTTTAGAAACTTTATTTGGTTTTTCAAAAATGGAACTTTATTTTTGTCCATTTTCATTTCTGGCATCGACTTTTTACAGAATTTCTCCAAACAATAGATATTAATTTAAACCTACTTAAAGAAATTGCGTGTTTTTAGCGCATTTGTGTATCATATTGTATCCTTCATCACAAATATTTAAACAATTTATTTAACAACGACTACATAACCAGATTATAAAAAATACTTGGCTCTTTTTTACGCTTTTTATTGTATCCAAATGTATCCAAAAAAAGATACATCGAAAAAGAGCAAAATACATTTTCAGAAAAATGTAAATTTATTATCGTAACAAATATTTTCAATGTTTTTTATTTTTTAGAGCATTATTGTTTAAACCTTCAATCGCAAAGCGTTTTTTAGAAAGTCAAATCGGTTTTTCAATTTTGGACATTTATTTTTGTCCATTTTCATTTCTGGCATCGACTTTTTAACAGATTTCTCCAAACAATAGATATTATTTTAAACCTACTTAAAGAAACCGTGCGTTTTAGGTATTTTATGTTAATAAATGTATTCTTTGTCACAAATAATTATATAAAAAATATTTATTTATATATATGAACACTATATCACAAAAAATAGCTAAAAAAATATATATAAAACAAAAGTTTATAAATATATGCCAACAACAAAAAAAAAAATAATATTATTAATAATAATTTACCATATATTATATCTCAAATTTTACATAATTTTAAAAATATTGATAATTATAAATTAGGAGATTCTAATAAAAATACTATTTTATTAATTGAACCAAGATATAAAAAAGAAATAATACTAATTTTAGCAAACACTTTTAACAAGTTAGGAACATCATGGAATTATGTTTTTTATTGTGGTAAAAGTTTTTTAAATACTTGGAAAGAAGAACTTCCAAATTTTATTGAAATCAGACCATTAGATAATGATAATTTTGAAAATACTAGATTATATAGTGATTTTTGTAAAAAAAAAGAATTATGGGAATCATTATATGGAGATTTTATTTTAACTATTCAACTTGATACATGGATTATGAATTTAGAACCATATAATATTGATTTTTTTATTAATTTAAATAAAAGTTTTATCGGAGGAAATATGGAATATACTTGGGGATATTTTGATAAAATAAATTTAACACATAACATAAGAAATTTTAATGGAGGTTTATCACTTAGAAAAAAATTAGATATGATTTCTGTTATAACAAATTTTCCTCCATTAAATACATTAAATACATTAGATGATAGAAGTGGTTTTTTAACTGAACATGAAGATGTTTATTTTACATATGGTTGTATAAAATTAAATTTTTCTGTTGGAGATGATAACGAATCTTCTCATTTCTCATTACACACGATATATAAAGACAAATATTTTGGCATTCATCAACCAAATGAGTATGTTATTAAACAACTTAAAAATACAAATCCTTATTTAATATATTTAAATCAATTCATAAAAAAATAATTTTAATTCGCCAAACAATAGATATTAATTTAAAGCTACTTAAAGAAATTAATATTTATTGTTCAGACATTTTTGTAAAAAAATTACTTACATTTAGAATATATATAATATAAATACAATGATGCTAAATTAATTGGCTGACAATAGACATTCAAAATATATGTCCTGTTAAATTCCCAATGTATGAACTAACGAGACTCAAATATTTAACTGATAATATATTAATTAATTGAATATTTTTGTATCCAACATCATTCAAATATAGGCCCTATGCCGTACATCCACCTACTACATATCCGATTGAAGCACATATTTTATGATTTTTTTCAATTTGTTTGTAATTTGTTGAATTTATTTTACAATACATTTTTTTTAATATTCTTGGTATAAATCTTAAATTCATATTATGATTGATTGCTTATTAAAATGTTAATTAATTATAATTAATTTTTTTTTCGATTACAATAGTATTTTATTTTTAATGTGTAAATATTATATATGACTAATCTAAAAACAAGAAATAAAAGAAATACAAGAAGACTTTCAAAAAATATAAGAAATAAAAGAAGACTTACAAGAAGAAGAAATACAAGAAGAAACGTAAAAAATGGTGGAAAAATAACAGCACACTCTCTTTTTGAAAACATTGAAAGTATTGGTTTTGAAATTGAAACAACAGATATTGTAAAATTTACAATTACGCCATCTTTAAATGAAGAAAAAAATATTCTTGTTAATTCAGCACTAACAAATATTGATTTAGAGTATGGATTTGAAGATAAAAATGAATACACAGATATAATAAAGGAACCAAATGTTAGTTTTAAAGTTACAAATGATTCAGCAGAGGATGATTATTTTAATAGTTTACTTCAAGAAATAAGAGTAAATAACGATTGTGATGAAGATATTCCATTTTTTAGATTAAAAATAAAGGATAATACAGAAACGCAATTACAAGATGCTTATAATATTTATGTTAGAGAGACTGATGAATCGCTAACCACATGTTCAACATTTACAGATACTGAATTTATCGCAACATATTATAAACCTGAAAAATCACAAAACGTTATATTAAATTATTTTTTCAAATCATTTTTAAATTTAAAAGAACATATAAATAAATTAAAACCAATAACTACATCATTAGTTTATTTAACCGAAGCAGAAGCAACAGAAGCAACAGAAGCAACAGAAGACAAAGCAACCGAAGCAGAAGCAGAAGAATATAAAGAAAATGATATTATTGATATAGCAAAACAATCTTATTATTTACCTGAAACAACATTATTGTATATGAACATATCAGAACAATCGAGTAATTATAACATTATAACTGACTTAGCATTTGTTCCTCAGATGACATTTAGTTGCAATATTATTTATATTTACAACATAATGAATACCTTAATGGAACTAAATTCTAAACAAGTCCAAAAGTGTTCAACCGGAAAAGAAATAGAATGTGGAAAATTGAATGAATTAATAGAAGGTATATTGTCAGAAGATAATAATGATAAATATGCTATAGAAACTGCGTTTAAAATGTCAAAAGATTTAATAGAAGATTATGATAAAAAAACAGATAAAAAAATAGATTTTGAACAAGATGAAGAAACAAAATCAAAAATAATTATGTATTTGTTTCTAATATTATATAAATTATTTATATACATAAATGCATATATTCCTTTTAGACTAAAAGGCGAATCTCATCTTCTTAAAAAAAATTTATCATTTGCTGTTCGTCACGATAATTATTCTTTATATACAAATATTAAAAAATGCGTTAAAGATATGTTAAAAGAACAAAATGAATTAAATAACAAAAATGATACTGAATTAAATGCTGAGGCAATTGAGATTATCCAAGATATACTTAATAATAATAAAATTATTAAAAAAATATATTTTAATCCATATGTAAAAAAAGAAAGATTAAAAATGAGTAATGAAATGAAAACCGCAAAAAATACAGACGCAACAAAATATGAAATGTTTAAACAAAATTATTTTGGAGATCCATTATATTCTATATTAATTTACTTTAAATATTTTGAAAATCAACAAAATATTGATTCCGGTGTCCGTGATTGGTTAGTAATAAAAGATATTGATTCAAAGTCAACAAAGTTTGATTTAGAAAACGACAAAATAATCGTTGAGTTTAGAGATTTCCCTACTTATATGTATTTATATTTGTTTGATACTGGAAGCGCCAATGTAAAAGACCAACTACTAACAAAAAATATAGGAACAATAAATATGAAAATAATAAATGATTACATGTCTGATAATTATATGACTGAAAGTGTATGAACATGAAACATCTATAATATCATTTTATTGTATATTTCATAATAAAATGATTGTCTTTATTTTTGTCCTGTATTGAAAATAAATTATTTATGTCTTCATTTGTAATAATCCATTTAAACCCAATATGTTCATAAAAAGTAACTGAAGTTTCGAGAGAATCTAATAATATGTTTATAGTTTTAAACTTCTTAAATTTATTTTTAATAAAAGCAATAAATTCATTTATAAATGCGGAAGCATATCCATATTTTCGGCATTTATATTTTGTTGATATCATCATAATACATACATTTATTTCAGTATCTGTTACTTTATTATGATTATATACTAAACCGCAAGGACAATTTTCTAAATCAAAATTATCTAGATTATCTATTCCATAAAGAATAATTTTATTGGATACATTTGTCAATAAATGATAGATATAGTATTTGCAAATTTTATAACTAAAACTACATAATAGTTCATATATATCCATCCAATCATATTTCCCATTTAAATCTTTATCAAAAATCAACATATTTAGTTCTTTTATATTTAGTTCTTTTATATTTAGTTCTTTTATATTTAGTTCTTTTATATTTAGTTCTTTTATATTTGTATTTAATTATTGGTTATTTTTAATCAATTTTTTTTAAGATTATTATATATATTTTAAATGTGCTTAAAGACCCTTTAAGTTGTTTTCAAATATTCTTAATGTGAAATTGGTAAATATATTTTTAATATTTCAAGTAATAATTGTAAACGCTTGTCTAATAAAGTAATTTGTTTTTTCAACTCTTGTAGCTCTACTTGTAAATATAACGCAACAAATTTATTTAAATATGACTTATCGTATCGCAATATTTTTTCGTGTATCTTTATAATTATTTCATTAACATTTTGTGTTGTTTCAGAGGTTGATAATAAAGCATATCTAACTGGTTCATCAATGCGATCTAAAATAGTGATGTTATTTTTAATACCAATCATTGTAAAACCTTTTACATCTTCTTCTTCGCATATTATTGGGGTTTTAATGTTAGTTTTCGTTTGTTCAAATTCCTCATTTGTTTTACAATATCGTTTTATTACATCAAAAATCAAGGATTCAACTATTTTTAATTTGTTTTGAATATCTAATGTCTCTATTTCATTCTTAAATACAATACTATCGCAAACCTTATGTTGTGAAATAAAACTAAAAATTTTATGCGAAGAACTTATTGATGTTGATAATGTTGAAATAGAATAGAATAATAAATTACAAGTTAAAATAGGAACACTTGTATAATAATACATTGTTAGTAGTTCCATAATTATAATAAACTAACAAATTATTTTTATACTTTATTTATAGTCTTAGACAATATAGACAATGTAAACAATATAATAATATAATTACAATACAATATACAAATGCCATTTTTTGTTTATTTGTTATTATCAAGCGATAATTCAACATATGTTGGAGCAACAGTTGATTTGGATAGACGATTAAGACAACATAATAAAGAAATTAAAGGAGGAGCTACTGCCACTAGTTTAAAAGTATTAAAAGGCGAAACTTGGATAAGAGTTACCCATATTGAAGGGTTTCCAGATTGGAAATCGGCACTCCAATTTGAATGGAGATGGAAACAACTAACAAGAAAAATAACAATATCAGTACACCCATTACATAGGAGAATGATTGCATTAACGAAATTATTGGGTTTAGAAAGACCAACAACAAAGGCAATACCATATAGTGAATGGCCTGAAGAAATAAAAGTTATTTTAGAAGACGATGAAGCATTAAAATATTACGAGGCATTAAAAATAACCACCTAAATATGTTTACGGGTTTTTTTAGAATGTATCTTATTTTTTTTTGTTTTTATATGGCGAAGAGACCGTCTAACGAAGTTGTCAATAGCCAATTTATTATTCAAAATTAAAGTAATTATATTTTTATAAAATGAACGAAACTGATTTCGGTGTTTTTTTATATCATCAAACGAAAACCATTTAATGTGTGTTTTTTCGAATATTTTAGTATCTCTTATGACTTTAGGATCTAATTTTTTTTGTAAAAAGTTTTGATTATTATTATAATAATAGGGTAATAAATTGTCGTATTCCATAGGGAAAATATGACATCTATAAGTAGAATATCCAGTTGATTTATAATCAATATTATATGTTCCGTATTTATTTAATCTTTTTTTAATATCAGAACTATCACCTAAAAATCCAGTTAATTCTTCAGCACCCTCTCTAATCGCGGTTTGTTTAAATGTTTCATTGTTGTCAGTTCCTCCTCCAAAATCACTCCAACCAGGATTTTCATCAATATCTCTTTCTTTTCCAAATAAAAAATAAATCTTATTATCGTGTATTGCTACTGGTAAAATGCTTGCCCCCATATAAAATATAAAATATTATAAAATATGTTATCGTGTTAAATAAATTAAATTTGCTATTTTTTCAGATGCCGATTCAGACGGTTCAATATCATAAACAAAATCTTCAGGACTTATTAGTAAGTTATTTAAACCTATTACATTATACATTTCTCCTATCTTATTTGAGTTTATATCAATTAATTTATTCCATTGGTCAATTGATGATTTGTATGATTGATAACGTGGATTTGATGGTAAATATAAATTCATTATATTAATTTTAGTATTTCCGAGTTTTATTCTTAACGCTTTAAGAAATTCCATATAATTGTTAAATAATTTTGTTACTTCGACACTATCTAACGTGACACGTTTATTTAAAATATCATTTCCTCCAATCGAAATAAATAGATAGGTTTCAGACTTATTTAATTCAACAGGAATTTTATCTAACTGTTCATAAAGATCAATAATTGTTGCCCCATCTTTAGCAACATTTAAAATATTGTTAGTTCTTGTTTTTATAATGTCAAAAACTGATTTTCCTGAAGGAACATAATTAGCATTATTTAAAATACTATCGCCTATTAATACAATATTATCATTGTTAGTTAAACCTTCTCTTAAACTCTTAAAATAAGCACAACCTAATATTATAATTGTTGAAATTATTATAATAAATAATGTTTTAAACTTATGAAAAACAGACATATAATATAGTTATATAAACAATTTAGCTATATTATATATGAGCGAAAAAAGTAAAAAATTAAGAAATAAAAAATCAATTGTAACAAGAAGGAAACAAGAAAAATCAAGAACAAAAAAAAATAGAAGGAAAGAAGAAGAACCAAGACAAGAAGAACCAAGACAAGAAGAACCAAGACAAGAAGAACCAAGACAAGAAGAACCAAGACAAGAAGAACCAAGACAAGAAGAACCAAGACAAGAAGAACCA
>Ga0315284_10007929_pt1 | contig 15153 bp, 11 predicted proteins | sample YL17G09_16_MG_FD_203696 | JGI IMG/M metagenome (GOLD analysis project Ga0315284, IMG submission 203696) | Sediment microbial communities from Yellowstone Lake, YNP, Wyoming, USA - YL17G09_16 | ecosystem: Environmental > Aquatic > Freshwater > Lake > Sediment | place: USA: Wyoming | collected... | reverse complement strand
AGAGATAACCTTTTTTGATTCATCTTATCTCCAATTGGTTGTTAGAGCACTCTCTGCCGAAGTGACATTGCCGCACTGACCATTGCCTTAAGTGAAGGAATTACTTCTCCCCAGGTGCGGGTTTTAAGACCGCAATCAGGATTTACCCAAAGCTGATCTCCGGATATAACTTCCAACGCATTTTCCAACAGACCAATAATTTCTTCGACTTTGGGGATATTGGGAGAATGAATGTCATAGATGCCAGGACCGATATCATTCGGATAATGGTAATTAGCAAACGCCTTAAGCAGCTGCATGTTTGAGCGGCTGGCTTCGAAGGAAATTACGTCAGCGTCCATTTCTCCTATTGCATTAATAATGTCATTAAATTCAGCGTAGCACATATGCGTATGGATTTGGGTTTCATCCTTAACTCCGCTGGAGGTTATTTTAAAACACTCCACCGCCCAGGATAAATATTGCTGCCATTTGGCCCTCTGAATTGGCAAGCCTTCACGAAGCGCCGGTTCATCAATTTGAATAACTTGAATTCCCGCTGATTCCAGATCCTGAACTTCCTCGCGAATAGCCAGCGCAATCTCACGACAGGTTTCGGAGCGAGGCTGGTCATCCCGGGCGAAAGACCACTGCAGGATGGTCACTGGGCCGGTTAACATCCCCTTGACTGGCTTATCTGTTAAGGATTGGGCATAATTAGCCCAATTAACTGTCATCGGTTCAGGTCGTTTTACTTGTCCGTAAATGATTGGTGGACGAACATAACGGGAACCGAAGGATTGAACCCACCCATGGTTTGTAAATGTGAACCCCTCAAGTTTTTCGGCAAAATATTGCACCATGTCATTTCTTTCAAATTCGCCATGCACCAAAACATCCAGTCCAATTTCTTCCTGCAAGCGTATGACCTTTTCAATCTCGGATCGAATGAATGCATCATATTCGGTTTGATTAAGTTCGCCTTTTTTTAACTTTGACCGCATGCTGCGGATTTCAATTGTCTGGGGAAATGAGCCAATGGTAGTGGTCGGGAAAATCGGCAGAGACTGTGATTGTTTCTTTTTTCTTTCAACAAACGATGATTGTCTTTCGAGGTTTAAAGAGGATAGAGATTGGCCTGGGTGATCAGCTGTATTAAGGTAGTTTATTTGTGCACGTTTCCTTGTTTCATAAGCCATTTTGTATTCAATAATCAAATCTCTGTTACTTCGAGGATTATTTATAAATTGTTTTAAATCGACCAGTTCCTGAAGTTTTTGCCTGGCAAAGCTCATCCAGTTTTTTATTTCAGCATCCAAACTGGTCTCTAATTCCAAATCCTGAGGAACATGAAGTAATGAACAGGATGGTGAGATTATCAATTGCTGCGACTTTAGGCAAATTTGGAATTCCTGAATTAATCCTGCCTGGCGATTAAGTTCAGATTTCCAAATATTGCGTCCATCAATGATGCCGAGAGAATATGTTTCAAATTTGGGCAGGTCGGCGATTAATTTCAGTGGATCCCTCGTATTTATTAGATCAATGTGCAGTCCTTCAAATGGAGAAGAAGAAATCAAGTCGATATTTATTGAGATATCATCAAAATAACCAGTAAGCAATACCTTGGGCCTGTTTTCTGATTCGCTTAACATCAAAAACATTCGTTGATACGCATTTTTAATTTCCTGGGTTAAATCGGAAACAAGAAACGGCTCGTCAAGTTGAATCCATTGAACCCCAGCTTTGTGTAACTCGGAAAACAGCATCTGGTAAACAGGCAATAGATCGTTGAGCTTTTCAATGGGATGGAAATCCGGGCTATTTGACTTACTCAATAAAAGAAATGTAACAGGACCAATGATGACAGGTCGGGTGAGAATACCGGTTTCCCTTGCAAAATTAAATGCATCTAAAGGTTTTTGACTATTGAGGGCAAAGGCCGTTTCCTGCGATATTTCTGGAACGATGTAGTGGTAGTTGGTATTAAACCACTTGGTCATTTCCATAGCCGGAATACTCACAACTTGTTTCTGAAACCCCCTGGCCATCGCAAAATAGCGGGTGTGTATGTCTGTGATTTGCTCGTGGAAAAATCTGGGTGGTATGGCGTTGACCATAAAGGCGGTATCCAGAATATGGTCATATAAAGAGAAATCATTACTGGGAATAATGTCAATCCCAAGATTTTGCTGAATCTTCCAATTGTTAATTTGAATATCCCGCGAGGTCTTGAGCAAACTTTCCAAATCGCTTTTGTTGTTCCAGTAAGCTTCAAGCGCAAATTTTAATTCTCGCTTCAACCCAATTCGTGGATATCCAAGATTTGAGGTTAGGACCATTTGTTCCTTTACAATATATTATTTGGTTGAACGAATATATTACTTGCAACGTCCAATCCAAGAATGACATCATGTCCGGCGATTTCCAATTTAATTGTTTTATTAAAAGGTAAAACTTCAATAATTGTTGCCAATGATCCCGGAAGCGCACAGTGATTTTCAAGGTATTTCATCAATTCATGATCACTTTCGAGAAATTCATGAATTCTGCGGATAATAACCCGGTCATCTTTGTGAAAGGCACTTAGTGGCTGCCAAGTGTCTGAATATGGCTCTGATCCAGGCATCGGGTTGCCATGTGGGCAGTGGGTAGGGTCAGCCAGGGTTTCCTGAAGGCTTTTTTCAACATCCCCGGAGATGGTGTGTTCGATTTTGTCAGCTTCTTCATGTATCTCAGACCATGGAAGTTTAAGAATTTTGGACAGCATCCACTCCGTCAGCATATGCCGCCGGATGATCGAACTGGCAGCAGCAAGGCCTGAATTGGTCAGGTGAATTTTTTTATCTTCATCCAGCAATATCCACTCATCCCTAACCATCCTTTGGAGTGTAACGGTTACAGTAGGGGCAGATACATTTAATAGTTCAGCCAGACGTGCCCCATAAACCACTTCACCATCCCGGTGGAGTGTATAAATAATTCCCAAATAGTCTTCAATGGTTGGTGTTGGGGATTTGCTTTTATAGTCTCTCAAATTAATGGTTTCTTTTCAAATTTTTATGGAAATATAGCTTGTTTTATCGGATTACTCTAAAAAATTGTATCATCTTGAATAAGCATGTCAAGCTTGGAAAACCTGATACCGTCGAGGGTATAATTTCCGATTTGGAATCAGACATTAAAGATGCAAACTAACCCAGTTCTGTACAAGAATCTCATTTCCCGACACTCTATCAGGCGGTATAAACATGATCTTTTGGGTGAAAAGGATTTATCAATAATTAATAAATTTCCAAAGGTGATTGAATCACTCGATAGTAAAAACCAATTTAATGTCAAAATATATGAATATCATCCAGAAACAATAGCCGGTAGAGCGTTAGGTGGATTTGGCCGAATAATGGATCCGCCTTATTTTTTGGCGCCATTCATAACCGGTAATTTTCATTCCCTTACAGATTTGGGTTTTCGCACGCAACAATTAGTCCTAGACCTCTGGAATAGAGGAATCGGTTCCTGTTATGTTGGATGCGCGCATAAACAAAACCGGGTGAAACAACTTTTAGATCTGGTAGACGAAAAAAAGATTATTTCCTTCGTGGTATTTGGATTACCGGACGAAAACCAATCCTTAAGACTGTATCAAAAAATATCGCAGTATTTCACAAGATCTAAAAACAGGTTATCTTATGAAGAATTATTTTTAGACCATCGATTTCCAGAATTCTTAATGAAGGATAATCTTTTTATAAAAATACTTGAAGCTGGCAGATTCGCACCCTCTGCGACCAATACTCAGCCCTGGCGTTTTGATGTCCATAAAAATCAATTTGCGATCTTTGCCCATCAAAAATCGATTGCCAACATATATGATCTCGAACAGGGATATTCATTGCATGACACGGGAATTTGTATGGCTAACATGAGCAAAGCCGCTCGGGCGCTTGGGAAAGCGATCCACTGGCGGTGGGTGACCACAGATTTCCATAAACAAAATTCAAGCAAAATAAACATCCCGATCGCATATTTTCCGCTGGGTGATTTAAGGAGCGCTAAATGATCAATATCAGAACCAGGCAGGAGATTGAAGGTCTCAAGGCCGCTGCGAAAATTGTTGCCGGAACTTTCAAAGAAATCGAAGGACTCATGCTACCGGGAACTGTATTGTCAGAAATTGATTTAAAAGCTGAAAAATATATTCTCAAACAGGGAGGCGAGACTATATACAAGGGAATTCGACAACGACCGCACCAGCGCCCGTTCCCTGGTGTTATCTGTACCTCATTAAATAATCAGATTTGTCATGGTATCCCTGACGGGAGAGTTTTGAAAGAAGGTGATATTGTCGGGATTGATATTGGTCTGCGCTATAAAGGCTGGTGCGGGGATGCCTGTGTCACCTATGCGATTGGTAAAGTTTCTCCTGAGACCAAACGGCTGGTTGAAACAGCCCGCTCTTGCCTGGAAAAAGGTATTGCCGCCAGCCTGGCTGGTAACCATATTGGGGCAATCGGCTCGGCAATTCAAAAATTGGCCGAAAGCCGTGGGTATTCAGTGGTGAGGGAATACGGAGGTCATGGGATAGGTAGAGAACTTTGGGAAGAACCCTTTGTCCCTCATATTGGTCCCGCAGATCGCGGCGCTCGGATGCGTGATGGAATGGTCATAAATATCGAGCCAATGATCAACATGGGTGAGCCTGATACCCGATTAATGCCGGATGAATGGTCAGTTGAGACAGCAGATGGGTCGTTGACGGCGCAGTTCGAACATACAATTGTAATCACAGATCATGGTCCGGAAATCTTAACCCTGATCTAATAAAAAATCTTTCAGAAAAAATAATTACGATATATGTAATGAGGGTGTTGAAAAAGTCGGATTTTCAAGATATTTTTGTGGTTTTTTTAACAAAAACCACCACATATGGCAGCAAAATGAGGTTTTTTTTACCATTAAACTTGTTTTTTAACAGTATCTTGTAATACTGTTTGCTTTTTTCTTAAGGTGTTGTTATGAGCTTTATTAACATCCCCAAACGACTTATAAACCTTATGAAATATTGAAATAATTATAAATGGCAGTAGAAATTTGTGCAGATATATAATTCGCAACATCAAAGATAAGCTGGGTCGGCTGGTACAAGGCAATAACTGCCACATAATTTCCACCGGGGGTGAAAATTATTCCCGCGTCGATGATGGAGTGTATTACCCCATCAATCTCAACTATCCAACCATGTTTGTGCGCAATTTGGGTGCCATCCGGAAGTCCCGCCTGGAGCAAAACCGCGATCTTGTTTTGTGTGAGATAGGTGATCATTAACTGACACTCAGATTGCGAAATCTCTCCTTGAAATACAGCCGAGAATGTGCCTCCGCCGGTTTGGGCGCATTGATAGATATCATCCAGTAACATACCCATATCCGAGGGTGTAGTCTGGTTATATACATCAGGATCGGTAAAGTAATCCCGGCGCTGGTTGGCTGGAGTGGAATACCTTTGCAGTAAAGGCGCGCCTAAATAAAAGTGACCAGCCAGAAAGGTATTTTTCAGTCCGATCTCCTGCATGTCTTGAGTCACATAAATTGGACCGATATTAGGATCCAGATAAACTTCCATTAATTTATCTGCAGGTGGATTCTCTGATTTTTCAATCATTTGGGTCATAAGGTCAGCGGCGCCTTGCGGGGTAGGTTCCTTTAATCTTTTAAAGGTTGAAGCCATTATTGGAATCTTAATGGTGCTTGCCGCTGTGAATGCAATGCCGGGATCGTAATCCACACCCTGTTCATAAGCAAAATTTATCTCATTGCGGTTCTTGAGGTCCAAAACATAGACTTCTGTTAATCCATCAAAATTAGATTTGTCAATGATTTGTTTTATTAGAATTTCAAGATTCTCAAACGATGGTCGGGGAGGTTTTACTTCGCCGATGATTAATTCTGCTGAACGATTAAAGGGAGTTTGTAAAACCTGCTCAACAACAGCTATAGACTTGTCCACGTTAAGCACAACGCCTGGTTTTCCTAACAGGAAATTAATTGTTCCTGGTATTGGCTGTGAGGATTCGGGATTTTGGTCATATCTGGCAGAAATCTCATTCATTAAAAATAGCCGTATTTGATTTTCGTCAACGGTAGCGCTTAACGGTGTATCATGCGCAACTGGAGAGCGATTCCATAAATAGTCCCAGAATGAAGACCAAAAAGGAAGTCTGACTCGCTGCTGGTCCGCTGCAGCAATCATGGTCTCAACATTCAGGTCAAATCCGAGTTGAGAAGGCTTTACCTGGATGAGCTGGTCTTTATAAACCAATTCAATCGGATTGTTATATGCCTGAGTGACTCGATCGGCAGCCTGCTGTTGGTTCAAGCCGCCAACAGCGATACCACCAATCAACGTACCAGGCGGGAAACCGGCTCGGATCCGGCTAAATTGAATAAGCTGAATAACCAACAATATGGCTGCCAATACAGCCAGAGTAATAGCAATCCAGCGAAATAAACTAAAACGGCTGATTTTCAATCAGAAATCTCCTGTCTTTTGAACTCAAAGATTTTACCAGAATTGGTAAATCATGTAATTATGGTGAAAAAGGGGGATAAGTTATACTTATTTTATGCTGGTGAGTCGCGAAAATTTACTAAACAAAATAAGCAAGACTTTCCCGTTTAATCTGTCTAATTCTGAGTCAATCAAGACGCTTGTTGAAAAATCAGAGGTAGTTTATTTCGAATCCGGTAACCTGGTGTATATGGAAGGCGCAACTGCAAACAATTTCTATATTATTTATGAGGGTGAAATTGAAATACTGGTTGAGGTAAACCAGTCATTGCGAAGGATTAACTTGCTTCATGAAGGGGATTATTTTGGAGAAGATACCCTGAAACAGAAAAAGATCCGTGCTTCAAGCGCGCGAGCTTTAAAAAATACCCTGCTCATTAAAATTCCCCAATATATATTGAACAACTTCATCAGCAGCAAACCTGAATTAATGAAAACTTTTTCAATCATATCTGAGACCTATTCAAGGATCTTCGAATTTAAATTCAGGGATTTCGCGAAGGAGACAGTATATTTTATTGGAAGACCGCATTTTTTTGTCTTTTTATACAAGGCACTGCTTTCGTTGTTGATCATGTTCATTCCAGTTTCAGTTGTTTTATTCCTATTTAAGATTAAGCTGTTTTCAGGTTCTTTTTTGATTGGGGCGAGTATTTCTTTGGCTGTATTGTTCTTGTTTCAACTGGTATGGCACTTTTTTGAATGGCAAAATGATTTTTTTATGGTCACCGGAAAAAGAATAATTAACCTAAACAGACATTTGGTAAATTATGACAGCAAATTTGAAACGCCATTATCGGCAATTAATAATTTTGAAATAAAGAAAAGCTTTTTGGGCAGGAACTTTGGTTTTGGAGACCTTGTTATCAGAACTTTTACTGGTGAAACAATTCTTAAAAGCGTGACATCCGCTTCAGAACTTCTGGTACATCTTGAATATTTAATGGTGCTGGATAAAACCGCAAGAAAAATAGAAGAACGGAAATCATTTGAGAAAATTGTTTATAGCCAAATCGATACGAGCAAAAGTAACCTCAACCTTGAAGCTGCGCGGGGTTCTGAACCATTCAGTTTAGCTGAAAATAAATCTGATCTTTCAAGAGTTATATTCCACACTCATTGGATTATTCTCTTAAGAAAAGTACTATTCCCTTCACTGCTTCTTGTAAGCCTGGTACTGCTTAATACATTCTTTTACGTTAACAAATTGCCATTAATTAATAGCACTTCTGGCATTATATCGGTTGGACTTGCATTTTTAAGCGTTTTCCTGTGGTGGCTTTACAGATTTTTTGATTGGCGAAATGACCAATATCATATCACCCAGGACCAAATCATTGACATTTACCGCAGGCCTTTTGGGACTGAAGATCGAAGAACAGCCTCAGTTTTAAATATTCAATCCATCAGATATGAACGGAAAGGATTCCTGGGTTTACTTTTAAATTTTGGGACAGTTTATATACGGGTGGGAGATGAGGAGTTCACTTTTGATAATGTACCCAACCCTGCCATGATTCAGGAAAAATTATTTAACGTGTTCGAGATGTCAATTGCCCGAATAAAGAAATCTGAACAATCAGAACAACAGGTAAAACTGGCTGAGTGGATGGAAGCTTATCATCAGATCAAGGAAAAAAAGTCAAGTGAAACTGAACCTAATAATTAATATTTATTAGAGTAAAATAACAAATATTAATTTATTGCTAACCACGGAGAAACTGTACCTAATGGCTTTACTTGAAGTGATCAAACTACCCAAACCTGTCCTGCGAAGGAAAGCGCACAAAGTGATTGATTTTGGTTCAGATTTTCAGGCTCTTGTAGAGGATATGATAGAGACCATGCGAAATGAACCAGGGGTTGGACTCGCCGCTCCGCAGGTCAATATTTCTCAAAGGCTCATTGTGGTTGAGTACCCTGAGGAAGATTCTATTGAGGATGCTCCCCCAAAGTTATTCGTTATAGCCAACCCCGAATTTAAATTAATGTCAAAGGATTTGGAAAAGGGAATCGAAGGGTGCCTTTCAGTGCCAAATTTACTTGGCCAGGTAGAAAGATCAATGGAAGTCAAGGTAATTGGTTTAGACCGACGTGGAAAAAAACAAACCATACATGCCAAAGGTTGGCTGGCTCGTATTTTTCAACATGAAATTGACCACATAAACGGGGTTTTATTTGTTGACCGGGCTCTGGAGTTGTATCAGCCAGAGGAAGTTCAGACGCCTGAAAAGGTCTAACTGCCAATTCAGGATTATGCAAATCCTATCCCTTTCCCTGACCAATTTTCGGGCTTTCAAACGACTGGAAATTGAATTTGCTGAGCAACTGACTTTGCTCTATGGAAAGAATGCCCAGGGGAAAACCAGCATTTTGGAAGCGATCAATTTTTTATCAATCCTTACCTCACCCATTGCGGGTTATGACCGTGAACTAATTAATTTCCTTTGCCTGAATGATGACCAACCAGTCAGCCGATTGGTAGCGACAATCAATAAAAATGGTAAAACACACCGAATTGAAGTCCGCCTGATCCTTGACTCTGTCAGGAATGGAAATAACCGGATGCGAAAAGAAGTTCTGATTGATGGGGTCAAACGCCGCCTGTATGATGTAGTCGGGTTTTTCAATTCGATTATCTTTTTACCACAGATGACACGGATTATCGAAGATGGTCCTGAGGAACGCCGCAGATATATAGACCAGACGCTTTCCCAGGCATACCCGGGTTACATGAAAGCTCTAAGCAATTATCAGCAAGGTATCATCAAAAGAAATGCGCTGCTCAAACTTTTATCTGAAAGAGGTGGTGATGAGGATCAGCTGGTTTATTGGGATCAATTAATTTCCGAAAATGGTGCAATCCTGATTCAAGCCAGGAATACATCAATTCATGAATTGGGAAACCTTGCAGCTAAAAAGCATTCAGCATTGACTATGGGTATTGAATCCCTGGAATTGATTTATCAGCCTGCATTCAATCCCTGGAATGGGGAATCACCGCAATTATTAATATCACCTCTTAAATCAAAAAAAATTAACCTCAGCACTGAAGAAATCCAAACCAGATTCCAGAAATCATTATCAGGATTAAGGCGCGAAGAGATTCGGCGAGGTGTGACTACAATAGGACCTCACAGGGATGACCTGCTGTTTACAGCTAACGGAGTAAATATGGGGGTATATGGCTCCCGCGGGCAAATTCGCTCGGCAGTCATGTCGCTTAAGTTCGCCGAGGTCGATTGGCTCAAGGAAAAATCGTGCGAATTGCCAGTTCTGCTGTTGGATGAAACCCTGGCCGAACTGGATTTCAATCGGCGCGGGGATTTGCTTAAAATGCTTGAGAATGGCGGACAGGCAATTTTATCTACTGCTGACCTTGAACTTTTTCCTCAGGATTTCATCGATAGCTGTGGGAATTTAAAAATTGAGGATGGCAGAATCAGCTGATTGGTTTTTTGGTTGGCATACCCGCCCGACGTGGGTATATACCAGGAGATCTGGAAACTTTTTTTAATAAGACCAAGGTTCTCTTCCCATAACCTTCCGGCAAATCTAAGTTAATCCTTTCGAAAATCTCACCCCCAAGAACCGCTACTGCATGGCTGGCTTTCCTGGTTTCAACTTCAGTATCAGCGCCTTTCATAGCAAGAGCTTTGCCGCCAATTTTTACAAGGGGTAATAAATACTCTGCCAGCACGGATAATTCAGCCACCGCTCTTGCCACTGCCCAATCATAGTTTTCCCGAAAATAAGGATCTTTACCAAGATCTTCCACGCGGGAGGAAACCACAGTTGTGTCAGACAAATTTAACGCATTTACAACCACTTTACAGAACTCAGCCTTTTTTTTAGAAGATTCAACCAGAGTAAGTTGCATATCCGGCAGAATAATTTTTAATGGAATACCTGGAAATCCTGCGCCGGTTCCGATATCTATTAGGGAGAAAGCCTCTCGGTTTTGAATTACTCGCAGACAGGTCAACGAATCAAGAAAATGTTTAATATAAATCCCTTCAAGGTCTGTAATAGCAGTTAAATTAAATTTTTCATTCCATTTAAGTAAAAGGTTTTCCAATGCAATGAATGCGTTAATTTGCGAAAGTGTGATTTTAATTCCTAAAAATTGGTCGAGATAATTATAAAATTTCTCCATAAAGGGCATTATAAAAGGTTATTCTTATGAAAGGATTTTTCTGAAAATTAGCGAATATTGAAAATGACAGAAACAAGGTTACATTTGCTATAATGGGCAGAATTCTTATCTGGTTAGCAATCAATGAAAAAAATGATTAAAGCAATCATCTTTGATATGGGGGGCGTGTTATTACGCACAATAGACCCAACCCCTCGTGAGTCAATGGCCAGGCGCTTTGGCATCACACGTAATGAACTCGAGAGGTATGTCTTTCGAGGTCCCACCTCACTTCAATCGGAAGTTGGCCTGGTTTCCGATATTTATCACTGGCAGACTGTACTGAAGCATTTTAAACAAAAAGAAGCTAATCCTTTGGAAATTTATAAAGAATATTTTTCAGGAGATGCGATTAACCAGGAATTACTCAGTTATGCAGAATCCCTGAAACCGGAATATGAAATCGGATTATTGAGCAATGCCTGGGTTGATTCCAGAAATAAACTGGGATTATTGTTTCATTTTATTGATATTTTCGACATAGCTCTTTTTTCAGCCGAGGAAAAAGTACGCAAACCGGAGGAAGAATTTTTTCGATTGATGTTGAATAAATTGAAAGTCAGGCCTGACGAATCTATTTTTATTGATGATTTCGTTGAAAATATTGAAGGCGCAAACAAAATTGGTATGAACACGATTCTGTTTAAGAATACTCACGATACTATTCAACAGATCAATGCCTTGTTGGGAAGAAGATAGATATTCCTATGGTATACTCACAATCTGCCGCAGGTTGTTGACACTGTTACGGCATTTGGGTAAAATTTGCCAACCCAAATTAAGGGCCTGTAGCGCAGTTGGGAGCGCGCGTCAATCGCACTGACGAGGCCGAGGGTTCGAATCCCTCCAGGTCCACTGGTAAAACTAGGGCCCATAGCGCAGTTGGGAGCGCGTCTCAATGGCATTGAGAAGGTCGAGAGTTCGAATCTCTCTGGGTCCACTTTCAAAGCCCGGAATGGAGTAGTAAGCCATCCGTCAGCGAGCCGGAAGATTACTGGTGAAAAGCCGGCAGATGTGCCCACGGAGCGCGAAAGGCCTAACTCGCCATTCAGGTTGAAAAACCAGGCAGGTGTGGTGAAATAATCAGCCGCACACGGGTAAGCCCGTTACAGCTCACTGAGGTGGCCTTATGGCAACCAGGGTGGTACCGCGGAGAAATCCTTCGTCCCTGAAGACGGAGGAATTTTTATTAACAAGAGGAAATATGGCTGAACCGATTGAACGCTACATACCAGCAAAAATTGAAGGCAAATGGCAGGAAAAATGGGCTGCTGACGGTCTCTACAACGCGGACATCAATCCTGAAAAGAAAAAGCATTACACGCTGACTATGCTGCCTTATCCATCGGGGAATTTGCACATTGGCCACTGGTATGCCATGACCCCTTCTGACGCACGCGCGCGTTTCTTGCGAATGCGTGGTTTCAATGTGATGTTTCCGATGGGTTTTGACGCATTCGGCCTACCGGCTGAAAACGCGGCCATTCAACACAACATTCACCCGAAAGAATGGACCTACGCCAATATTAACCATATGCGCGAGCAGCTGCGCAGCATGGGCACCATGTTTGACTGGCGGCGTGAAGCGATCTCCTCAGACCCGGAGTATTACCGCTGGACCCAATGGTTCTTCGCCCAATTATTTAGGAATAACCTGGCTTATAGAAAAATGTCACCGGTGGACTGGTGCCCGAACTGCAATACCACGCTGGCGCGCGAACAGGTGTGGGGTGAAGACAGGCATTGCGAGCGATGCGGTACGCCAGTCATCAAGAAAGACCTGAATCAGTGGTTTTTCCGGATCACCAAGTATGCTGATGAACTGCTCAACTTTAAAGGTATTGACTGGCCTGAGCGGGTTCAACTGCTGCAGACGAACTGGATTGGAAAATCAGAGGGTGCATCTGTTGTCTTTAAAACCGAATCCGGAGACTCTCTGGAAGTATTTACTACTCGACCTGATACTCTGTGGGGTGTGACCTTCATGGTCCTGGCACCGGAGCATCCATTAGTAAACAAGCTGACCATGCCCGATCGAAAGGCCGAGATCTCGGCTTATATAAACGAAAGCATACGCCAGACTGAAATTCAGAGAGAGTCAACCGAAAAAGAAAAAACAGGTGTTTTTACCGGAAGTTACGCAATCAACCCGGTTAATGGTGAAAAGATTCCGGTATGGGTAGCGGATTATGTGCTGATGACATACGGCACAGGTGCGATTATGGGCGTGCCGGCGCATGATCAACGTGACTTTGATTTCGCACGGGAATTTGGCCTGGAAGTGCGCGTAGTCATACAGCCAGAAAACAGTGAGCCGCTCGATGGAGCATCCATGCCAGTAGCTATCCCCGCGCAAGGCAGCATGGTTAATTCAGGTCCCTTAACCGGAACGCCAGCCGGTCATACTATCCGAAAAGCTGTGGATTTCATAGAAGAGAAGCAGATTGGCAAGAAGGCAGTAACCTACCGAATTCGCGACTGGCTGATCTCACGGCAGCGCTATTGGGGTGCTCCAATACCGATAATTTTCTGCAAGCAATGCGGTGAGGTGGCTGTGCCTGACGATCAGCTGCCGGTATTATTGCCGGATGATGTGGAATGGAAACCGACGGGAGAAAGCCCTCTCAAACTGCATCCTACCTGGCGTTTCACCAAATGCCCGAACTGCGGAGGAGATGCTGAGCGTGAAACAGATACTATGGATACTTTCATGTGTTCCTCATGGTATCACCTGCGATATTTGAGCCCAAAATTTCATGACTTGCCATTTAAGCAGGATGAATATGATTACTGGATGCCGGTAGATACCTATACCGGTGGTGTAGAACACGCCACCATGCACCTGATTTATACCCGCTTCTTTCACAAAGCCTTTCGTGATTTGGGTGTAACCAAAGGGGATGAGCCTATGCTGCAGCTGCGTAATCAGGGGCAGATCCTTGGCCCTGATGGGCAGCGCATGAGCAAATCGCGTGGAAATGTAGTGGACCCTGATAAGCAGGTTCGTTTGTACGGGGCGGATACCGTACGCGCTTACCTGATGTTCGGTTATCGCTGGCAGGAAGGTGGACCATGGGATCCGGGCAATATTCAGGGATCACACCGATGGTTAGGCCGTGTCTGGTCAACTTTCCTCGAAAAAGGCAGCCAGAAACAAATTGCTCCTGAGATTGATAGGGTTATACGCCGGAAAGTCCATCAGACATTGCGTTCAGTAACCAGAGATTTTGAGCAATTTGAATTCAATACTGTGGTCTCCGCTTTGATGATATTGATAAATGAACTGGTTGGCTATAAAGAATCGGGGGGATGGGAAACCCCGGTATGGAATGAAGCGGTAGATATCTATATACGCATGATGGCTCCAGTGACTCCTCATATTGCGGAAGAATTATGGTCGCGCCTTGGTAAACCTTATTCCGTCCACCAGCAAGAGTGGCCTTCTATTGATGAAGATGCGACGAAAGAAGAGGAAATTGAACTGGCTATCCAGGTTAATGGAAAGGTAAAGCATAAGATCATTGTCCCGGTTGACATAACTGAGGAAAGTGCGAAAGGCACCGCTCTTGAAAGCGAGGTTATTAAAAAATTATTGGGCAATAAATCGCCAAAAAAGGTGATCTACGTTCCCCGCCGCTTAGTAAATATTGTTCTATAAAAAAAGTTCAAAAAAAAAAGCTGCAAACAAATTAAAATCGCAGCTTTTTTTATTAATATCGTGGAATTATTATTTCAGTATCACTTGAGCGCCTTGATTAATTGTCGTGGTTGTAAATAACCGGGCAGGCAAGTTAGCATTTTTAAAAGCCTGTAATAACGTTTTACCTACTTTTTTATCCTCTTTCTCAAGAAAAGAAATAATGCTGGGTCCGGCACCGGATAACGCCGCACCAAGAGCACCTGCTGCCAAAGAGCCAGAAATGGCTTCTTCAGCGCCCGGGATTAAACCCAGGCGGTAAGGTTGATGTATGCTATCCTGCATTGCGATTCTTAAATATTCATAGTCGTTTCCCTGCAAAGCATTGATCAATAAAGCTGTCCGACCAATATTGAAAATGGCATCTCTCATGGCCACTGATTCAGGAAGTACTGTCCTGGCATGACGTGTGCTTAAGCTGATATTGGGCAAAGCTATTATCGCAATTAATGGTTTAATCGCCAGTTTCTTCACAACCAACTTACCAGCAGATGAAACTGTGATCGTAAGACCTCCATGCAAACATGCGGAAATATTATCAGCATGCCCTTCAAAAGATAGGGCTGTTTCAAGTAATTCATGGTCGCTAATTTGGAGGTCGAGTAACGTCTTTGCACCTAGAAGCCCCGCGATTACTGCGGCCGAGCTTGAACCCAATCCTGATGAAACCGGAATATTGTTTTTGCAGGCTACATGAATTCCATCGGGTAAT
>Ga0315284_10007927_pt1 | contig 15154 bp, 14 predicted proteins | sample YL17G09_16_MG_FD_203696 | JGI IMG/M metagenome (GOLD analysis project Ga0315284, IMG submission 203696) | Sediment microbial communities from Yellowstone Lake, YNP, Wyoming, USA - YL17G09_16 | ecosystem: Environmental > Aquatic > Freshwater > Lake > Sediment | place: USA: Wyoming | collected... | reverse complement strand
CGCACGAAACCATCACGCCGAGATCGATCACGTCGAAACTGTTACAACGCAGCACGACGCCAACGATATTCTTGCCGATGTCGTGAACATCACCCTTCACCGTCGCGAGGATGACTCGACCTCGCCCGCGAGTGGTATCGACGACGGTCGCCTCTTGGCCCGGAGCGAGAGCCTGCTCGGCAGCGACGCGTTCGGCTTCCATGAACGGTTCGAGGTAGGCGACAGCCTTCTTCATCACGCGGGCACTTTTGACCACCTGTGGTAGGAACATCTTGCCGGCACCGAACAGGCCACCGACAACGTTCATGCCGTCCATTAACGGGCCTTGAATGATGTCCAGCGGCTTACCGTACTTGAGGCGTGCCTCTTCCGTGTCGGCATCGATGTGTTCCGTGATCCCCTTCAGCAGTGCGTGTTGCAGGCGAGATTCCACCGTCCCGAGTCGCCACTCTTCGATAGCCGCTTGAACCTCGTCGGTCTTCGCGCCTGCTTTGAACTTCTCGGAGAAGGTGATCAGTCGCTCGGTTGCATCGGGACGACGGTTCAGCAGGCAGTCCTCGATATAAATCAGCAGCTCTTTGTCGATCTCTTCATAGACTTCGAGTTGCCCTGCGTTGACGATTCCCATGTCAAGGCCGGCCTGAATTGCGTGGTAGAGGAATGCCGCGTTCATCGCCTCACGCACGACATCGTTGCCTCGGAATGAAAAGGAAACGTTGCTCACGCCGCCACTGGTGCGCGCACCGGGGCACTCGGCCTTGATTCGGCGTAGCGCTTGAATGAACTCCACGGCGTAGTTTGAGTGCTCTTCCATCCCGGTGCCGACCGTCAGGATATTGGCATCAAAAATGATGTCCTCCGGTGGGAATCCGGCCTGCTCCGTCAGCAGTGTGAAGGCTCGTTTGCAGATCCGGACCTTTTCCTCGCACGAGGTCGCCTGCCCCTGCTCGTCGAAGGCCATCACGACCACCGCCGCCCCGTAGCGTCGAACCGTACGAGCCTGCTCGAGAAATTTGGTTTCGCCCTCTTTCATACTAATCGAATTGACAACCCCTTTGCCGTCAAGGCACTTTAGCCCGGCTTCAATCACGCTGAACTTCGAGCTGTCGACCATCACCGGCACCTTGTTGGTATCCGGGTCGTCAGAGATCAAATTCAGAAACTGAGTCATCTCCTTTTCGCTGTCGAGGAGGCCTTCGTCCATATTGACGTCGATCATGTTCGCGCCGCCCTCGACCTGCCCGCGCGCGATGGCTAATGCTTCATCGTACTTCCCTTCCTTAATCAGGCGGGCGAACTTCCGCGAACCCGTGACATTGGTTCGCTCGCCAATCATCATGAAGTTGGAACTCGGGAGCAGGTCAATCCGCTCTTTACCGCAATAGGAGGACAGGCCGGAAATGGCGGGGATGCGTCTGGGGGCAATATCCTCGACAGCCTGCGCGATCGCCTTGATGAAGTCTGGATTCGTCCCACAACAACCGCCAACAATGTTGACCCAGCCATTCTGAGCAAACTCGCGCAGGTTGGCCGCGACCTCCTTCGGATTGGAGTCAAAGCCACCAAACCCATCAGGCATTCCGGCATTCGGATAGCAACTGATGTACTTCGGTGCGAGTTCCGCAAGCGTCTCGACATACTGCCGCATCTGTTTGGGGCCGAGTGCACAATTCAGGCCAATTGTCAGCGAAGGAGCATGCGACACAGAGGTCCAGAAGGCCTCCACCGATTGACCGGTCAGTGTCCTTCCCCCCGTGAAGATCGTCCCGGAAATCATCACCGGCAAGCGTACACCCATCTCGGCAAAAACGTTTTCGATAGCGTACAAACACGACTTCATGTTCAGCGTATCAAACGACGTTTCCGGAAGCAGGAGATCCGCCCCTCCTTCAATCAAGCCACGAATCTGCTCGGAATAAGACTCGACCATTGTGTCGAACGTCACGGGCCGATACCCCGGCTTGTCGGCGTTGAACGACAACATGACCTTGGTTGGGCCAATACTTCCTGCCACAAAACGCGGCTGATTCGGCTGCGAACGTGTAAATTCATCGCATGCCTCGCGAGCCAACCGCGCCGCCGCAACGTTGATTTCGCGTGTGAACTCGGCGAGGCCGAACTCCTCCATCGAGATGATGTTTGCGTTGAAGGAGTCGGTCTCAATGATGTCCGCACCGGCGGCGAGATACTGCCGATGAATGTCGGTAATGATCTGCGGTTGCGTCAACACCAGCACATCGCCCGCATTCTTGAGGTCGATGTGATGCGACTTGAACCGCGCACCGCGGTACGTCTCTTCCGTCGGTTCAAACCGCTGAATCATCGTCCCCATCGCGCCATCCAGCACGAGGATCCGGTCGGAAAGAAGTTGTTCAAAATATCCTGAGGGACGAGACATGCGAATGTTCTGTTTTTCGTGTTCAATGGTTAAGAGGAGGCCGGCTGGTGTGTTGGCCGTTCGATCTCAGTCAGACGAGATTTCCGTAATGTGGTTCGAAGATTGCGTCTTGATCACTTTAATATTCGGCATACCAATTCGTTTTTCTGTTTGTTCAGTGGTCTTGATTTCCGTCTTGTTGCCGCGTGTTCACGGGGGTCCGATGTGGAACCCTTCAGCGATGTTCTCGAATCGAACCAGCCACCTCAGGCGGACGAAGTCTTCCTCTCCGAAGTCTAGGCTACCGTGCAAGACTTCGATCGCCAGCCACAGCACGTTGACCGACACCTTTTCCACAGACCCCTATTTTTAGAGGCCCAACCCCAATTTTAGAGGCCCAACCCCAAAGCCTCCAAAATCCACTGGCAAGCCTGGCTCTTGTTGAGGCAGTACAAATGGATTCCGGGGACTCCTTGGTCAATCAATTCTCGGCATTGAGCAATGGCGAATTCGACGCCGATCTCGGACTGGGCCAGCTTGTCCTGTTTGGCCGCTTCGAGACGCGAGGCCAGCGATGAGGGAATCACCGCACCGCACATCGCTGTGATGCGTTGAATGCGGGCAAACTCAGTAATCGGCATGATCCCCGGGACAACAGGAACGCCGAGTCGCTCTCGCTGAAGAAGATCTCGAAATCGAAAAAAGCGAGAGTTGTCGAAGAAGAGTTGGGTGAAGACGGCGTCGGCTCCCGTCTTAATCTTGCGAACGAGATTTTGGAAGTCGACCTCGAAACTGGGGGCGGTGGGATGTTTCTCGGGATACCCCGCCACGCCGATTCCCATCTCAGGGAATCGCTCTCGGATGAGGGCGACCAGTTCGTTCGCGTAATTCAAGCCACCCTCGGTCCTCCGAAACTCGGCCTGGCCCACAGGCGCGTCGCCTCGTAACGCCATGATGTTGCGGATCCCGGCTGACCACGCGTACTGCAACCATTCCACAAGCTGCTCCCGCGTGCCACCGACGCAGGTGAAGTGAGCCGTCGCGGGTAAGCCGTAGCCGCTCTGAATTTCCTGACACCATTCCACCGTTCGCTTGCTGGTCGATCCGCCTGCACCGTAGGTGCACGAGACGAAGGCCGGCTTGAACGGAGCCAACTCACACAACGTCTGACGCAACGAGTCGTCCCCCTCTGACGTCTTCGGTGGAAAGATTTCGATCGACAGCCCGAATTGACCCGTAGAGTAAATATCTGGAATGCGCACTGTCATTTCGAAGAAACTTTCTTCAGGCTGAGCGGAATCGGCATCAAGCACTCGTGATCCTGCATGAGTGGCGATCGTTGGCTGACACCCCGACTCTTGATGTGAGAGGCTGTAACATAGCCGCCGAATCGAAGCCTGTCACGGGCGAAGGGACTGAACACTTGTTTCAGTGGACGAGACGCGGGCTTGTCTCCTAAAAAACACTCAAAACAAGAGGATCGGCCACTCTGACTTGGCAACCGCGAACGGCTGGCCTATTCCGGCGAAGTTGCCACCATCGTTCCTCGTGACAGCGGGCGTGAGCGTTTGGCTTGCGTGGTGCTTCGATGACGAAGTTCACGGTTTGCGGATGGGACGGGACCAATCGCCCGGCCGTTGATCACCGCTGGCCTGCCGGCTGTTGCCGTGCCGGAGAGATTGACTGACCTGCGTCAGACGTTTGTCACTCGAACCGCGGTCGCCAGCGGAGCTGATCGGAGCATCGTTTGCCAATTCGGCGGGCTCCGGCATCTCTGTGACGGTGAGCTCTGCCGAGGCCGGCTTGTTGTTGAGGGATTGGGCATTTGTCGCCAACCGAGTCACTCGTGACTTGTGACGCTCCAACCGCTTGCTGCCACCGTTTCGCTCGAAGTCCTGCTATTGAGAGGGCCGTGTCGCCAGCCTAGACCTCCGTCTTTTTTAAGGAGACCTGAATCTCATCGCCATCGATTTGGACTGCGAAGGTCTCCGCACGTGTCTTCGACTTCGGACTGTCCAGCCACGTGCCGTCTTTGACGCAAAAACGCCAGGCGTGCCAAGGACAAAGAACTTCAGTCCCGTGGAAGTACCCCGAGGCGAGCGAAGCACCCATGTGAGGACAGCAATCGTCGATTGCAAAATAGTGTCCCTCTCGCAAGAACACAGCAATCATTCGCCCATGGACCGAAAACGCACGCCCGGATCCCTCGGGAATCGAGCCAACTGTGGCCACCGTTTGAAATTTTGAAGAGGTCTCCACGCCCACGTCTCCGCTCTCCGTTTGTTGATTGTATCGACTCTAACATCCGCCGGGGTTTGGCCAAGTTCGAATTCATCTTCCGTGGCTCGCCACCAATCCACAACGGACAGGAATGGTTTCGGATGCATCCGGCGGAATGATTTGACCATATCGACATATGCATGACGGTTTGACTGTACCACACCGCCGCAAATGTTTCCGCGGCGGAGTTTTTGATCGCCCGCCACGGCGGATCGTTGGGACACGGTCACCACAGAAGGCCAGACAATCAAACCCGAAAACGAGCTGTTTCCTGGAAGCCTTCGCCGGCTTCAACTGTCGATGTCTCCTTTGAAGTGTGGCTCTCTCAGAACGGGACATTCTCCAAAAACACCCGAGTTGTGCCACAACGCGGCGGTCGCCTCGAGGGCTGTTCCAGATGGGATGACGAGAGACGAGATGCCCAGTCGAGGCCGGACTCGGCCAAAACAAGCCCCCCCCTTCTTTTCGCACAGCCTCTTGGTGACAAATCTGTTTCTCTAATGCCGAACGCGTTTCGAGGACATCGTGGATCGCCACCGGTTGGGTTATTTTCAGGGAGCAGCTATCATTGACGTAGCGTGATTGCCGCTTGGTGCTCGCCGAGATGGTCATTTCCGTGTCATACTCCCCAGTTAAAGCATTCTCCATGAGTACTGATTTCCGAGCAACGCTCGAAACATTTTCCAATCCCTATCCGCACCGAGAGTACCGGATCGAAACGATCTGTCCCGAGTTCACGTCGCTCTGCCCCAAGACCGGGCAACCCGACTTTGGGACACTGACGATTACCTACGTTCCCGATCAAACGTGCTTTGAGTTGAAGTCACTCAAACTGTACTTGCAGCGTTACCGTGATCACGGTGCGTTTTATGAGCAGGTGACGAATTTAATTCTCGATGATCTGGTCGCGGTGACTCAACCGCGTTCGATAACAGTCATTGGCGCCTTCACGGCACGCGGTGGTATCCGCACCAATGTGATCGTGGAATACACCAAGCCATAATGCCGAGACCGGCCATGGAGCCTCAGGACGAAGCCCTCCAATCCCCGTGGCCGTGGCGGTCCACACAAAAACACCCAAAACCTGCGGCTCTTGCGTAGCCACTTTGAACAAATGTCGAATTACGAGAAGTCAAAAAATGCTGCTCGAAACACGGATCCACCGCCATATTCCGGGGCTTGGCTCGTCATCATACTCTTCGGCTGGATCGCCGTGGAGATGCCGACCGGACGTGCCCAATCGTGTTGGGACCGATCTCCAGCTTGTTCGCCCTGCAACAGGCGCGCTCCGCTGTCATTCTAGGCGTCACGCAGACCACTGAGCGGCTCCGGTCTCGGTCCGCCATGCGGCCAGAGGCGGCACGCGACCAACTCTTGCTCGTGGTGGCGCAGACGCAGTCCCCACGCCCCATCGTTGGCCAGAGTCAGACCCCCGAAGAATTGGCTCCTGCCGCGGGAGGCGAAGTCCGACTGCGATCAAAGTCGCACGGACGTGTCGTTCGAGAAACGCACGACCATCGTTCATGCACTTGATCGTCCAACACCCCTGCTCACGTGATCGTGAGCAAACAAATGCAGAGGATCGTGTCCACCGATTGAAAAGGGCAAAACCCGATCATTCGGATGGAATGCGAGGACCGTTGACGCATTGACAGAAGGTCCTCAATCGGAGTACGGAAGCCTTGTCCCCCACCCGTCAGGCCGTTGGTTTATGAGCAATCGAATTCAACAATCACGGCCGTCTTGGTGACGTCAATGGGTTCTCGTACCAGACGACGTTGGCACTCGCCTGCCCGCCGATGAGCAAGTCAAGATCGAGATCGTTGTCCATGTCCAGAGAACGGATGTCGTAGGCCGCTTGGTCCACTCCGATCACATGAGTCAGAAAGTTTCCCTTGCCATCGTTTTCGAACCAAACCGCATGCTTGTCTCCGTAGGCACACGTCGCGGCATCCATAAAGCCATCCCCATTGAGATCCGCCACGGTCAGGCAGTGCGGTTCCTTGAGTGTGGGGTGGATCACATGAACGCTCCATGTTGGTGCTTCAAACCAGATCACTCCGCGTCCATGCCCCCGTGTGGCAATGAAGTCCATCTGTCCGTCGCGATTGACGTCCGCGGGCATTATACACGTCGCTCCCTCGTGCTTGTCCGCCAGTAAATGCTTCTTCCACGACTGCTGTGGATTTTGAGGCGCCTCCCACCAAGCGAACCATTCCCCACTCTCTTTTTCCGCTGACGGACCACCTTTGGCCGCGAGGGAAATATCCGGGCGACCGTCGCCGTTGACGTCTCCGAAACCGAAGTAGTGACTCAGGCCTGACGCATTTTTGTCGGCGAAGACATTTCGTTCCCAGCGCGGAGCGTCACGCGCGACTTGGGGGCCCTTGAGCCATACGGCCGAGTTTTTGAATGGACCGACTGGCTGAGCACTATTTGCCAGAAGATCGAGTCGACCGTCGCCGTCCACGTCCCCTTTCAGAACGCCGTGTATGCCGTCAATCTGGTCATCAATGACCCGGAGCGGCCAACGATCCGTCTTGGGGGAAACTGGCTGTTGCAGCCAAACCAACAACCCAGGGCGATAACGAGCGCCGATGTAGTCCAACCTCCCATCACCATCGACATCAAAACACTCACTGTGAATGAAATCATGGCCTACCGAATCGTCGAGCACAATCTCTTGCCACGCAGGGGCGATGAACAGACGCGTCCTGCCAGCGCTGTTACTGATGACGTCCGGTAATCCATCACCGCTAAAGTCACCACCCACGGCGGTGAATGTTTCTTGCCCCTCATGCACAACGTGTTTTTTCCAAATCGGCTCCATGGCATTGGCTTGCCATCCGAAAAACAACGGCAGACAGAGACCGAAACCGATTGCCCTGCGCGAGGAACACCAGCGACTTAAGCGGGACGAGTCACCAAACATGGCACACCTTTTATTGTGGATTTCTGGGGGCGGGGGATGAGGTCCATTCGTCTTACAGGATTCGCGGATCATGATCCAACGCCGAGCCATCCGAAAGGGCTCGGTGGAACTTTTGAACACGGGGCCCGGCCGAGTGGCGGGCGAACGGATCGTTGGGGCCTGTTGCTTCCGCTGCCGGACATGTTCCACGTCTGCGTTTGGGGCCTTTCGGAAATTAAGGCGGACTTCAACACGAATCGGCTCAACGCTCGACACCCTCTGCGAACCAACACGACGGCATCGCGCCAGGCCGCCCCGTGGCAAACAACATCGCCCACTTGGGTTCCGGCCCGATCTTTCCGATGAAGAGACCACACCGGCGGGTTTGCGAAAGCTTACCGGTAACGCAGCGGAAGAAGGCGATCTGACGCCGCCTCTCCTGGCCATCCTGAATTCCCCACGCAGTCACGACGTCTGGCAAGCGGCTCTGGTGTTCCACGGGATGCCGGTAAACGACCGACTCGACGCACTCTTCACGGTGTGTCTGGTTTCCACAGGAATATCCGACGCGAGGAGACGGAGAAGAAAAACCCGACCGAATCAGGGACTCGATTCGCTACAGAACGCTCGGCGAGGACAGTCAACCGGTCCGGACAAATTTCTCCACTGGACCTGAATTCAGTCACATCCACCGGTCGATGAGTTGCAAATTCGTATCGGAATCTTGAGAGGACTTCATTTTTTGCGAACTCGGAAGGCAATAGACCATAGCGATTGAATATTGAACTCACACAGCCGACTTGATATATGCCACAGGGACAACATGTCCTTTCAGTCGAAGAAATTGGCGATGGCGAATTCTGTGACTTTTTTTGAACTGCCTTCAGTGAATAGGATTGACGATGACATCTCACGGACTCTCCGAGAAAATAGCCAATAAACAGGCCAAGATTGGTGTTATTGGATTGGGTTACGTCGGCTTACCGTTGATCAGAGCCTTTGTACGGGCGGGGTTCAAGACAATGGGATTTGACGTTGATCAAACCAAGATCGACAAACTCAAAGCGGGGCAAAGCTACATCAAGCACATCGATAACGGGGCCATTGCCACGCTGATCAAACAAGGACAGTTTGAGCCGACGGCCGACATGGAACGACTCGGCGAGGCCGATTGCGTCATCATCTGCGTCCCAACGCCACTGAACGAGAGCCGAGATCCGGATCTGAGCTATATCGAAGGAACCGCTCAATCGATTGCACGAACCTTGCGAAAGGGACAGCTCGTAGTCCTGGAAAGTACCACACATCCAACGACCACACGTGAAAACGTGCTGCCCGTGTTGAACGCAACAGGACTCAAAGCAGGTGTCGACTACTTCTTGGCTTTTAGTCCTGAACGGGAAGATCCCGGCAATCCGAATTTTGAAGCCTCGAGTATTCCGAAGCTGGTCGGTGGTCATGATTCCTTGAGTGCTGATCTTGCTTGTGAAATGTACGGCCACGCGATCGTCAAAGTGGTTCGTGTGTCGAGCATGGAAATCGCGGAAGCCGCCAAGATTCTCGAGAACACCTATCGTGCCGTGAACATCGCCATGGTCAACGAACTGAAAATGCTGTACGACAAAATGGGGATCGACGTTTGGGAGGTGATCGATGCCGCCAAGACGAAGCCCTTCGGATTTCAGGCGTTTTATCCAGGCCCCGGACTCGGCGGTCACTGCATTCCGATTGATCCATTCTATCTGACCTGGCTGGCTCGCAAACACGGCGAGCAGACACGCTTTATCGAATTGGCCGGTGAAATTAATACTCACATGCCGCACTACGTGATCGCCCGAGTCGCAGAATTTTTGAATGATGTGAGCAAGCCGATTAAGGGCAGCAAAATTTTGATTCTCGGTGCCGCGTACAAGAAAGACGTGGACGATCCACGAGAAAGCCCCTCCTTTGAATTGATGAAGCTGCTGCTCAATCGCGGCGCAATTCTGAGCTACAACGATCCCCATGTTCCCGTATTGCCAAAAATGCGGCACTACCCAAATTTGCCACCCATGCAAAGCCAAGAATTGACGCCCGAATTTCTTGCCTCGCAAGATTGTACCGTCATTTCTACCGATCATTCGGCCTATGATCAGAGTTTCGTCGTGCAACACAGTCGCCTTGTCATCGATACACGCAATGCAACAAAACAGGTCACCCTCGGACGCGAAAAAATTCGCAAAGCCTAAAACCCTAGACGACTCTTGAAAACCCGAAATGGGTGACGAACGGACCGGTGGAACAAATCCAAGATGAGGTCGTCGTCGTGTTTTGGAGTCATTGATTCGTGCAGGAATCAACATGCCCACGCTCGATTGACGTCCGTGATAAAAGCGGAGAGCGGTCCGTATGACAGAGTCGACTCAGAGAGACTGGAGGGGCATCCCTCTGGGTTGGCTTGCGGGGCCTGCTGGCGGTCATCGGAGTTGTCTCCGTACTTGTCGGTGGAGAGCAAATTCCCCGACCCAAGGACCATACTCCCCGGCTCGGTCGATCTGGCGACTGCCACTAAAAACGACTCGCTTCCAATGGCCAGGAAATTCGCGATTCAGCGAATTGATCGAGCCTTCCGACGCCCGGAGGGCGGCCACTGCGATTCAGACGCTTTGTGAAAGCAACCATCGCCGGCGATGCAAGGCCGGTCGTCATGAAACTCGGCTCCGAATTGCCGGGTGGGGCGAATCGACCAACGCCGATTGCGATTCACGAGTGGCGAGGAATCCAGACGCACGATTGAGTTGCTCCGCCCCGAGGAACGCGATCCCTGACAGGCCCACAGAAACGAACGCCCATGTCGCTCGGCACTCACGGACGATACAAGCGGACATCGTGGAAATACCAAAAATCGGCAGGCCTCTGACAACAGGCCAAAATCTCCCCACAAACGACTCGATTGGGAGGGTGTCGAGGACTTCTCAGAGCGGCATGCTATCCGTCGGCTTATAGCCGACAGGACTGCCCCCAGGTTTGGCCTCCGCCCGAAGCTGATTTTGTCGGATCAGCCCTCCGCCCCCTAAAAAAACGCATGCATCCCGATCAATCCTCTTTGCAAACGACCCACTGCCGGTCACGGGGAAAAAGGATGCGGAGTCGTCACTCAACAAACCGCGAACACCGAACACGCTTGAAAAAAAAAGTCGTTTTGTTACTTTGTCGTAAGTGAGAATTTTAAAACTACGACAGACGTTATCGCCGATGAGGCGCGCCCGACTCATCATCGGGAGGCGGAACCTCGACAAGAAGGCGCAGAAGTGTCGCTCAATCATCGGTGAGCGGGTGTTTTTTGGGAAAGGAACATCAATTGAGAAATCAACGCGAGTGGTGTCTAACGTTGGCCGTACTCCTGAGCCTGACCGCGTCACTTGGAGTCGCTGGTGAAGCTCAAGACAAAGAGGCGATTGGCAAAATCGGTGCCGCCTATGTTCAGGTCTTTCAGACTGGCGATGCGAAGGCTCTGGCTGCTTTTTGGACGATTGATGGGGATTTCACCGATTGCTCCGGAAAATTCTCGAAAGGACGTGATGCAATTGAGAATTACTTCACGCGTGTGTTCAAGACGCACAAGGGCTTGAAGCTGAGCATCAAAAGCGCTGCCTTGCGGTTTGCCACTGCCGAAGTCGCGATTGAAGACGGAACATGCGAAGCCCGTGCTGCCGATGATACTTTTACCAGCCGTGTCCGATACACCAGTGTTCATCTGAAAAAGGATGGAAAATGGCTGATATCCAGCGTCCGAGAGGCCCCATTCATTCCCCCGACAAATTATGAACATCTGAAGGAGTTCCAACCGATGATCGGAACTTGGGTCGGCGAAGGAGAGCACGGCGAGACGGAAGAACTCTCAATCTCTTGGGCAGAAAATCAGAATTTCGTCGATGCCACGTTTAGCAGAACCGCCAAGGGGTTATCGGTGGGGAGCGAGCATCAATTGATCGCTTGGGATCCAATAAAGAAAAACGTCCGTTCTTGGATTTTTGATGCTGCCGGAGGCTTCGGTGAAGGATCGTGGTCGGGTGATGCGACGAATTGGACCATCAAAACAACTTCCGTTCATCGTGACGGTAAAAAGTTGTCGGATACGCGTTCCATCGTTAGCGACGGTGATTCAATGACGCTGAAATCTAGTGGACAGACCGTCGATGGAAAGATGGTTGAGGAGGTTCGGGAGATCAAGCTGAAGCGGGTTCAATAAACACCACGCGAGCATCTCACACAGTTCATTCCGACTCGAAGGAGACCTAGTCATGTTACGAAGAATATTTATGCTGCTCGCGGCAGCAAGCCTGCTTGGCTTCGGGATCACCTCTGACGGTTTTGTCTATGGCCACGGTGGCGGTGGCGGTGGCGGTGCCGCTGGCCATGGCGGTGGCGCTGGCCATGGCGGTTACGGTGGCAGTGGCCACGGTGGTTACGGTGGCACTGGCCATGGCGGTTACGGAGGCGCTGGCCATGGCGGTTACGGAGGCGCTGGCCATGGCGGTTACGGAGGCGCTGGTCATGGCGGCTACGGCGGCTACGGTCATGGCGGCTACGGTGGTTACGGCCGCGGCGGTTACGGTTACGGTGCAGCAGGCGTCGGATTAGGCCTCTATGGCGGAGTTGGTTACGGTGGCGGTGGACTTGGAGTCAATGGGTTAAATCCGTATATGTATGAGAACCCCTATGGTTCCCTCTGGAACGGCGTAACTCCAGTCGGTTATGCTCGCACTTGGTAAGGGTGTTGGCGACAAATTCGGGAGCATGATCGGGTTGGCGACCTGTGGTGTTTGCAAGATGGCCACCCGAGACCTGAAAAATCTCCGCTCTCCTTTGGATTTGACCAAACGTTCACGCGATCGGGAGTGAATTATTGATCCGGCGACTGCCGATCACAGTTAAGTTCGTCAAGGGTCAAGACGAGTAAGATTCGATCGAAAAATGATCATGGCGACGGATCCTGTGACGAGGGATCCGTCGCCATATTTTGTTGGTAGAGTCTGCCATGATCCGAATCGGTAGGTTCCCCATGCGTTCCAACGGGTGCCAATCCCCGTGATCGTGACAGCATGGCTTTCCGGATTGATTCCGCACGCTATTTCAACTTGTCTGACACTCCTGATGACAATCTTTCGCGAGCAACGTCGCGAAATTCTAATCCGATCGAGCGTCCTTGGTTACGAAGCCGCAAGATCGGTTGCACAACGCTCGTGACGGTATCAGGTGATGTATGATAACAGATGGTCGCACCACACCCGTCCGACGATCGCCTTCTCCGCAAGTCGACCTCGTAACGACCGCAATGGTTAACGAATGATCAATCGATGGCAGCGTATGCCGCGATGACATTCGACCATTCCCAGCACGACATTTCCTGCGTGCTGAGGTTGATAGAACGCCATTGAGTTCACGGCGCATAGAGCAGGCCAATTTCTCGAAAAAAAGGCCCAGATCACAACACACGTGCCGAACGGCGTTGCCCCGAGTCCGACAGATGAATCGACTCACCCTAAAACAGCCCACCCGCAACGGACTGCGTCACGAGTGGAGCATGAATCGTCAACGTTCGCCGGCATTTCCGTTGAACCACTCCAGTCCGAATCAGGACTTTCCGATCTTTCGGAGTTCCGCACCAGACTGCTTGGCGATCAACAACTTTGCTTCGCCATTAACGGTCGGAAGTTGAATTCGAGTTCGAGTAGGCTTGTCAGATTGCGGATCGATCAGCATCACATTGGAGAGATGTATTGGCATCTCGATCGACAAACGGCCTCCTTGAGGAGCTTTGGGATGACCACGTTTTACGTGCTTATAGACTCGATTCACCCCTTCCACCACAATTTTGTTGGTCTCTCGAAGGACACGTACAATCTTTCCACGTGTTCCCTTATCATCACCAGCAATAACCTGAACAGTGTCACCTGTTTTCAAACGCATGATTACTCCCGAATTTCCCTAACAGTTACGACTTCACCGAATGGAGGTGAGCCGAGTTCAACAACTCCCGGTGACTTCGTTCGACTTTAATTTTACACGCCACATCCGAAGGCGACCGGTCCGTCTGACATCCCTTGACGGAAAACATCGAAGACACAGGATTGCAGTTTTACTGTCGTTTTGCAACGACAAGCGGGACCGGAATCCAATGTTTTTCGTGTCGCTAGGCGGAGTTTCCCTGCTCCATCGTCAATGGCGATATGAAACTCCGTTCAATTGGCTGGGCGATTTTTCGTTTTGTGGTGTGGTTTCCACACGCTTTCCGCGGCTTTCCGCAGGGACACCGTCCGAAATAATTGCACGGTCTGTTTTTTTGTAGTTTCTCATTTTCTATCCCCCCCAGTCCGAGCTTCCCTTGTGACCGATTCCATCGGACACTAGGGAAGCTCGGACTAGGGGGAGCACCGTCACGCCCCACTTCAGGCAACCAAAAAACAACACGGACCCTTTCACAAAGCCCCTGACCGAAATCATCGGCGTCGCACAAAAATTAGGCGTTTGGTTTAGTATTGACAAACAACCTGGATCCAAACACCACCGACAAAACAGTCCCGTGCCGGACGGCAGCAACAGACACAGACATAAAAATGTCGTTTCAGCACTTTCATTCAACCGCGAAGGAGATCTCGCAAACGAATCTCTTACGGATGATTGGTTGAGATTTCGATCACAGGACTAGGTGATACTCTTAGAACGACGGTTGGCTCGGCGGAGTCTCGAATCGGAGCAGCGAAGTGCGACTCTATCAAGCCAAATTGATCACGGCGTAGGGTTCGCCGGTGCTCGCCAGATAATCTGACACCGCTCGTAAAGCGAGCGACCTGTCGTGGCAGGCCGTTCCGCGTTGATCAGAAATATTAAGACCTTCGCTGTGGCGACCGCCAGCCGACAGCGTGTCCATCGGATTTGTCCGTGTTTGCCGAATTGAAGCTTTCGGAACCGCCGCGGAGAGATGCCCCCTGACACCGCGTGCGGATCACCGTTTCTGCTGTAACAACCCGTGAAGTGAGTTCATCGGAATTAACATGAGAAACCTGCTTCGACTCGCCAAGAGACCATCCGCCGCAAATCACCGACGGCTAATCGGACTGTTGAAAAACTCCGGAAGGGGATGACCTGTATTCACCGACTTCAGGGATTCGAAGTCGTCGAGTTGGCCTGTCACACGGTTGCTGCCGACCGCAGGAGCCGCGTCTGAAAACCGTTGTCGGGGACACTCGACTCTGGCAACCGCAAAACGCATCCTCCCAATCAAGCAGAGATCCGCGACGTGCGTCACGATACTAGAAAAATCGCTTCACTTAAGGCATGATACGGACGGGTTTTGAACTTGGCAGTCAACGGTTTTGCCAGTGCCACAAAAGTCGCAGTCAATTCATTCGCGGAAATTTTTTTCAATGGCCGAAGACGCTCAACAACCGATGCTCGTTCACGATGTCTACTTTACGCTCAAAGACGGCACTCATGAGAACACAAAAAAATTGATCGATGCCTGTTACAAGTACTTAAAGAGTCATTGTGATGAGGTGTTTTTTGCGGCTGGGCCACTCGTTGAAGAATTGGATCGTCCGGTG
>Ga0315284_10007926_pt1 | contig 15155 bp, 7 predicted proteins | sample YL17G09_16_MG_FD_203696 | JGI IMG/M metagenome (GOLD analysis project Ga0315284, IMG submission 203696) | Sediment microbial communities from Yellowstone Lake, YNP, Wyoming, USA - YL17G09_16 | ecosystem: Environmental > Aquatic > Freshwater > Lake > Sediment | place: USA: Wyoming | collected... | reverse complement strand
AGGCATCAGGAACGGCTTGTCTATGTCTCTCTGCGGAGTCGGGATGTAGCTGTCTATCGCATCCAGAAGCTCCCAGATCTTTCCGCACCATTCGCACTCGCGCTTCGCGCATCCGCACTCAAGAGCTTTGGTCGCCGATCCGATGATCACCGGTATGTCGTCCCCGGGAAACTCGTACTTGCTGAGCAGCTCTCGTACTTCAAGCTCCACGAGCTCGAGGAGCTCCGGGTCGTCTACCATGTCGCTCTTGTTCATGAATACTACGATGTACGGCACGCCCACCTGACGAGCAAGCAGGATGTGCTCCCTCGTCTGCGGCATCGGCCCGTCCGCGGCGCTTACCACAAGCACCGCCCCGTCCATCTGCGCCGCGCCCGTGATCATGTTCTTGATGTAGTCCGCGTGTCCCGGACAGTCTACGTGCGCATAGTGCCGCTTGTCCGTCTCGTACTCCGCATGGTAGGTCGCAATCGTGATCCCCCTCGCCCTCTCCTCGGGCGCCGCGTCTATCTCTTCGAACTTCTTGTATCCCGCAAGCCCCTTCGTGGAGAGTACAAGCGTCATCGCCGATGTCAACGACGTCTTCCCGTGGTCTACATGCCCTATCGTTCCCACGTTTACATGCGGCTTCGTCCTCTCAAACCGCTGCTTTCCCATCTCTTATGCCTCCTTAAGAGCACTCGCTGTGATCGCAAGGTCTGAACCCTGCAATGATACCAGATCGCCTGCTAAATTGAAAGACCCTTGTGCAACCTCGTGCGCTACCGCACCGCGTACACACGCCCCGTCGCCTTCATCACGAGCTCATCCGCGATCGCCGGCGGAACATCCGCATACCGCGCAGGCTCCATCGAGTACGATGCCCTGCCCTGGGTCATGGATCTCATCGCGGTCGCGTACCCGAACATTTCCGCGAGCGGCACCATCGTCTTCACAACCTGTATCCCGCCGTGCCCCGATTCAATGCCCTGAATCTGCGCCCGCCGAGCATTCAAATCGCCTATGACGTCGCCGAGGAAGCTCTCCGGGGTCACGACCTCCACGGCCATGATCGGCTCCTTCAGAATGAGGCCTGCCTTGTGCATCCCCGCCTTTGCCGCCATGGATCCCGCGATCTTGAACGCCATTTCCGACGAGTCAACGTCGTGATAGGAGCCGCCCACGAGGGTGACTCTCACGTCTACAACAGGATACCCCGCCAGCGCGCCCGATTCCATCGCCTCGTGCGCGCCGGCCTGGATCGCGCGGATGAACTCCTTCGGGATCACGCCTCCGACCGTCTTGTCAAGGAACTCGAATCCCGCGCCCGACTCGCGCGGCTCGACTTCCACCATGCAGTGTCCGTACTGGCCGTGCCCGCCGGTCTGCCGGACGTATCGCCCCTCGCCGCTCCCGAGGCCGGTGATAGTTTCCTTGTATGCCACCTGCGGCCGACCGTGATTGGCTTCTACCTTGAACTCCCGGAACAACCGGTCCAGGATGATCTCCAGATGCAGCTCGCCCATCCCCGAGATGATAGTCTGCCCGGTCTCTTCGTCCGTAGACATCTTGAAGGTCGGGTCTTCGGAAGCGAGCTTCGCCAGCGCGATGCCCATCTTCTCCTGGTCCGCCTTCGTCCGCGGCTCAATGGCGATGGAGATGACCGGATCGGGAAAGTGGATGCTTTCGAGGACGATGGGCTTGTTCGTGTCGCAGAGGGTGTCTCCGGTGGTGGTATCCTGAAGTCCGACAACAGCAACGATGTCGCCGGTGTGAATGTCGTTCATGTCTTCTCGATGATTCGCGTGCATGCGGAGCATTCGCCCGATACGCTCGCGGGCGCCTTTGGTGGCATTGCTGACCCCCGCGCCCTTTTTCACGTGGCCCGAGTAGACCCGGATGTACGTGATCCTGCCAACGTATGGATCGGTCGCTATCTTGAAGGCCAACGCCGCGAAGGGCTCGCTGTCCGAAGGATCCCGGGTCTCAACGTCGCCGCTCCGCGGGTTGATGCCCGCGACTGCATCCACATCGAGCGGCGAGGGAAGGTAGTCCACAACCGCGTCCATGAGCGGCTGGACTCCTTTGTTCTTGAACGCGGCGCCGCACAGAACCGGCACCAACTGGCCCGAGATGGTCCCCTCCCTGATGGCCGCGACGATTTCCTCCGCCGTGACCCGCTCGCCCGCGAGGTACTTCTCCATCATGTCGTCGTGCACTTCGGCGAGAGCTTCGAGCATCGCCTCCCGGTATTCGAGAGCGCGGTTGATCACATCCGGCGGCACGTCGCCTACCTCGCTCTCCGTCCCCAGGTCGTCGGGATACGTCAGGGCCTTCATATGCACCAGATCCACAACGCCCTGAAACGATGCCTCCGAGCCTATCGGAAGCTGCACGGGAACCGCATTCGCACCCAGGCGCTCCCGTATCCGCTCCACGACACGGTAGAAGTCCGCGCCGAGTCGGTCCATCTTGTTGACGAACGCGATTCGGGGAACGCGGTACTTGTCCGCCTGCCGCCAAACGGTCTCTGACTGCGGTTGGACTCCGCCGACCGCGCAGAATATGGCGATGCATCCGTCAAGAACTCTGAGAGACCTTTCGACCTCGACCGTGAAGTCCACATGGCCCGGGGTGTCAATAATGTTGACGGGATGATCCCTCCAGTAGCAGGTGGTAGCGGCGGAGGTGATGGTAATCCCGCGCTCCTGCTCCTGCTCCATCCAGTCCATCGTAGCGGCGCCGTCGTGAACCTCGCCCATCCGGTGGATCTTGCCGCTGTAGAACAGCATCCTTTCCGTGGCCGTGGTCTTCCCCGCGTCTATGTGGGCCGCGATGCCGATATTCCTGGTTTTTTGGAGATCGTATTCCGCAACCACGGATAACTCCTCAGATCGAGCGCGCCGAGCAGTCCGGCTTTCCAAAAGCGCTGGATCAGCAACTACCATCGGTAATGGGCGAACGCCTTGTTCGCCTCCGCCATTCTATATCCGTCCTCGCGCTTCTTCACGGACGCGCCGGTATTCGACGCGGCGTCCATGATCTCTCCCGCGAGCCTCTCGACCATCGTCTTCCCCGGCCGCTTGCGCGAGAATGTGACGATCCACCGGAACGCGAGCGCGAGCCGGCGCTCGCTTCTGACTTCGACCGGCACCTGATAGGTGGCGCCGCCGACTCGCCTGGGCTTGACTTCGACCACGGGCGTCACGTTTTCGACGGCTCTTTGAAAGACTTCCATTCCCGACTTGCCGGTCTTCTGCTCGATCTCCTCCAGTGCCTGGTAGAAGATCTTCTCCGCGACGCTCTTCTTGCCGCGCGTGAACAGTCTGTTGATGAACCGCGCGACCATGAGGCTCTTATACACGGGGTCAGGCGCGATATCCCGTCTGCGTACAGGTCCTTTTCTCGGCATTTCCTGTTCCTCCGAACTACTTCGCCTTCTTCGTTCCGTATCTGGATCTGCTCGACTTGCGATCCTTCGTGCCGGCGGCGTCCAGGGTTCCGCGAATTATGTGATACCGCACTCCGGGCAGGTCTCTAACTCTGCCGCCGCGGACGAGCACCACGGAGTGCTCCTGAAGGTTGTGGCCGATGCCGGGTATGTATGCCCAGACCTCCATCCCGCTCGTCAGCCTGACGCGCGCGACCTTGCGGAGCGCGGAGTTCGGCTTCTTCGGCGAGAAGGTGCGCACGATGAGACACACACCCCGCTTCTGCGGCGTGCCCTTCAGCGCGGGCGACTTCGTCTTCTTCCGGATCTTCTCCCGTCCCTTTCGGATCAGCTGGCTGATCGTCGGCATAGCTTTCCTTTCCTGCCGGCGCGCGAGCGTCGCTGCAGCGGCCGAACAGCCGGCAAACAAAAAACCCCTCGACGCACTCGAAGGGCAATGAGACACACCTGTGGCAAAATAGCTTTTCACGCACACTGGTTAGGAGGTGGTCTTCCTCTCATTGCCCCCCTTCGTATGTTACGCGGCCCCCCACCCCACCGCGATCCGACAGCTTTGTTTGTTGCTGCCTCGCACGATGGAGCACCGGATTCGCCGCGGTTTATCGCACCGAACCGGTCTAGTATACAGGACGCCGCGTGTATTTGTCAACACCAACTTATATTCTTTTTATGATTTTTTGGTCACACGCCGGCAACATGCCTTTCCGGCGTGTGACCGCTAATCGGCGCTTAGATCTCGCTCTCGGTGCCGCCGTCCGCCGCCACGTCTGATTTGTAGCCTTCCTGATCGGCAGTCGCCGTCTTCTCGTCCGGCTCTTCACCCGCGAGCGTGAGGAGTCCGCCCGCGCCCATGGCCTCCAGGGCCTCGCGAGCCATCGCCGCCTCACGCCTCAGCTGCTGGGGGATCTCCAGCTCGACTGCTCTATACCGAGGGAGACCCGTCCCCGCCGGTATGAGCCGGCCGATGATCACGTTCTCCTTCAAGCCGACCAGGTTATCCCTCTTGCCCCTGACAGCGGCATCGGTCAGCACCCTCGTCGTCTTCTGGAACGACGCCGCGGACAGGAAGCTCTCCGTGGCGAGCGACGCCTCCGTGATCCCGAGAAGCACCCAGTCGGCGGTCGCCGCGGTGCCCGGCGGATCCATCTCGCGCACGCGGGTGTTCTCCTCCTCGAATTCGAACTTGTCCGCCATCTGTCCGGGGAGGAACTTAGTATCGCCCGCGTGTCTGATCTTTCGGCGCTTGAGCATCTGCCGAACGATGACCTCGATATGCTTGTCGTTGATCGAGACGCCCTGCGCCCGGTAGACGCTCTGTATCTCCCTGATCAGATAGTCCGCCACGCCGCGCACGCCTCGGAGCTCCAGAACCTTGTGCGGATCAAGCGGCCCTTCCGTGAGCCGGTCACCGGCCTCGAGTTCGTCGCCGACGTTGACCTCCAGGTTGCCGCGATAAGGTACCAGATAGTGCTTGCGCAGACTGACCTCTTCGACGCCCAGCTCCTTGATCTTCTTAGCCGCCTTGTCGCTGATCTCGGCGCCCTTAGCATAGAGGACGTCGCTGCCCTCGCCGAGGACGTCCTCCGCGAGGACCTCGCCCGCGATCTCCGAGACGTCCTGTGTCGAGTGCCTCGAGTGGATAACTACCCGCTTCAGGCCCTTCGTCTCGATGTCGTGTACCGTGCCCGCGACGGAGGTGATGATCGCCTGCCCTTTCGGCTTTCGCGCCTCGAAGAGCTCCACGACCCTCAGCAGCCCGCGCACCTGGTCTTCGAGCACCTTGAGAACCGCCTGCACCGCGCGGACCCGCTCGCGCTCCATGCCTTCCACGTCTTCCTCAAGGGAGACTATTCCCCGTCGGATATCGTCATGAAGCTCGCGCAGCGACTCCTGCTTCTTCTTCTTGACCTCGGCAACTCCGGTCAGGTACTTGCCCGCGACGCCTCCGGTATGGAACGTTCTCATGGTGATCTGCGTTCCCGGCTCGCCGATTGACTGAGCCGCGATGATCCCGGCCGCGGTGCCTTCCTCCACCACTTTGCCCGACGCCATATCCCGTCCGTAGCACTGAGCGCAAATTCCGCGACGCGACTCGCAGAACAGCGGGGACCTGATGCCCACCCGCTTGATACCGAGCTGCTCGATCTGCGCGGCGGCTTCGTCGGAGATCTCCGTGTTCGCCTCCGCGATGATCTCGCCGGTCTTCGGATCCGCGATCGGCTCGCTTGCGACTCTTCCCCGGATGCGCTCGTAGAGCGGCTCGACTACGTCGCCCTCCTCCAGGATCTCGCTCACGTAGCTCCCCTGCGACGTGCCGCAGTCAACGTCCCTGATGATGACATCCTGTGCTACGTCCACAAGCCGCCGTGTAAGATAGCCCGCGTCCGCGGTTCGCAGAGCCGTATCCGCCAGGCCCTTTCGGGCGCCGTGCGTGGAGATGAAATACTCCAGTACGGAGAGGCCCTCGTGGAAGTTCGACTTGATCGGCAGGTCCTCGATCAGGTTGCCGAACGGGTCGGACATGAGGCCGCGCATGCCGGAGAGCTGCGTGATCTGCTTCAGGCTTCCACGCGCGCCGGAGTCCGTGATCATGTAGATCGGGTTGAAGGTGTCAATGTTCTCGAGGATCGCCTCGGCGACGTCCTCGGAGGCCTTCGTCCAGAGCTCCAGAACCTTCTGCTTTCGCTCGCCCTGGGTGATGAGGCCCTTGCGGTACTGCTGATTCGCCTTGCTGACGGCGTCCTCGGTCTGCGCGATGATCTCCTCGCGCTTCGCGGGGATGTCCATGTCGGTCATGGAGATGGTGATTCCGGCCATGGTCGCATACTTGAAGCCCAGGGCTTTCAGCTCGTCGAGCAGCTTGATGGTCCGCTCCGAGCCGTGAATGCGGTGGCACTCGGTCACAATCTCCGAAAGCACTTTCTTATTCAGCACGCGGTCTACCGGGCGCATCTCTTCCGGCAAGACCTCGCTGACGATGAGCCGTCCGGGCGTGGTCAGCGCGATTTCGGATTCGCCGTTCTTGCGGAAGCGGACTCTGATCGGCGCGTGAAGGTCCAGCTTCCCGAGCTCGTGCGCCAGGATCGCCTCACCGGGGCTTCCGAAAACCTCGGGGCACGGCTCGTCCTCCTTCATTTTGGTGGCGTAGTAGCATCCCAGAACTATGTCCTGGATCGGCGCCGCCACCGGATGGCCGTCCGCCGGCGAGAATATGTTGTTCGCCGAAAGCATGAGCACTCGCGACTCGGCCTGCGCCGAGACGGAGAGCGGCACGTGAACCGCCATCTGGTCGCCATCGAAGTCCGCATTGAATGCGTGGCAGACCAGAGGATGGATCTGAATCGCCTTTCCGTCCACAAGCACCGGGTCGAACGCCTGAATCCCCAGCCGGTGCAGAGTCGGCGCTCGGTTCAAGAGAACCGGATGCTCGCTGACGACCTCTTCGAGAGCGTCCCAGACTTCCGGCTTCATCCTGTCTATCATGCGCTTCGCGGTCTTGATATTCGAGGTGTAGCTCTTCTCGACCAACGCTTTCATGACGAAGGGCTTGAAGAGCTCCAGGGCCATCTCTTTCGGCAGGCCGCACTGATGCAGCTTTAGATTCGGGCCTACGACGATGACCGACCGACCCGAGTAGTCAACGCGCTTGCCGAGGAGGTTCTTGCGGAAGCGGCCTTCCTTGCCCTTCAGCATATCGGAGAGCGACTTCAGCGGCCGATTGTTCGAGCCGACCACGGGCCGGACGCGCCTGCCGTTGTCAATGAGCGCGTCCACGGCCTCCTGAAGAAGCCGCTTCTCGTGGTTCACGATGGATTCCGGAGCGCGAATCTCTATGATCTTCTTCAGCCGGTTGTTTCTGTTGATGATCCGCCGGTAAAGGTCGTTCAGGTCCGAGGTGGCGAATCGTCCGCCGTCGAGCTGGACCATCGGCCTCAGCTCGGGCGAGATGACCGGCACCGCGTCCAGGATCATCCAGTTCGGGCGGCTCTTCGAGGCGATGAATGATTCCACAACCTCCAGCCTCTTGATCGCGCGCGCCCGCTTGGGACCCTGGGTGCTGGCAATCTCCTGCCTCAGCTCGCGAGCCAGCCGCTCGATATCAATCTCCTGAAGGAGTTCTTTCACCGCCCTGGCGCCGAGGCCCGCCGTCACGAGGCCGCTCATGTCCCGATCGAGCCTCGTGGCGCACATGTCGAGCATCCGCTCGGCCAACCTGAACTGGTCCTCCGTGACGAGCTGCTTCTTCTCTATGGTCTCCAGCAGCCGGAGCGCCTGAGTGAGCTCCTCGGTGCGCTCGGCCGCATCGCGCTCCTCCACCTTGATCCGGTCGGCGAGCTGCTTCTTGAGCTCGTCGGGCGCTTCCTCCTCGGTCGTGCCGGCTTCCTTCAGATCCTTCGTCATGGCGCGCCGTGCCGAAGCGATGGCGGATTCCTTCGCGTCGCGGATCTCCTCGCTCTCGGCGCTCACCGCCGAGCGGATGTCCTCCAACTCGCTGTTGAGTCGAGCGCGGTCCACTTCCGTGACAATGTACGAGGCGAAGTAGATAACCTTCTCCAACGGCCTCGGAGAGATGTCGAGAATCAGGCTGAGCGGGCTCGGGACGCCCTTCAGATACCATATATGACACACCGGCGCCGCGAGCTCGATGTGGCCCATGCGCTCGCGCCGAACCTTCGACCTCGTCACTTCCACGCCGCAACGGTCGCAGACGATCCCCTTGAACTTCACCTTCTTGTATCGCCCGCAATGGCATTCCCAGTCCTTCACGGGTCCGAAGATTCGCTCGCAGAAGAGCCCGTCTCGCTCCGGCTTGAACGTCCGGTAGTTGATCGTCTCCGGCTTCTTGACTTCTCCGCACGACCACGCGCGAACCTGCTCCGGAGAAGCGATCGCTATGCGAATCTTGTCGAATGTGCTTACGTCAATCATATCGCGTCCTCCCCCATGTCGCCGACAGACTCGACCAGCGCGCGCCTTCTGCGCATGAACGCCTGGCGCGAGTCGCTCTCAGAGGACTCGTCCTCTTTGTCCTTGAGGTCTATCTCCCTGTCTCGATCATCCTCGACCGTGACCTTCAGGCCGAGGCTCTGCAGCTCGTTGATCAGTATCTTGAACGATTCAGGGATCCCCGGCTCCAGCATGCTGTCGCCTTTCACGATTGATTCGTAGGTCTTCACGCGCCCCACGACGTCGTCCGACTTGATGGTGAGTATCTCCTGAAGCGTGAAGGCCGCGCCGTATGCCTCCAGCGCCCAGACCTCCATCTCGCCGAACCGCTGGCCGCCGAACTGCGCCTTCCCGCCGAGCGGCTGCTGCGTGACGAGGGAGTATGGACCGGTGGAGCGCGCGTGTATTTTGTCGTCCACGAGATGGATGAGCTTCATCATATACATGTTGCCTATCGTGACCGGCTGGGCGAAGTTCTCGCCCGTCTGGCCGTTCACCACCCACATCTTCCCTGTGTCCTTCTCCATCCCGGTGCGCTTCCAGGCGATCTCCATCATCCGGTCGGCGACGCTGGCCAGGAGGGCCTTCGGAGCCTTCACGGTCTTGAGCTTGATCTCCTCGTCGGCCTCCTCGGCCTCCTGTATGCGCAGGGCCTCCGCGTCGTACTCCTCCGGATCCATGACCTGGTCGGCGCCGACCATCCGACAGACATCCTCCAGCTTCTTCGCGGGAAGACCGGCCAGCGCGGTCCGAATCTTCTCCTTCATGGCCTCCGGACTCTCTTCGGGCGAGAACGCCACGTCAATACCCGCCTCCGTGACCGCGTAGTCCTGAACGACCTCCGCGCGCATCTTCCTCGCCAGTTTGTCCAGCTCCACCAGTATCTCCGGCTCCTTCGCGCCCTGGAAGATCGGGGTCACATAGGCCATCGAGAAGCTGTCGGCCACCAGGCCCAGGTGCGTCTCCAGAATCTGTCCGATGTTCATTCGCGAAGGTACGCCGAGCGGGTTCAGAATCATGTCCACGGGCGTGCCGTCCGCCAGGCACGGCATGTCTTCCTTGGGGACTATCTTCGAGATGACGCCCTTGTTCCCATGCCGTCCGGCGAGCTTGTCGCCCTCCATGACCTTGCGCTTCTGGGCGACGTAGACCCTCACGAGCTGGTTCACGCCCGCCATCAGCTCGTCGCCGGGAAGCCGCTCCAGCTCGCCGTCACAACGATCGCAGATCGTGCGGTCAGGCCGCTTGCTGAAGTTGAAGATCGTCTCGCACTGTCCGCACTTGTACTTGAACCTGGAGAAGACCTTCGTGTCCACGACCTTCCCCTTCTCGCCGTGCGGAACTCGGAGCGAGACATCGCGCGTCTCCTCGGCTTTCTTGCCGAAGATCGCGATGATGAGCCGCTCCTCGGCGGTCAGCTCGCCCTGCCCCTTCGGAGCGACCTTGCCGACCAGGATGTCTTCCGGCCTGACCTCCGCGCCGATGCGGATGATGCCGTTCTCGTCCAGGTCCTTCAGCATGTCCTCGCCGACATTAGGGATGTCGCGCGTGATCTCCTCGGGGCCGAGCTTCGTATCCCGGGCCTCCACCTCGTACTTTTCGATGTGGATTGACGTGAAGACGTCCTCCTCTACGAGCCGCGCGCTCACCAGGATGGCGTCTTCGTAGTTGTAACCGTTCCACGGGAGAAACGACACGAGGATGTTCTGCCCGAGAGCCAGCTCGCCGCCGGAGGTGCACGGGCCGTCCGCGATCACCTCGCCCTCGCGAATCCGCTGGCCCGGCTTCACTATCGGCTTCTGCGTCACACAGGTAGCCTGGTTCGAGCGGAGCATGTTCAGAAGGCTGTATTCGTCTACGCTGCCGTCCTTCCTCTCGATAACTATCTGGTCGGCGGTGACGCGCTTCACCTTCCCACCGCGCCTGGCGATTATCACCGCGCCGGAATCCCGAGCCGCCCTCCGCTCCACGCCGGTCTTCACGAGCGGCGCCACCGTCCTGAGCAACGGGACCGACTGCCGCTGCATGTTCGAGCCCATCAGCGCGCGGTTCGCGTCGTCGTTCTCCAGGAACGGAACGAGCGCGGCCGCCACGCTGAAGACCTGCATCGGCGACACGTCCATATAGTCCACGGATTTCGCCGGCACCGTGGGATAGTTGTTCCCCTGGCGCACCGTCACGAACTCCAGAGTGATATGTCCCTTCTCATCAACGGGAACGTTTGCCGGAGCGATGTGATAGCCATCCTCTTCGCCCGCGATCAGGTAATCTATGTGACCCGTCACGCGGCCGTTCGACACCCGCCGATACGGGGCCTTGATGAACCCGAACTCGTCCACCTTCCCGTGCACGGCGAGTGAGCCGATCAAGCCGATATTCGGACCTTCCGGCGTCTCGATCGGACAGATCTTGCCGTAGTGGGAGAAGTGGACGTCGCGGACCTCGAGCTTCGCGCTCTGACGGCTCAATCCGCCCGGGCCCAGCGCGCTCAATCGGCGCTTGTGGGCGAGCTCCGCCAGCGGGTTGGTCTGATCCATGAACTGAGAGAGCTGGCTGCTGCCGAAGAAGCTCTTTATGCTCGCGGAGATCGGCTTCACGGAGAGCACCACCTGCGGGATCACGTTCTCCGCCTCCAGGCTGGTCATGCGCTCCTTGGCAACCTTCTCCATGCGCAGGAAACCCATCCTGAGCTGAATCTGCAGCAGCTCGCCGACCGACCTGACACGCTTGTTCTCAAGATGGTCAATGTCGTCCGTCGTGCCGATGCCGTTGCTCAGGTTGATGACGTACCTCATCACGCTGATCAGGTCTTCCTTCGTGACATTGCGGCACTTGAGCGACAACCGGAGTCCCAGCTTCTTGTTCAGCTTATGCCGGCCCACCTTCGCCAGGTCATATCGCCGCATGTCGAAGAAGATGGACTTCAGAAGGCTTCTCGCGCTCTCAACGGTGGCGGGATCGCCGGGCCGGATCTTGCGGTAGATATCCAGGAGGGCGTCTTCCTTGTCGTGGGCCGGGTCCTGGCCCAGGGTCGCCTCCACATCCTTGTGAACCTGGATTACCTCGAGCTCCGAGAGCCCCATCGCCTCGATCTTCTTCGCGACTTCCTTATCGATCTTCCCGTAGGCCTTGAGCACAATCTTTTCCGTCTTCGGATCGAGGAGGTCGGCGGCCACTCTAGCGCCGGTGATCTGCTCTTTAGTCGGATTCGGGATGACTACGTGCTCGCCGAAGAGCTCCACGATGTCCGCCGTAGAGTCGCAGGGCGTGGAGGGCCTGTGAACGGCGATGCCCTCGCGCGGGAGCGTGGCGCCCTCGATCTTCTTCATGCGCTTGGCGTCCACGGTCTTGCCCTTGTCGCCGATGATCTCGCCGGTGGACAGGTCAACGAGATCCTGGGCGAGCACCCGCCCCGCGGCTTCGCTCGGCGGAACCATCTCCACCTCGGGACACGCGGCCTCGAACATGTTCAGCGCGCGCAGCAGCGTGGTGATCGGGAACTTCTTCGCCTGGGCGACGCGCACGGTGATCACATCGTTCGGGTCGGTCTCGATGTCCACCCACGCGCCTTCGTTCGGGATGATTGTGGCGAAATAGAGCACCCGACCGCTGAAGTCGAGTGTGTCTTTGAAGTAGACGCCCGGCGATCGAGCCAACTGGCTCACCACCACGCGCTCCGCCCCGTTGATGACGAATGTGCCTTTCTCGGTCATCAGGGGCAGGTCGCCGAGGTAGACTTCGGACTCGATGACCTCCTTGCCGACCTCGGCAAGGCGAACCTTCGCCTTGATCGGGGCCTCATAGGTCATGTCCCGCTCGCGGCATTCCTCTATGCTGTACTTCGGCTCGCCCAGCGTGTAGTCGAGCAGTTGCAGCGAGATATTGCCGGTAAAGTCGTAGATCGGGGAGAAGCTGTCGAATAGTTCACGAAGACCATCGCGCAGGAACCATTCGTAGGAATCGCGTTGTAGCTCAACGAGATCGGGGACAGGCACCTCCGCCAAAGCTGCGGGTGTGCGACTGAACGAATGCTCGATCTGTTTCATGCGGCCCTCCTCAGGTGAGACACGAACTCATAGTTTAGCAGACCGATTTCCGTTTGTCAACGCAATCGCAGCCCTGAGCCAATTTTTTTTTCGCGGCGCCCGGTACATAAACGCGAGAGCGCGGACAAATGAGATCCTGATCCGCGCTCTCAGCACCACACAAGCGAACACCTCTCGCTTCCGAGGTTACTTCAATTCGACGGTCGCGCCCTCCGCCTCCAGCTTCGCCTTCAGGGCCTCGGCCTCCACTTTAAGGATGCCGGATTTCACAGCCTGCGGAGCAGACTCGACCAAGTCCTTCGCTTCCTTCAGACCCAGGCTGGTCACCTCGCGCACCGCCTTGATGACCTGGATCTTCTTCTCGCCCGCCGACACGAGTACTACGTCGAACGTGCTCTTCTCTTCCTCGGCGGGAGCCGCCTCGCCGGCCGCGCCAGCACCCGGCGCCGCCATCGCCGCAACCGGAACCGCGGCGGAGACGCCGTATTTCTCCTGAAGAGCCTTCACCAGCTCGTTCAGCTCCAGCACCGTAAGCTTATCAACAGACTCGATGATTCCCTCAACCTTGTTTGCCATTGCATTCACCTCCCTCGATCTTCATGATCATCCGGAAACGGGGACACACCCCGCCGCGGATTCGGTGATGCAATGGCAGGTTCAGGCGTACTATTGTACCCATCGCTCACCGATCTTCGAAACCCCGCTACGCCGCGTTCTTGTCCGCGACGGCCTGAAGCGTATAGACGAACTCCGACATCATCCCCTGCAGCGTCCAGACCAGTCCCGCCATCGGAGACTGAAGGGATCCCACCAACTGGGCCAGAAGGACCTCTTTCGGCGGTATCTTCGACAGCGTCTGAATCTGCTCGCCGTCGTAGAGCTGCCCGTCCACGTACCCGCCCTTGAGCGCGAGCGCTTTGTGCACGCGCATGAACTCGACCAGCGCCTTCGCGACCGAAATAGGATCCTGGTGAACGAATGCAACCGCGGTCGGTCCTTCAAGCATCCCCGCGAACTCCGCTTCGCCGATCTCCGGCGTCGCCAGCTTGAACAGCGTGTTCTTGACGACCTTGTATTCCGCCCCGGTTTCGCGCAGGCTCCGTCGCAGGGCCGTGATCTCGCCCACGCTCAGTCCGCGATAATCCGTGAGCAGGAAGCTGCTCGCGTTCTTCACATCCTCCGTCAGCTTTTGAACGGTTTCGACTTTCTTCTCACTCGGCAACCGCATCACCTCCCGCAGACAAAATAAAACGGGGATCACCGTAGACACCGGGATCCCCGAGGATTTCCGTCATGACCCCCTATCTGAGCGAGGTCATCCGTTTCCCAGCCTCGGCAGGCGGGCTTCGCACCCATTAGGTCTCACGACACCTGCTGTCTACGGCGACGATTATTCGATTCCACGCGAATACTATCATACACCGCGCCGGCATGTCAAGTCCGACCGCCGGGCGTATACAACGCCGACTATGGGACCACTCCGATCCCCGTCCCCGCGACCGGCCTCTCAGGGATAATGGTCGTGGTCAGGAAGATGAGCAACTCCTTGTCGTCCACGTTATCCTTCGTGCTTCGGAACAGCGGACCGATGATCGGCAGGTCTCCGATCAGCGGGATCTTGTCCACGCTGGTCGTCTGGTTCTTTCGGATCAGGCCGCCCAGCACTATCGTCTCGCCGTTTGCGACGCGCCGCTGAGTCGAAATGTACTGCGAGTTCACTATCGGCATGCTGCCATTCACGCCCATGTCCACGAATTTTTCGATGTCCGAGAGCTGCGGCATGATCTGGATGGTGACCGAGTTGTCCGCATTGTTGATTCTGGGGAGCACATAGAGCTGACTCGTGATCGGCAGGAAGTAGGTGGCCGATGCGGATGACGAGCCGCCGCTTGGGTTGAATATGGTGGTGGAGCTCAAGAACGGCACGCTCGTCTGAAAACCGATGCTCGCAGGCATATTGTTCATGGTGGTGATGATCGGCGCGTTGATCAGCTTGCCGTGCGACTTGCTGAGCTGAGCTCTCAAGTTCGCGATCAGGTCGCCGTTCGCATATCCTATGAGGACGTTTCCCGCGGGGCTGAACTGCGTGGAAAACGTGCTGTTCATGCGCTCGAGCGACCAGTTGATGCCGAGGCTTTCGAGCTCCGAGGTCGCGATGGAAACGAATCTGGCCTCTATCATGATCTGCTTCGGAGCAACGTCGAGCTTGCTGATGATCGCCTTAAGCTCCTCTATCCCTTCGTCATCTCCGCGAACGATCAGCGAGTTATCCAGGTCATAGGTCATCACGAAATCAATGCCTTCGGGAAGGAGACCGCTCGTTCCCTGATTGGGTGCGCCCGGCGCGCCCGGCTGACCCGGCTGCCCTGGTCTCTGTTGGCCGGGATAGGTGGGATAAGCGCGCGGAGGCGAGGGCGGCACTCCCTGCGCAGCCTCCATATTCACACCGGGGGCACGCTGCGCGACCGAAAGATTGGTCTTCAGCGACTCCATCAGTGGAACCGCCTGGCCCGGAGGCATGATCGCCGGCTCCAGGCTGCCGTCCATCTTCTGTACGTAGACGCCGGGCTGCACGCTGGCTCTCTCGATCTTCGGCGCATCTTCGAGCCTGTAGATGCCCATAGTCCACATCATCTCGGTGGGACTGCTGTTGTAGAGTTTGAGCTTCTCTACCCTGGTATCCCTGCGTACCCGAGTCGCCACCGCCGCGGGCTGAGCCTGCGCACTCAGGC
>Ga0315284_10007925_pt1 | contig 15155 bp, 10 predicted proteins | sample YL17G09_16_MG_FD_203696 | JGI IMG/M metagenome (GOLD analysis project Ga0315284, IMG submission 203696) | Sediment microbial communities from Yellowstone Lake, YNP, Wyoming, USA - YL17G09_16 | ecosystem: Environmental > Aquatic > Freshwater > Lake > Sediment | place: USA: Wyoming | collected... | reverse complement strand
GTCTCTAAGTTGTCTTGGGCAAATAAATAAAATGTAAAATTCAAAATGCAAAACGTAAAACTGAATATCAAAATCCAAAATTTTATTTTTTTCATTTTAATTTTGCCTTTTGCGTTGTCATTTTGACTTTTGAGTTTTGACTTTTGGCTTTAAAGAAGGGTTCTTCCAAAATTCCCTCAACACATAATAGGCCTTGCGCGGGATGCGCTTATTAATGCCGAATTCTTGCTCTTCGGATAAGGCCGCTATCCCGAACCATTCCTCGTTCATGTTTTTATTTTCCGGGGCTTTGATATCAAAATAATAAGAACCGTTGGACCAGCCGCTACCGGTATCGTGCACCGACCAACTTGCCTGATCATACTCATTGTGTTTCCACCATTCATCAGTCCATTCAAAAATCGTCCCACCCAGGCAATTACCCGCGCCCTCTTTGTTATTAGCTAAATTTTCATAAATCTGGCGCCATTGAGATTCGAGAAAAAATGCCTGCATATTCTGGTCTTCCTTATTAAGGCAAGCATCGTAGGCATCTGCGCCGAATTCAATCAAAACCAACGGCCGGTCAAAGGTCGCCTTAAGGGAATTAAAAAGATTGCCAAAGGTTTTCCCGCGGTAAATAATACAGCCGACCAAATCTATATCTTTGCAAACTTCATTGGCGACGTCTAAACCCACGAGCTCCCCGTTACCCAAGGCAACCGGGTGATTGGGGTCTATTCTTTTAATCTCTTTGGCCAAATCGTTCACAAAAGAATAATATATTCTGGCGCGTAGCAATACCTGCTTCTGAAGGTCGGGCTCTTTATCTATCTCATCCGAAGACCAGGGGTTAACCCTGCCGGAAAAAGAATAATTATTTTCATTCCCCAGGACCCAGAATAAGACACCCGGAGAATCCTTATAAAAATTAACCGTCTCCAAAACTTCTTTTTTTATTTTTTCCTGGAAATCCTTATCCGCATAAAAAGGCCCGGGATAATCCCAGAAACCCAACCAGTGCCCGATGATGGTGCGGATGCCGTAAAGTTTATACATATCGTTGATGAGGCCCTTAGTATAAACGCAATTCTTTTCGCATCTATAAAAACGGATGGTATTTATCCCTCCCGCCTGCATAAGCTTCCCATCGGTAATCCAGGGCTTATTCGCGTCGGTAGCGAAATTATACGAATAATCCTGGCCGATAGGTATCGGACTGTAACAGACCCCTTTGATCACAAAAGGCTTACCATCAACAATCAGTTGGTAGTGGCCGTTTTTCAGTTTTTTGACATAGACCTTCGGCCTCCCCGCCTCGGCGATGTCCGTCAAAAGAAGACAACAAACCAGAACCACCAATCCCCAGAGAAAAAATAATTTTTTCATTGTTGATGATGTAAATTTTATGGTTTCGAATCGAAACCTAAAATTTGAAAGCCTTGGCGCCCCGCCAATGGCGGGGAAAATCGACCTCAAGCGAGAAAGACGCCAGGTTCATTTTTACTCGTATTTCATTTCATCCAGATAAAACGTCGCTCCAGTAGGATTGACATCCACATTGGTTGCCCAACAAAAACCGCCGATGATATAAGACATATCTTTACCTTTAAGGTCAATGGTATATTGTTTCCACTCCTTAGTCAAAATCACGGGTCCGATGCCGGCGCTATCCGAATCAGAGAATTCTCCCATTATCCCGCCGACCTTGAACTCTTCGATTCTTTCCCCGCCATTCGCACCTCTTGCCCAGAAGGTAAACTTGGTGGCCTTGGATAAATCAAACCCCGCATCAACTGTGCCCCAGTTGTTGGCAGTATTCTGCCAAAAGATACCTGCCCAACGCGCACCCTGAGAACCCGCGCCGGTATAAACTATCTTGACGCAGGTATCTCCTAAGTAAGGGTCTTCTGTGGAGCCGGCGTCATACTTGATATCGCCGTAATCGCCCATCCAGCCGGAAGGTATGTAGTGGTTATTTACTGAAGAGCGGTCCGCATAAACATAAAAGGGCATATTCACCGGCTGTTTTGCTTCCGGCTTCATTGTCGGGTCAGCTTCAAATTTTATATCGTCAAGATAAAATTCGCAGCCTTGCGAATTTAAATCAACAGTGGTTACCCAACCAAAACCGCCGCTGATATAACTTAAGTCTTTTCCGGACAAATTAATGGTGTATTCTTTCCAGGTATCCGTCAATTCGATTGGCCCTGTTTCTATTAATGCCGTATCCGGATAGGTGCCCTTGATGCCGCCGACGATAAATTTTTGGATAACCTCTGCGCCTTTTAGGCCGCGTGCCCAAAAAGTAAGCTTGGTCATACCGGTTAAGTCAAAACCGCCTTTTTTTGAACCCCAGTTGTTGGCGGGATTCTGCCAATACACGCCTGCCCAACCCTGGCCTTGCGATTTTTTCGCAGTATAGACAAACTGCATACAAGTCGAACCGGCATGAGGACTCTGCATGTGTTGGTCATTTAACTTGATATCGCCGTAATCGCCCATCCAGCCGGAAGGTATGTAGTGGTTATCCGGGGAACGCTTATCGGTATAGACGCTAAAACTCTTTTTCTCCGGCATGCTGACTGCTTCCGGTGCCTTAGGTGTCTGTGCAGCTTGCTCTGTCTCTTGCGCAAATAGACAAATCGGCATTGCCAGAATCAGCGCTGCTAAAACTACTAATAACTTTCTCATCTTACTCCCTCCTTTTTTATTTTAGTTTCAATTTTCAATTTTGAATTTTGAATTTCTACCGCCTCCTTTCTACCTCCACATCTTTTGATACATATAATACGCTTTGCGTAATTGCCTTAAAAACGGGCTTAACTTACCGTTTCCCTGGCCGCATATACCCAGCCATTCCTCATGCATAAACCCATCGGGAAAGGGGCCGGAAAATAAACCTTTGGTATCGTGGGTAAACGGCTCATATGCCTTCCACCATTCATCGAGCCATTCAAAGATAATTCCGCCGACGGAATTCCCCGCCCCTTCATTAAACGCCCGATTATGTTCGATATCCTCCCAGCATCCGCGGTGATAATCTGCCTGCGCCTGCTCTGCTATTTCCCAAGATTTATCGTCGTCATAGGCAGGGCAACCAAATTCTGTTATAAATACCGGCTTATCCGCTTCTTCTTTTACTGCCTGCCAGAGATATCCAAAACCAAAATCGCCGCGATAGGCATTGGTGCCGAAAATATCTATATCCGGCGCATTTTTACCAAAACGGTCTAAAAATAAGGTATCGCCGCTACAGATTGCCACCGGATGATTTTTATCGATAGACTTGATGGTCTTAGCCACCTCGTTAGCAAATCTAAAAAATGCATCGGGGTCTTTATTGGCATTGCAGGCCACACCATAAACATTCTCATTGCCTAATAACCAACAAAGTATAAAGGGCTCATCTTTAAATTCCATCACCATCTGGATAACTGACTGCAGCATGTTTTTACGGTGGGCTGGATTATTATAATCCGTGCCTTCATACCAAGAAGCACCTGAACCCAAAGCGTATTTACCCAAGAAATCTCCCATAATCACCATAATCCCATATTTATTATAGAGCCCCCTTAATAACTGGACGTTTATTTTCTGGGGTTGATGATAAAGCCGGATGGCATTGACGCCCATCTCTTTCATTAACTGAAAATCGCCTACCGTCGGCTCATCGGCATCTTGTAGATTATTGCGGTTTTTATCTACGAACGCATCATAAGGCCCGTCGATCTTACCGTTCTGGTTAAAATCTTCTTCCATCCAGTTTCCCATTGTGCCAAAATCAGGCGATTGGCCGACCTTGGTGGGAGAATACGTCAGCGCCTTCACCACAAACGGTTTATCATCAACCAGCATCTGCCAGTGGCCATTTTGATACTGGACTAGCCTTACCCTGCCTTCGCCGATTTTCTTTTTTATCCGGCGGTCTGCGGGGCTAAATTTACGTTTAATTTTATCAAGAGTGTTTGACTTAACGAAGCTGCCCGGCTTGGTGATGACGACGTCATTGGAAAGGTCATTGTCATAGCCGTTAATAATCTGAATTTTGGCATCCAGTAATCGATAGCCAATCTGCGGATGCCGGCGTAAGAGAAAATTTATTTTGGCTATTGCTGCTTGTCCGACATACCAGGGTGTATGCCAGTAGGTCCAGCCGTAGCTGCCCGGAAAATGCACGACAATCGCGTAATAGGCCTTGATTGCCTGCTTGATTAATCCTGCCTTTTCTAAGATTAATGCAGCATAAAATAATTTCACACCTTGCGGCTCGGAACTGGTTGCCCATTTAAAAAAGGCTGCTTCTAAATCCGGGCTTTGCAGAAAATCCCATTGGCTCCCTTCCAGCCTTTTTTCTTTTACTGCCTTGCGAAAATTAGGGTCCCATCTGATAGAAGTCGTATTCGGATATATTCCCTCGCCGGCTGCCAAGGATAATCCTTCCTGGTCTTTTACTATATACTCGTAATCCTTTGTCCCGACATTTTTAAATTCGCCGTATTTCTCGTAATTAACTATCTCTTCCTTGCCGCTGTCATACAAAGCTATCTTGGTGGGAATCTTACTGACTTCTTTTTTAATTGTTCCGGCTTGGGTTGACTCTTCGGGGCAGGGCGAAGCTAAGGGTTCTTTGGGATTTAATTTCACGATGCTCTCTCTGGCTGCCTTACTAACCTTCCAGAACCACCCACGCGGATCCCAGGCCTGGCCATAACAATATTTTTCCACCACTACCTTAAAGGCTTTGATTGCCTCCTCGTTTTTAGCCTGGTCGCGGAAGGACTCTCCCTGAATAAAATAGGCAGTAGCAACATCGTTTAATACCTGCACCAATTCGATATCCGGCTTATTTTTAGGAAATGCCCTCAAAACTGCCTGCTGCCGGTCTGCCTCCTCTTGATATAAATCAATCAGCTGTTGAGTATATTTAAAAGTGGCTTCCACGTCTTTTGTGCCGTGCGCCTCCCAGGCCTTAACGATTAGTTCTCCGGAGGAAGGTTTTGGGGGAATAGCTGCCTCTTCGGCAAAACCAGAAATGCAGAATGCCAATGAAAAAATAATAACCAAAAATTTGATTTTACAAATCATCCGACAATCGCTCCTACGGTAACGCCTTTGATAATATATTTCTGCATCGCTAAATAAACTAAAATTATCGGTATGGCGGCAATGGTTAACCCTGCCATCAAAAGCGGGTACTGGGTAATAAATTCTCCCTGAAAGGTAGTCAGGGCAACCTGAAGCGGCATGAGGTGCCGGCTATCAAAGATGATTAATGCCAAGATGTATTCATTCCACACCGCCAGGGCATTAAATACGACTACCACTGCCAGCACCGGTTTGGCTAAAGGCAAGGCGACATGCCACCAGATACCTAACTTTGAACAGCCGTCGATGCGTGCGGCATCCTCTAATTCGCGCGGTGTTTTATCAAAAAACGTCTTCAACAAAAAGATGCTCGTGGATAATCCCACATTAATCATACAGAGGATATAGCCCAGCTGGGTATTCCTCAGGTGTAGTTTATTCAATAAAACATAGAGCGGAATAAAACTACCCGGAATGGGAATCATCATTGCTGCCATAAACATGTAAAAGATGGCGTTCTTGCCGCGAAATTCAAAGCGGGAAAAGGCAAATGCTGCCAGAGAAGAAACAATCACGATTCCGATAACTACTGAGACCGTATAGAAAATACTGTTGAGAAAATACCGGCCAAAGCCGCCTTCTTTCCAGGCAAGATAATAATTCTCCCAATGCATCTGTTTCGGCACCAACGACAAATCAGAAAATATCGTCTGCTGCGTCTTCAGGCTTGAACCAACCATCCATAATAAAGGAAATAGACAGCTAATCGCTACGGAAATTAAAAATAAATGAATCAACAGATTTAGGGTTACTCGTTTTGTTTTATAATATGCGCTCGACTTCATCGTTCCCTTAAGGGGACAGGTACCCCTTCAACTTTGCACCAGGTGCTATGCTTTAGCACGCTGTGAAAAACGATACTGGATAAAAGAAATAGTCACCAAAACTAAACCAAAAGAAATACCTTGAGCGCAGGCATAGCCAAAACGCGATGAGCCGCGCATGGAAGCTAAAATCCTTAACACCGGAACCTGAGTATGGTATGCCGGCCCGCCCCCGGTCATGGCAATAATTAAAACAAATGCCTGCATCGTGCCTAGTATAGTAAGTATGGCCACTAAAACCGTCACTGGTATCATCAAGGGCAGGGTTATACTCTTAAACATCTGCCAGGCATTTGCTCCGTCAACCCGGCCGGCTTCGTAAAGTTCGCGCGGTATGGTCTGTAGTCCTGCCAGAAAGATCAGGAACCCCCAGCCAAACCCTTTCCAGGAATGCACTATCGCTACACAGTTTAAAGCTGTCTGCGGGTCAGAGAGCCAATTCCTCACTAACTGAGGAGAACCTAATTTCACCAGCCAGCTATTGAGGATGCCGTAATTGCCGTCCAGAATCCATTGCCAGACCAAGCCGACAACTACTTCGGATAATACCGGCGGGATAAAAAAGATTACGCGATAAAAATTTTTCATTCGAATCTCGCGGTCGCAAGCCAAGGCCAGCAGAAATGCCAGGGCATTTTGAAAAGTCAGCGCAATGACGGTAATCCAGCTGGCATTGAGCATTGATTGCCACCAGATTTTATCTCCGAAAAAAACCTCTTTAAAATTGCCCAGGCCAACGAAAATTTTGGTCGGCAATATCCCGTCCCACTCATAAAGGCTTAACTGAAACACCTTAAGGAAGGGATAAATGTAAAATATGGAGAAAATCAGCAATGCCGGCATTATGAATAAATAGTTTTCTAAGCTAGATTTAATTTTCATTTAACGTTTCTTAGCCAATTCCCTTTCCTTAATCTTCTGCACCTCTTGCGCTACCTGCTGGGGTGTTTTCTCTGCGATAATAATCGACTGAATCCCTTTATCAAATGCCTCAATCACCGCCGGAAACTCGGAAATGCCCCAGGTGCTCGGATGGGTGGTAGAATCCATGGCCTTGGCAAATTGCGCCAAAATCTCCGGAATATTCGCTAAGCTCTCTTTATTCGCCGGCAGATTATTCGTCTCTTTCGCCAAATATGCCTGCTGCTCTTTATCCGTAAACCAGCTTAAAAATTTTATCGCCTCTTCTTTGTTTTTAGATTTTGCATTTACCATAAAGGAAGAACCGGCTCCGCCCCAAATCATCATCGGGTGTTTTTCGCTTACCTTCGGCGGCAAGATTGCCGCATAATTTAAATCAGGGTTCATGCCCTTATAAACATTGACGCACCAGGAGCCGTTAAAGGCAAAGACTGCTTTGCTATTGGCAAATAACTGCTCCGCAGTTTTATTAACCATGGTAACAATCCCGTTATATAAAACTCCGGCATCCTGCATTTCTTTAACGAGGCTAAATACCCTAATCCAATCCGGGTCAGTATAGGGAATCTTACCCTTGATGGTTGCCAGGACCTTTTCGCGGCCCATCAGGTTAAAGGCGTAATTATTGGCAAAACAATCCGCCATCCATAATTCGCCCCAGCCAGAGACCATTCCCTGCAAGCGGGCTTCCTTGATCTTCTTACCTATATTAAGGAACTCCTCCCAGGTCTGGGGTGGCTGCTGTGGGTTTAATCCTAACTGCTTAAACAAGTCTTTATTATAAAGCATCTGGATGGTCATAATATCTATGGGTACGCCGTAAATTCCCGGCTTGATACCGTAGCTATTGCCTTCGGGAAAAATATTTACTTCCAAGGCCTTGGCAAAAAAAACATTTTTCCAGCTGGAATTATTTTCCAGCATATAATCCGTCAGGTCAGCGATGTGGCTGGCCTTAATAAAAGAGGCAAAATCCCTTTTTTCTCCGAGTATGCCAAAAAGGTCAGGCAGATTATTGCCCTGGCATGCAGCGCGCACCTTCTGGGTATAGGCATCCGAAGGGGCATAGAGTTCAAAATTAACCCTGACCCCGGTCTTGGCTTCGTATCTTTTGGCTAATTCAAAGAACGCATTCTGCCTGTCCGTCATCCAATGCCAGACCATAATCGTAGTGCCAGACTTACTCGTCTGTTTAGGCGCACACCCTATCAACCCAATAACCCAATAACCCAATAACCCAATCACGAAATAACAGAATAACCTTTTCATCAATCCTCCCATTTGCTATTCACTTAACCCTTTGTGCAAATGATCCCGAGCAACCCTCAATATAATTTTCAGTTGCGAGGGACTATCCCATTACAACGCGCACACTATGTAGTTTACCATCAGAATGCGGTTCAATCAAGTTGCCTTGAATCTTCTTAGCGTCAACATAGACTTCCTTAATCCCTTTTTCTACGCCTTTCGGGTTCTCTACATCTATTTTATAGGTAGCCTTGCGAAATGGCCGGGTGAGAGAAAATTTCTTCCAGCTTTTCGGAACGCAAGGATCAATCCTTAAACCTTCGAAATCATGGCGCGCGCCCAAAAGCCACTCCGTAGCAGCCATAAAACTCCATCCGGAACAGCCGGTAACCCAGGTAAACGCGCCCTCTCCGTAGAGGTAAGGATGTTGCGGCCCGACTAAGTATTCGGCATAGACATAGGGTTCAGTTTTATATAAATCATAGTCTTTTTGTTTATTCGGCATAATCTTTGACATGCACTCGTAAGCATAATCTCCTTCTCCGGCCATGAGTAATGCCACAATCATAAAGGTTGAGGCATGAGAGAAAACCGCGGCATTTTCTTTAGTGCCTTCGGAAAACATGCTGATTCTACCTAACTCCGGCTGATATTTTGAGTAAGCCGGATAAAACAAGGTCAGCCCATGCGCTCCATCTAAATATTTCCTGGTGGACTCAATCATCTTCTTCTGCTTTCCGGCATCAGGTACCCCTGCCATCATTGCCCAGGATTGAGTATTGATAAAGATTTTACCCTCATCATTGCTCTTGCTTCCATAGACATGGCCATCATCCGTAAAGCCCCGCACATACCAGCTACCATCCCAGGCAACCTCATTGGTGCGCTCGGTCATGGTTTTGGCCTTATGCACCAGTTCGTTCGCCTTCTCTTCCTTACCTATATATATAGCTAATTCCGCAAGCATCTTCAAAGACCTGACCAGGGCCTGAGCCAGCCAAACACTCTGGCCTTTAAGCTTAATTCCCGCAGCATCAATGGCATCGTTCCAATCTGCGTGGCCAATCAATGGCAGGCCTTTGTCACCGACATCATTAAAGGTAAAATCAAGGTTCTTCTCTAGGTGTTCAAATAAAGTCCCTTCGCCGTCTGTGGTCGGCCCTCCTTTAAAATGAGGGTCAATGTGCCAGCCGTTAATCCATTTATCTTTTAAATAAGGGACATACTCTGCTAATATTTCTTTGTCACCTGTCTCTTTGACATAGGCACAGACCGTAGAGGTCAGCCAAATCTGGTGGTCTTTATTCGGACGGAATTGATGCGGCCCCTGCGTCTCTGACCAGCCGGGAGCAGAGGTGCCGTCTTTGCGGATTAAAGAGGCAAGTTTCAAAATTCTTTTGCGCGTCAGTTGCGGATTTATCGCCACAATGGCTTCGGAATCCTGACAGGAGTCACGATAACCTCTACCGCCTGAACCTTCATGATAATAAGACGGGGATCGCGACCAGAAATTACAGATGTAGAGCTGGTATTTAAGCCAGGTATTGACCATAAGATTGAAGTCTTCATCAGGAGTGTCAACAATAATATTTTCCGCGATGCGCTTTCTCCAGATTGCCCGGGTGCGCGCTAATTCTTTTTTTGCTTCGGCGATATTTCTGTATTTATCAATGGTGCGGCTGACATTAGCTAACCCCTCAACCTGCCCCAAGCAAAAGGTAAACTCTTTTTCTTCCTGCGGCTTTAATTTAAGCTCGTGCCGGAAACAGGCAATCCCGTCTTCCCCGGAACAGAAAGGGATATTTTCCATTGCCCCGCCTAAAATCATCTGCGGCTTTTCTTCGGTATTATATTTTCCTAAAAATGCGTTTTTGCGCGTGGCGTATTTTTTTACTTTCAGGCTGGAGGCAAAAAAGTCGAGATATTTATAGGGTTGAATGTTCATATCCTGCCAGAAGGCAGTCTTCTTGGCAAAGATTGCCTGGCGTGATTCATCGAACCAGATGCGGTTGTAAAGATTCGTGATATTGCGATAGCGCAACTCCATATGATAATCGCCGAGCAGCCACTCAATATATGGGTATAATTCCAGATTGCGCGTCTTTTTGCTTTCGTTTTTGATATTGACTATCCAGACCTCGCAATCATCATTTTCCGGGACAAAATAAGTAATCTTTGTGCGGATATCAAAATTCTTAGATTCAATGGTGGTGTAGCCTAAACCGTGGCGGGCTTCGTAGAAATCAGGTTGGACCCTAAGGGGCTGGTAAGTCGCTGACCAGACTTTGCGTTTGTTTTTACCTGGCTGGCCTTCTGCTATATATAGGTATCTCCCCGGCCGGTCAAAATGCCAACTCTCCGGCAACCATCTTAAAATTCTATCCGTGCGGCAGTCGTTTAAAAAACTATAGCCGCCGGCGCACTGCGAGATGATTGCGCAATACCGCTCATTGGTAAGATAATTAATCCACGGCCGCGGTGTGGTGGGTGTGGTGATGACAAACTCTAAGCCATCTTTTGTAAAATGGCCGTATTTATTTTTCATCTTCCTTACTCAATAAATAGAGGGGTTTCTCTCCGTGACCCTCAAGAGAGAATACTCAAATTTAACATATGTTTGGTTCAAGGTCAAGTGTTTTTAGCACCTGGTGCAAAACTAATCTTGCACCTGGTGCAAACTTGAGATTGTACCTGTTCCCAGCTGTTTTTTATTACGTCCTTAAAACCCTGGACATGCCCATAAGGTCTGCCTTCTCAAGATTTACCCCTGCCCGCCACTGTCCCGGCTCTGCTAGCTTGGACCAGACCACTTCACCTCGGGTATAGAAAGGCTCTCCTCTGTCCGGAATATCCAGCCACATCTCCAAAGGTGTTTGAGGCAGCAGTTCATTCTTTGCCAAAATCCCTAAACCCTTGGCGCTGATATCGCGCACTTCTGCCTGGCCTTCTTTGTTGCCTTTAAGGTCAATAAACCTTAGGGGAAGCTTGGCGCGGAAGCGCTCAAATATGCGCTGGTCTTTAGAGTTGTTCATCTTTTTCTCTTCCATTTCTTCTTCACCTCCTTCATAGTATGAACACCGGCCTTGTCCGTAAGGCCGGGTGTCTTCGGGTTTCTGCCACCATTGTTTATTGATTTCTTGCGGAAAATATTTGCGCATAAACTTGTAGATGTTTTCCTTATCGCTGTCTTTGATTTTGGTAAAGTAGACGCCGTAGACATTGGTCTCCATTACCCGTTTCTGCCATACTACCCACATTTCTAAATTTAAGCAAGCGAATTCATCGCAAAGAGATATACTTACTCTATGCGGCGTATCCTTTGGCAATCTCTGCGGCAAAGAAATCCGCGCCCCGCGAAAACTGATATCGTGGATAGTCGAGGTAGTGGGCGCTACCGCACCGGCAAATTTAAGCTCTACCGGCCGGTTGATGCGCCATCGTGCCCCTTGTCTACGGTCAACCATTTACTTTCTCCCTGGCCCCTTCGTAGCTGGCGTCGAAGGCGGCCATTACTAAAATGTTTTAAACTTGACTAAGCATTAATAATGTAGTATAGTTATTTTTAGAGGTGATAAAAATGAGATTAAAAATCGTGCTTGAAAAAGGCGAAGACGGATATATTGTTGCCAGTGCTCCTTCGTTACCGGGTTGCCACAGCCAAGGTAAAACCGAGAAAGAGGCGGTTAAGAATATAAAGGAAGCGATCCTGTTATATCTGGAGCCAAATCCCAAAGACATCCGTCTCAACGCGCACCATAAAGTATTAAGCCTAGCTATATGAAGCCCCCGTTGCTTTCGGGTAACGAAATCATTCGCGCTTTCATACGAGCAGGCTATATAAAAGTTGGGCAACGCGGTAGCCATATCAAACTCCTTAACCCCGCCAAACAAATTACCTTGATTATTCCTAATCACCAGGAGGTCGACCGCTGGACCCTTAAGGCAATCCTTAAAGATACGGAGCTCTCCACAGAAGAATTCCTTAACCTCCTCAAATAATCTTATAACGCGTCTGCGTTCTCGCATGTTTATCTTTTACCTTTATTTGCTTCGCCTGTGCTGGAGGCGGCGGAATCGAGATTTAAAACCATTGCTTTATTTTCATCTGTGTCTAATTCTGGCGCACGAACATATCCAAACCTTCTATAAAATCTCTCGATTCTTTTTTCATAGTTTGAGTCTGTGTCACTCGTTGCAAGCCTGATTCTAATTTGCCTTACTTGGAGGATTTGGCGTGCATATCTAATCATTGCATTCTGCAATGTAGTACCTATACCCTTGCCTCGCAGATTTTCATCTCTTATAGCAAAAGGAATGGTGCTATATCCAAAACCTCTTTGCCCAAAAAGAACTGCCGGGTAAAATTCACCTAATTCTATACCGTTGGCTTTAAGAAATGCTTCGGTTTCCGGCTTAAATTTATGCCTTGCGAATGTAAACATTACTTTGTGTCCGTCGATAATGAAATCTTTTCCTGTTGGCTGAGTCATATCCAAAAATCCGATAAGCTCTCCTGTCTTTATATCAAAGGTGTCGAAACATATCTTCCTTTCCCTTATTTCTCCATCAGCATCGACGTTGTCGCGAACAGTAAATATTAATTTCATGCCTTGATGCATACGAACAGCATATCCGTACGCAAGGAGGCAGGAAAATTCCGCATCCGTTAAATTTAAACTTGGGTCGATTGGTAATCCCACCGGGCTGGAGGCGACGGCTACCTCAGAAAGAATTTCATCGGGATGCGCTTTATAGTATTCTTTTATGTCTTGGTCTAAACCCCAATGTTCGATATACGCCGACTCATCTCCGTAATAACTTTGCATCTCTTCAATCAGTTCTTGGGCTTGATTTGTTGCTTCTGCGAATTTCCAAGTATATTTACCACACACTGCTTCAGCAAGTGCGCCTATATGCTCCAATGATGGTACCCGAGACGATCCAGATACCTTCTTTCCGTAAATATCCAATAATCCGTGCATTGTTTCATGAATGATAACATCTGCAACTCTTTCTACTCCTACTTTATATTCCCACCACGGGTCATCAAAACGCAACCGCACAAATCGTTTTATTCCTTTTCGTTTGAATCCTGGCAGAGTTATATGCATTCTTCCGTTAAGATAACTCGTGGTATCAACGAGTTCAACCCGGATGCCTTCGGGTAAAGCAATACATACTAAAACGAATGCTTGCACGGATTTTTCTGCAATAAACGATAACGCCTCACGGTACAGGTTTGTAGTTGAATGCCCACACCATGCCTCCAATACCTCAGTAAGTTTACAAATCATACCTCTTATATTTTCGATCCTTCCTGATAAGCTTATACCCATTTCTCCGAACAAACCAAGCATATAAGCATTCATCGAATCAAAATCTGGAGCGGTAATCAACGCTTGTATTTTAGGATCTGCATCCGCCAAGGCATTATAGAATCTATTTTCTATCTCGGCCGCACTGAGATCGAGGAAATAATATGCATTGGAAGGAAAGGAATCGGAAACGGGGCTTTCTCTTGAACCAGCCGGGCTGGAGGCGGTGGGGTCGGAGGTACAGATGCCCGATTGACCTTGAGCCCTATTGCTAACTCGATCTTGCACCCGGTGCAAATCTGAAGCTGCACCTGGTGCGGAATTCGTGACTTTAACAATAAAAATCATCGGGTCTAATGCTCTTCCCATTAATTCCCAAATTCTTAAATGAAGATGGGGTGAATTACTTTTCTTAGCAACGTTAGCTACAGCGCCAATCCTCTGGCCCCCTATCACAAATTGGTCACGCTTAACTTCTGGTACGACGTGGTCATAAAAATAACGATATCCATCAACACCTTCTATAGATATCGAACTAGAATAAGGATTTTTGGAATAAAAGAATGCTTTTTCGACAACACCATTAACCATAGCCCTTACAGGCGTGCCTGCTTTCAGCAATCTAGTTTTTCTTCCTAGGCCAAATATTCCTCTCGCTGTATAACATAGAAAATCTATACCTGTATGCTCGTAAGGACGTTCTCCTGTGCTAATCCTATGGGATAATCCTCCAAGCATTCTTATTATCCTCCACGACGTAGAAACTCTATAATGTGTGCCCTCTGGAAAGTGCCATCCTAAAAATCCTGGTAAATCCTGAGGCGAAATCGGCAACTGCAATTTTACTGATTTTTCTGAACCTGCCGGGCTGGAGGCGGCGGGGCCGCTCTGTGAACTGCTGGACATTGTGGACTTACGTGTAGCTCTTAATTCCTCTACGAGTTTCTTGAGTTCAAGCTCAGCCTTGAGCCAACGAGAGACTGTTGTCTGGCCTACTCCCAGCTCAGCAGCGATTCCTACTGTATTTGCCTGGTGTTTTCTGGTAAGGTGGGTTAATTTCTCTGTGCCTGGGTGTTTGCTGCGTTGTGCTCTTAATTCCTCTGCGAGTTTCTTGAGTTTAGGCTCAGCCTTGAGCCAACGAGAGACTGTTGTCTGGCCTACTCCCAGCTCAGCAGCGATTCTTACTGCATTTGCCTGGTGTTTTCTGGTAAGGTGGGTTAATTTCTCTGTGCCTGGGTGTTTGCTGCATTGTGCTCTTAATTCCTCTACGAGTTTCTTGAGTTTAGGCTCAGCAAGCCCCACGCCTAAATCACTACCTCCCAAACCCTCTATTCCTACAGGCTTCTTTCCTTCTTTCTCTCTTCTTCTATTGAAAATTGAAAGACCTCTTTGGAATGCCTTTCTATTTAAAATTGCTCTAAGGTCATCTTTGTAAACCCTTTGCCATTGCGCTCCCCATACTGCTCTAGTTCTTACTAAGGGTAGTAGTTCTTCTACCGTGGGATTTCTTTCTTCTCTATCCACAAACTCAGCAATCACCTCTAAAATCTTAAGGTCTCTGGGATTCATCTCTGGAGATTTAAGTAATTCTAAGAATCTTCCTCCATCACTTCTTGCCTGTATAATCCTATCAAATTCTCTGGCAAAATGAGGACTAAGTTTTCTTGCATCTATTATAAACTGCCTTAACTTTGTCAGTGGGACTTCCATCCCCGTCTTC
>Ga0315284_10007924_pt1 | contig 15156 bp, 14 predicted proteins | sample YL17G09_16_MG_FD_203696 | JGI IMG/M metagenome (GOLD analysis project Ga0315284, IMG submission 203696) | Sediment microbial communities from Yellowstone Lake, YNP, Wyoming, USA - YL17G09_16 | ecosystem: Environmental > Aquatic > Freshwater > Lake > Sediment | place: USA: Wyoming | collected... | reverse complement strand
CAGCACTGTCCGACCCAACTATGTCCGTATCACCGAACAGGCTCATGACGCCGCACGGACCCTTTCCGATGGTGTCCGTCACCTCCTGAAAAAAAACAATGTCCCCCTCATCGAAGGCACCGCGCACCTCGTATCGCCAAACGACGTTGCCCTTGACAACGGCGCCGTTATCAGGGGAAAATCGATCCTGATAGCGACAGGCTCGCAGCCACGGGCATTTCCGGATTGTCCGTTCGACGGGACGACTGTGCTCTCCTCAACGGAAGCACTCGCCCTCGACGATCTTCCGGAGAGTATCATTATCCTCGGAGGCGGGTATATCGGCTGTGAATTCGCGTATATTTTCAACTCGTTCGGAGTCGCCGTCCACCTCATCGAAATGGAAGATCAGATTCTCCCCCGTGAGGACTCCGAAACAGTGGCGGTGCTCGCACGGTCGTTCCGGCGGAAAGGGATAAAGGTCTCACTCCGAACGCATTCGCTCACAATTGAAAAAGGCCCGGCGGGGACTGCGACTGTCACAGTTGAAGGACCTGACGGCATTCTGAAGGATCTCACTGCCGAAAAGGTGCTCGTCGCCTGCGGACGAACGCCCAACGCGGAAAACCTCGGTCTCGAAGCACTGGGGATCGCAACAGACAATGGATACATCACGACCGGAGACTATTACCAGTCAACGGTGAAAGGCGTGTATGCGGCCGGTGATGTCATCTCCTCTCCCGCCCTGGCGCATGTCGCCTCGAAGGAAGGAGAAACCGCCGTTGAACATATCGCAGGATTGCACCCGCAGCCGCGAATCAACGTCGATGAAATACCTCTGGCAGTTTGCACTGATCCGCAGGTCGCCGGGTTCGGAATGACCGAAAAAGAGGCTCGTGCGCAGGATATACCATACAGAAAGGGCATTTTTCCTTTCAAGGGCTGCGGCAAGGCGGTCGCCACCGGGAAACACGACGGTCTCGTGAAAGTGCTCGTTGACCCCGGCTCCGGAGCCATCCTGGGCGCCCATGCCGCCGGTTACAACGCCGCCGAACTCATTCACGAGATTCTTCTGGCACGGACCGCAGGAATTGCTCCCGAAACCGTCGCCTTGATGATCCACGCCCATCCGACAATGTCGGAAGCGGTCATGGAGGTCATGCGCGCTCTCGCCGGGCGGGCAATCCATTTATGACGTACGGTTCGGTTCGGCTACGTACCGGTCGAGAAGGAGCCACCTGGCTTTAACAGGAGCACTACGAGTTTCCTACCGGTGGCAGGAAGCGCATTGCCTGCAAGGTGCAGGACGACATGGCCGGTGAAGGGCTGTGGACAGCAGAGATCGAGGTGGAATAGAATATTCTTCAAGGAGATAAGGCCATGAAACCGAAGTTTCAACTGGATCGTGAGGCTCTGGCCGAATTCTGCCGCAAGTGGCGTATACGGGAATTGTCCATTTTTGGTTCCGCCCTTCGAGACGATTTCGGCCCTGAGAGCGATCTTGATTTTCTGGTGAGTTTCGAGCCGGAAGCATCCTGGGATCTGTTTGATTTGCTCGACATGAAAGAAGAACTGGAAACGCGCTTTGGTCGGCCGGTGGATCTGGTGGAAAAGGAGGCGTTGCGGAATCCCTGGCGTAAATACGAGATACTGAGAACACGCGAGGTGATCCATGCGCTTTGACAATGAAGATATGGCCCGCCTTTGGGACATGCTGGACTCTGCGCGGGCGGTCGTCGAGTTCACTCAGGGGATGCGTTTTGAAGATTTCATCAAGGATCGCAAAACCCGCAACGCGGTGGAGCGCAATCTGGAGATCATCGGAGAGGCGGCCCGGCACGTCTCTTTGGAAATCCGTGACAGCCATCCGGATATTCCCTGGACCTCAATCACAGGACTTCGCAACATCATCGCTCATGAATACGGGGATATCCGCTACGAAAAAGTCTGGAGCATCTGCGAGAATAGATTGCCTGCGCTTATTAAGCGGATCGAGGAAATAGGCGTAGACAACCCGCCGCAGATGGAGGAATAGCAGGTGTTCAATCAATTCTCAAAATACGAGAACACCTTCCGGAGACAGGCCGTGTCGAAACCACCGTGGCTTATCAAAAAACTCCCGCATCAGGCGCTCCTCAGTCAGACGGAAACCGTTCTCGCCTCCACCGGGCTCAGCACGGTCTGCGAAGAAGCCCTCTGCCCCAACCGCGGCGAATGTTACTCGTGCGGGACTGCCACCTTTCTCATATTGGGAAAAAACTGCACCCGATCCTGCCGATTCTGCGCGGTCGGCCACGAACCGCCATGTCCGCCCAGGGCTGATGAGCCTCTGATGATCGCAGAAGCGGTGCGACGTCTGGGAATCAAACATGCAGTCATCACATCGGTGACCCGTGACGACCTGACTGATGGCGGAGCACTTCAGTTCGCCAAAACAATCAGCATCACACGGGAAACCGCGCCCGGGGTACGAATCGAAGTCCTCATCCCCGATTTTCAGGGCTCAGACACGGCACTCAGCACAGTTCTCGACGCACGGCCCGATATCCTGGGTCACAACATCGAAACCGTTCCACGCCTCTATCCTTCGGTCAGGCCCGGAGCTTCATACGAACGATCACTTACGCTCCTTGCGAACGCCGCATCCCGCTCAATCACTACCAAGTCGGGCATCATGCTTGGATTGGGAGAAACTATGGAGGAGATTATCCTGGTGATGAGGGATCTCCATGATGGAGGCTGTACTATCCTGACTCTCGGACAGTACCTTCAGCCGCGAAAGGATCTCCTGCCCGTTCAACGGTACATTCCGCCCGGAGAATTCGTGCATTGGAGGGAATCTGCATTCGAAATTGGTTTCACCGCGGTTGCAAGCGGGCCGTTTGTGAGAAGCTCATACCATGCCAGTGAGTTGTTCGAGACTGTCGTTCAACAATTATGATTTTCACGGTTCCGGGATCACACAGGAGGAGACTGTGTGTGCGGGGTTTTTAATGTCAGTCAATTCCTGGAATATTAATACGGTCATTCCCCCTTTTTTTACCAATTTTAGAAAGGATTTACCGATTGACTTCTCAATAAATCCCCATAAATTAACAACAAAATGTACAGTGGTTCATTAATCACAAGCATTTTTAGGGGAATGAGTAATCGGTGTTTTTCGCAGTGATACGTACCCACGATATAATAATGTAGGGGGAAGTCGATGATCATAGAAAAGAGCACGCGGCATCAAAAGATAATAGGCGATTTTGGGGAAGGTGTTCTCCTGAACTGGCTGTCTCGATCAGGCTTCGAAGCCTGCCTCGTTGACCATACTGGCCTTGACATTATAGCTTACCACCCGGTAACAAAAAAACGGCTCGGTATCTCCGTCAAGTCCAGAACAAGGAACGTTGTTAAGGAGAATATCCATATAAATATACTGTCATATCAGAAGGGAAAAAATGATAGACAAAAACTTATAGACGCTTGCAAAGCCTTTGCCTGTAAACCTTACATCGCCATATATGTGGAGACCATTGATTCAGCAGACCTATATCTTACAAGCTTTGCACATTATGATGAAAAATACAGGTATAGAGAAGGACGAAAAATGGACGACTGGAAAATGGGCCCGAAATATACTGAGATGTATGACAATTATCCCGATGTTAAGCATATTCGGATGACATTTAGTACAACAAACTGGGAATGATCATGTAAGAATGTAACACCTTGATTCGCTTCTATATATATCGACGGAATTTTGACCATTTTTCGTAGCCGATTAAATAAATGACCAGAATTGTTCTTCTCGGTATAAATGCTCACGTGGACGTCTGGTAGATCGGTGGCCCTGACTTCCCGAACTGGACGATTGCACTTTGCCCGAACTATTACCGGGAAGCGCATTATGGGGAAGGCCTGGAGGAGACGAATCAACGTTTGACACAGATTGTTCGGAACATAGAAAATTAAAAAGAGAAGGTTTTATGCTTAGTGAAAAACGTCAAAGAGAACAATTCGAAAAAACTGGTAACTCACCATTAGCATGGTATATTTCTTTTATACAGCTTTATACAGCAAGTAAACTTCTATATGACCAATTTTCCAAAGTTGATATTTATAGCATTAATGCTGATAACCCAATGCCTCCTGAGTTAATGGTTTTTGGTGTAATAAAGATGATTCGTGCTATGGCCTTAGAAGATTTATTTAAAGCAATATGGTTAAAAGGCTATAATAATCTTGTTGAAAATGGGAAATACCAAGGTATACCTGGTACAAACGACCATGATCTCATATCAATTGCTGATAAGGTTTCAGAAACTATAGATTGTAAAATCAATGCTTCTGAGCGAGATTTACTTAAAAGACTATCATTTAGTATTACAGGTGGAAGGTACCCGATACAAAAATTATGGGAAGTTACAAGAATACAATCACTTTATGGCGGTGGGAAGGGACCTCCCACATATTGGACATTTCCGAAAGATGAAGAATTTTTTGAATCATTAATACTGCGCTTGAAACATATCTTCGAAGAAGACTTCTGATAGTAGCAATATTGTAGCAATAACCATCCTTAATATAAAAAACGCCTCTTGGCAAACCTAATATAAAGGTTTATACAAAAATACTTGAAATATCTTCACTTTTCAAATTTATCTCCAATCCATTCCAGAATTCCTAAGATTATTAATGTAATGATACTACCTAATACGGCACCAAAAATCTTGCAAAATACTATAATAATAGTAAAACCAATTAATAAGATTAGAAAAACATTTTTGTTTTTTATTATCTCTTTAGGAATATTCTTAATACTATTACACGATGTTCTAATCATGCTTTCCCAATATTGTCTGGTTTCACATGTGCTTAATTGCATAATTAGTTTATAAGCGGGGAATAGCATTAATACACTTATGAAAAACTGTGGAAAATCAATTATGATGAAACCCTTTAACGAGGATGGTATCAAGGTTAATGAAAGTATTACAATTAAGATTGAGCCCCATTTTTTATTCTTTATTACACCCACTAATGCAACAAAATACATACCAGCGCCAATATAGAATATTCGGCCTAAAAGAAATAGAATCATTAATGAAATTAGACAGATTAGTATTATTTTATAATAATTAAATTTCATAGAGTCAAATTCAAAAAGTAAGATGGATACTGCTAAGCCGAGGGGTATCTATTTCATTGCTTATCAAAAAGAATTTGCTATTACACGCGGGCGAAAACACCCCTTTCCGACACACCGCTCAATAAAAGCCAGAGAAAAAACGGACCGCCGAGAAGGGCGGTAATGACACCGACCGGTATTTCGGCGGGTGCGATAACCGTCCGCGCGATCATGTCACAGACGACAAGAAACATGCCGCCGAACAGTACCGCTGCCGGTGCCAGAACACGGTGATCAGTTCCGACAAGAAGCCGGCAGATATGCGGTGACATCATCCCGATGAATCCTATCGGGCCGCACACCGATACGATGCCGCCGATCATGAGCGACGTTGCGAAAAACAGTATTCTTTTGACGTTTTTCACATCCACACCACGGCTGAGGGCGATATCCTCGCCTGTCATCATGAGATTGAGTTCATTACTCATGAGTGTTACGATAGCGGCACCCGCGATTACAAACGGGAGCATGGTAACGAGGGGGGCGTATCCGACAATCTCGAGACCGCCCATGAGCCAGCGCAGAATCCGGAATGAATGGGTGAAATCGCTCATGTACTGGATGAACAGGATAATGCTGGAAAATAGAAAACTGACCGCGACACCGGCAAGAAGCATGGTGGCGGTTGAAAATCCCCGCCGTGCCCGTGTCAGGCCGTATACGAGGAGAATTGACAGGAGTGCTCCCATGAATGCGCTCAGGGACAAAGACGACATTCCGAGAAACGTAAAGACGATGCCGGTTCTCATGGCCAGGGCGGCACCGAACGACGCACCGCTCGACACACCGAGCGTGAACGGCGTCGCGAGGGGATTCCTGAATAGTGCCTGGAACGTCATCCCGCTCAGGGCGAGCCCGGCACCCGCAATAAAGGCGGTTATAACACGGGGAAGGCGGATCATGAAAAATATCTCGGGCTTGAATCCTTCTGAACCCGGACGGAACAGATCACGAGGTGAGATGGTCTCCATACCGATGAACGGCGCACACAGAAGGGCTGTGCCGGCACAGATCACGAGAACGGCGATCATGGTCATTCTGCGCATGAAAACCTCCACAGGCGTTCGCGATCATTCTCACGGGTATTTTTTTCGATTCCTCGTGCTGAACCATCCTGGCGGCCGTTTCCTGTCAGGACATCCCATCTATTTCGGGCTGTCATCAGCATGGATAATACGGGCCAGATTCTCAAGAAACAAAATAAACCGCGGACCCGGTATGAAAATATAGTCATCGCTCAGGATATATACATGGTTTTTTTTCACTGCGTTCACCGAGCCGACGCTTCCCCATTCCCTGATGAGTGCCGTGCGGTCAAGTCCCGATTCCTCAAGCCCCGGAATCATATCAATGATGATATCCGGATTGAGGGCAAGGAGTCCTTCCGCGGAAAGCACGGGATACGGAATACTGCTGTCTTCAAGAGTATTGACACCCCCCGCGGCGATTATCAGTTCATCGTAGAATGTGTTTTTTCCCGCCGCATACACATCCCTGAGTGAACCGGAGCCGGTTGTCCGCTCCACTGAAATCAGGACCCGGGGGCCATGGGAACTTACGGACCGCTCCCGTATGTTCTGCATCCGTGACCTGATATCCCCGACGATCTCATCGGCGCGCTGCCCGACGCCACACGCATAACCGATCGTGCGGATGGACGAGCAGATCTGGTCGACCGTCTTGTTGTCAACAGTCAGGCTGGCGATGCCGAGTTCAGCGAGATACCGGCGTACATTATCCTGTTCCGGTAGAAGAATAACCAGGTCCGACTCAAGCGCGGCGATTGCCTCATAGTTCGGATCGAGGTATCCGCCCACATTCACCTTGTTACGGACTTCGGGAGGATACCGGCAGAAACTCGACACACCGATGACCCTGTCGCCGAGACCGAGCGCATAGAGAATTTCGGTCGTCCCCGGTGTCATGGATACGATACGCTGGTAAACGATAGCTGTTCCCCGGTCCACTTCATCACGGCCTGCGCGGTCAGTACGGCTTTGCAGGATATACACAGCCGCCGCTCCCAGTATGAAAACTATCGTTATGAGGGCGATATTTTTTTTCAAGATGTTTACCTGCTTTTACTCGCGCGTGAGAATGACAGATATCTCTTCTGTAATCAACAGTGAATCCACAGGATCTCAACTTTCAGAAACACAGCGGATTATTTGACGAGCATTGCCCTGACCGTTCGTGAAACAGAGCCCGCTGTCACCCGGATAAAATACAAGCCGGCCGGCAATCCACCGGCGTTCCAGGTGATGGTGTGTGTTCCCGCATCCATGTATGCGCTGCGGAGAGTCGCTATTTTCTGCCCGGTAACACCGAATACCTCCACAGTCACCCTGACTGGCAGGGGAAGGGAGAAGTTCAGGGATGTCACCGGATTGAACGGATTCGGAAAAGGCACATCAATGGCAAAAAGCTCCGGGGTTTCATTATCCCGCTCAACATCCACAGGTATGTCAGTTCCATCGATAACAACAATCGAATTCGGCTGCAGTTCGGTCGGCTGCATTTCTTTTACAAGGCTATTAGTGTCGGGATCGACGATATACAGTCCCGGATTGGTGTAGTTTCGCGATCCGATATAGAGCAGGCCATCCATCATGACGATGTCTCTACCATAACCGGCATCCGGCACAGGGAGCCTCGCCCCGATGATTCCGGTTATGAGATCGAAATACCGCGGCACTGAATTATAGTCGGCATCATAGCTGCAGATAATGCCGATACCGCCCGGTAAAACGTACATCCCGGACAGGGAACCGCCCAGGCTCTCCTCGGTGACAAGCTTCTTTCCTCCACCCGATAGATTGTCGAGATTAAGCACGGTTATACCTTCGTCGGATTTCCCGTATGTGGTCCCTGCGAGGTAGAGCGTGCGGCCGTCCACCCCGATGTTTGTCACATTCCTGGCCGACGTTTCATAATTCCCCACAATTGTGTCCGTTTGCGGATCGATCATTACGATCACACAATTATTCTCAGAATTGGTTGTCAGGTCATAGCGCTGTAATGCCACGTATACCATGCCATTATAGACAAAACCGAGGTTAGGTTCCGAAGAGCCGTCACCATCCGCCCAACCGCTCACATCGATTTCGCCAATCTTGAATGAGGTTTCGTCGCTGGCATCGGGTTTGACGACCCATATCGTCCCCGTTCCGTATAAAAGAATATAAGCTTTCGAGCCGTAAAAAACCATATCGTATGGATTCGCTCCGGCACCAAGGCTGAACTGATAAAGGTCCCTTCCTGCAGATATGTCTGACGGCAAGTATTTGCTGACAGCGTCCGCACCCGATCGTTCCAGAATGTACAGATAGGTGCCGTCGGTAACTGCCCAGTTGTCATCGGCCAGGGGCAGTACATTATCGACGAATGTATTGTCCTGCGAATCGTAGATTGCAACATTTCCCGATTCCCCAAAGACTGACGTGGTCATGATCACCTGCCCCGCTGTAGCCGGACACGCGACCAGCACCAGAGCCGAGAGTAAACAACAGAATTTTTTCATCATGGTTCCTTTCGAGTACATATTGATTTTGTTTGGGTTATTCTACCGTATAGGTGACCGTGATCATATAGGAACGACCGGGTTTGGGCATTCCCTGGACATCAAAGGTATGGACATTACCGATATTTTTCGCCCGCAGCGAACAAACCGCCTGACCGTTCAGACACGAAAACGATATCCCCGCATCGTGAAGCGTCCGGCCTAGATAGAGTTTATGAGCCTGGTTCGTCCGGTCGAGGTAATACCTGCTTTTGCTGTCGATCATCCAGAAAAAGGTCAGCGACCGCAGCGGGATTCCCCATTTCACCGATCCGTAATGTCTGGGCCGGTTCGGAAGTTGTTTGCCGCGGTAATATTTACGCGTCTCCTCAGTCACCTTCGACCGCTGAAACGTCCAGTTTCCTGTGCAGACAAGGCAGTTCAGGATGCGCATGTTCCAGACCAGTTCGGAGCCTTTTACATACGATCCGGCAACGTTGTCAGGCTGGATAAACCCGGCGTCGTTTGCGTACCACTGAATGAGGTCATGGTACGTATTTTGAAAATATGCCCCTTCAAGCGTTCCGCTCATGAGCTTCCGCATCAGAGGGAGAGTAACCCTGCCCCCGGTGTCCCAACGGAAAATTCGTTCAGGTCGAAGGCCTGGTTTTGCCAGTGTTCCCCCACGGTCGCCGAACAGCTCATAAAGACTCGGCACCCTCGAAATGTCCCCGTAATTCCCCTGGAATGTCACATGTTCCGAAACCACACACCTGATACCCGTCGTGACCGTCGTCAGGTAGTCGAACCGTGAGGACGGTGTCGTACGGTTCACCGGTGATGGTTCACCCTCATACGAGCTGAAATACCTGTCTCTCCGAATGGACGAGGTCATGAGGAGCCTCTCCCCGAAGGTCTTGAACGTGCCATCTGCGGCGAACGAGAAACTCTCACGGTCGCAGGAAAGCGGCACCGTTTTCGAGAGCCGGTATTCCGGTCGGAACGATTCTCCGGCAAACACCGGGGTAAGGGTCGCTGCGGCATGCTCTCCCGCGGTCAGGGTCAGCGGAGCGAGGAACGTCATCGTCCGGGTCGTGTACGTGTTGTCCTGGATACCCCAGCTCACCGCACCATCGGGGTCACGGTATTGTTCATAGACATACCCGTGCTGGACAGTGGGCTGGAGTTCGAGCACATTCCGGAAGAATGGCCCGGCTGTCAGCCTCCCCTGAAAAAGATTCCTGGCTGTGTCCAGAGACGAATGGGAATTCCTGGCGGACTCCCTCCCGGGAAGATTTTTACTGTTCGAGAGCACGTGCTCGGAGAGTTCGAGAAGCATCCCGTTCGGATACACATGACGGAACTTGCCGAGCAGGTTTGCCGAACGGAATTCGTCGTTGCTCCTCCGGGCCCAGTAATCGTCGTCAATGTTATACATGGTGCCGTTAGTGCTTTTGTATCTGAAATCATTATCCGAGGATGAGTAGTCACCTGTCAACTGAAACCCCGACATCCCACGCCGGACGTTCAAAACCGTACCCGCTGAGAACGTGTTAAACGAACCATAACCGAGCGAAAACGTCTTCCGTGAGGAATCCATCCCGCGTGTCCTGATATTGACGACACCGCCAACCGCGTTTCCGCCGAACTGCGATGGCGCCCCGCTTCTCCACACTTCGACGCTCTCCACCTGTGCCAATGGGATAGCAGCAAGATTCACCGCACCGCCGATCGCCTCGTTGAGAAGCATCCCGTCGAGATATACCTGAACCTGGCTGGCATAGGACCCTCTCAGCGACATTTCGGAATAATCACCGAGCCCGCCCATGACAGTGATCGTGGCGCTGGGTGTCGAGGCGATCACATCTGCGACAGTCGCAGCGGTGTTTTCGAATTCCGAGCGCTCGACCACAGACACGAACGATGGTGTACGATACCGTTCATCATCCGTGTTTTTCGGTGTCGAGAGCACAACGATCTCATCCACGGTGTAGGTTTTACGTTCGAGAACGATTCTGAGTTGATTGGGATATCCGGGTAGCACTGTAATCAACCGCGTATCGATGGTCAGTCCGGCTGTGGGGGGTGCTGAAGTGGTGACCGTGTACTTCCCCGCCGGCACCGGATCGACTGTGAAATGTCCGGCGATATCGGTTGTATCCGCATAACCGCCCGGAGTCAGGACAACCCGGGCGCTTGAAACAGGTTTTCCCATTTCGGAAATCACAATCCCTACCACCATGGAATATTCTTCTGAAGCTACTGATACATGGTTTCCGATGAAACCACTCCCCCACCCCGCTGCCACCGCAACCATGATCCAGTTGTATTGTCTCATAGCCGTATGTTTCCAGCACAAAAAAAACCCGGTTTATACAATCATAAACCGGGTGCCGTTTTTCACCCCTGAGCGTCTGCCGTCTTCAAAACCCGTGAAAGGCAAGACTATGTCAGCGATACCGGTCTTCTGACTTCCGGATCTAACTACTCGCCGCGCCTTCCCATCCAACGGACAGTGGCATGATGCGGTTTTCGTCCCCGGTTACAGCGGCGGGTCCGCAACGGATTTCAACCGTTTTCCCGTTTGTAATGTATCGCGATGATTAGTATAACCGGTGGCGCCGTGAAATGCAAGGATAAAAATGACCTAATGAACCCCCATTATTTTCTTACCATCTACTGCTTTACATGATTTACATTTTTTTATAGACAGGATTTACAAGATTTACAAGATTTACATGAGATTTATCATATTTATTTTCAATCTTGTTAATCCTGCCAATCCTGTTAATCCTGTCGTATTTTCTTGTCAATCTCGTCATTATACATATCGTGAGACCACGATTTTATAAGGACAAACGAAGTTCACGTTAAACTCTGTTTTCTGCTTATTACTCGTTTATGGAATTTTAAATGATTATTGAATTCGCAGGCTTTTATAATAAATATATTATTTATAATCAACATATTATATTAAATCTTCGTCTGTATTTTTAGGGGTGCCAGTAAAAAATGACCTGACGATCTCCCATTTTATTCCATTGGATGTCGATAGCGGAATCTTTCATATCGTTTCGCTGCACCGTTCAAGGAAATCGTCCATCGAGAGAAGCGCGAGGAAATAACGGGCGGCCGCCTGGTCTTTCGGGGCGAGGGGAACCATGCAGAACGCATAGAACGCCTTAATGAATTTCCACCTGAGCTCCCACCCCTTTTCCTCAGCGAAAATCCCTTTGTATGCAGTATTTCCGAGCCTCTCGCGATACCAGGCGGACAGGCCGAGCCGCCGAAGCCCAGCCAGTTTACCGTGCCCGGCATGTACCGCGAAGCCGACCTCACTCCCAGTGATATCGATGGTGAAATACCCCATCCGCAGGGCGGGCAGCTCTCCCGAGAGCCAGTCATCCATCTTGTTGAGATCGAGGATAAAATCCCCGTGGTGAACCCCCCGGACGCTGACCGGATCGAGCAGTATCCACTGGCCGGTCCGCGTGTTGTATATGATGTTTTCCGGAAAAAAGTCGCCGTGCAAAAACCGGTCTTGGGAAGGAGTGAGCACACGTCTTACTGATGCACAGTCCTGAAAACAGTGCTCAATCTCGGAATAAGTGCGGACAGGTCTGCCGGAAATTCGCAGGTTTTTCAACGAGAGCAGTTCGTTGAGACAGCGATCAGAAAAAGCCCATGACATGCTGTCGCGGATAGCCCGCAGCATGGTACACTCGGCATAATCTGGTGCAGGCTTGCGGGTGCCGAGCCGGAAATAGAGAAAAGCTGTATCTACAATCTCGCCGAGAATACGGCGTGCTCTGCCGAGGGTCGTCACGTCGTCTAACAGATAATCCGAAAGAGTCACCCAGCCGTCTTCGGGCGGATAATACGGCAGGTCGTAGTAAATGACGCCGGGTAGATCGGGCGAATCCTCGGGGGTATCATCGAGATTGGTGGACAGCACCTCGGGGAAGAACGGTTTCAGGTCATCCGGGAGATTAAGAAGCAGTCTGATCTCTCTGATGAGCGCCGTACGGCTGAAGGCATGTGCATCGGGATTTAAAGCCTTCCTGATGACACGGCGGTTTTTGCAGACTCCGAGATAGAGTGTTTCAGCAAATCCCGGCCCTTTAAAAATCCGCTCTATCCGGAATTCCTGGCTATTCATCCCTGCCTGTGAATTCTCCTTGTCTTTTATAGAACGTAATATGGGATGGTTCTTTCCGTGTTCAGCGTTCAATCCTTTTTAATCCAGAACGGAGCGGACACGAACCAGAGTATCATCCCTGCAAACATCATCTGCACATGAGCGACCCATGACAAACACCCCGTCATTACATAAAAGGATGGAACAACGGTCAGCGCCAGTCCGGCGCACGAAACAACAATAGCCACAGCTCTCATGACACCGCCTCCTTTTCTCTCCGTCGTTTCTGTTCAACCGCGCTCAGGAGCGTATAGAGGATCACAGTGATAAACCATGCGGGAAGACCCTTGAAAAATATTTCCATCGGGAGCCAGAAGACAACTGCAAGGCTTCCGATCCAGGCGACTGCCGCCGGTATGCTGAAAAGAGTCTTGAATTTTTCGGCGTGGTTACTCACGAGGCCGAAACGTGGAAAGAGCCAGTAATCAGCGAAAATCACCCCTCCCATGGGCATGAGCACAAGGCCGTACAGGGCGACGAAATCGAGGAATTTCATCACGAGCGCCGGAAAACACGCTGCACTGGTGGTTACGATTCCCGCGACAAGGGTCACTTTCCAGCGTTTCCAGTTCGGCGTGGCGACCTGCAGGGCAAGCCCGGAACGGTAGAGCGTGGGATTGGCAGTCGTCCAGCCGGCGATGACGACGCATATTGCCCCGGCGGCTCCGGCACCCATGTAGGCGATCGGTCCGGGTGAAACCGATCCCATCGCGGCCGCACAGAGAATACCCGAGGCGATCCATGCTATAAAATGCCCCAGATACATCCCGGCGGCGCTCGTAAAGCCATACTGCCATTTTTTCGCATACCGCAGAATCGTGATATCGGACATGCCGATATGCATGGCGAGGTTGCAAAACCACGCAAAAAAGACAACATGCCAGAAGGTGAATTTCGTCTGTCCAGGAACGACTGTCCCGCTCCAAATTTTCTCCTGGGCGACACGCCAAAAATCCCCGAGGGAGGTGCATCCCAGCTGCGGCAGCACAGCGATTCCCGCCGCTACGAAAACCAGAACCATCCACGGCACGCAAACCTTGGAAAACCGTGAGATTTTCTCGAAACCGAGGATAGCGAGAGTGGTAACCACAGCGCCGACGAAAAACACGACAAGCACCCAGCTAATACTGTTCGGATACCGGTCGGAAAGCGCCGGCATCGGCATGTTGAACGGGAGCCCAACAGCGGTGGCCGCCACCGATATCATCGAACCGGCGAGCATGCAGAACCCGAGAGCATTCACGATGCTGTAGAGATAGGTGAGATAGGGGCCGCAGATCGACCGTAAATGCCAGTACAGTGTCAGGCGGGTTTTAACCGCGATCGGAGCACACACGAATGCCCAGCTCAGAACGGCGAGCAGATTCCCGACAATGAGCCCAAGAAACAGGTCGCTTGCGGTCACACCATGAACGACAAAAAGAGGCCCGATGATAAACTCCGTCCCGGCTACATGCTCACCCGCGTACATACCGAGAAAGCTCCATACACCATGAAGCTTGTCACCGGTGACCGGCTCACGGTCGAACTCGTACAGGGCATCGAGCCGCTCTGCCAGCTTTGATGTTTCCTCTGCACTCATACGCTCTCCTTATGATACTATTTATAATGACTTATGAGCCCTGTAATAAACCTTTCACTTTTATGTAAACACTGTCAAGAGTCGGCGCGAAGAGGTGATTTACATGCCCTACTCCCGTGTTGTTATCTTTGTCGCGTGGATGAAGCTCCCCGCTGTCCTTCCACGGCCGAGCGCCAGCCAATGAACAAAATACTCCATGAACGGTGCACCCACAACAGGGAAATAACGCGATGGCAATCCGCCGGTCTCGATATGCACGTTCATGAGCGTGGATTCATGCGGAAAACCATATTCACCTTCACTGTCCGTGAGAACGAGTATTCTGCTTCCCAGACCTGCAATTTCAGCAGCAAGACCGGCGGTCAGGTACGGTTCGCAGCCACCGGACATGATACAGACCGCTGCATGACCCGCGCCGGCCAGTTCGATGGGGCCGTGCCTGAACTGACCCGCCGTAAGAGCTTCGGCGAAAACACCGGCGCCTTCCTTGAGGATGAGCGCGAGCTGACGGGCTGCGACCATGTTGCCCCCCCGCGCTATGCAGTGGAGACACGTCACCCTTTCGAAATAATCCGCCGCCTGTTCCGCCGCACGGGCGGAATCATCAAAATGCCGCTCCATCAAATCGGCGGCACGGTCGATGAGGTCTGTCTCACCGCTCATATCGCCGCCGTTAATGCATACCGAGAGCATCGACAGTACAGCAAGGGTGTTCGTATAGG
>Ga0315284_10007922_pt1 | contig 15156 bp, 5 predicted proteins | sample YL17G09_16_MG_FD_203696 | JGI IMG/M metagenome (GOLD analysis project Ga0315284, IMG submission 203696) | Sediment microbial communities from Yellowstone Lake, YNP, Wyoming, USA - YL17G09_16 | ecosystem: Environmental > Aquatic > Freshwater > Lake > Sediment | place: USA: Wyoming | collected... | reverse complement strand
GGTAGATTTCCCCCACCTGCATGGTATATTGCATCAGACAGAGAGTCACCACCTGTCGCCCGGGTATACCATGAATCCGAAGTCTCTCACCGATACCGAGCTGGTGGCGCAGTGCGCGAGCACGCCGGGCAGCCGCGCGCTTCTCAACGAGTTGGTGCAGCGCTTCGGGCCAGTGGTCAAGCGAGCCATCCGCTGGACGCTCTTGCGCTACGGCAGTGCGGGGTGTTGCCAGGAGCCGGATGTGTTCCAGGACGTGTTTGTCGGCCTGCTGAGAGATGGGTGCCGCGCTCTCGGCGTAGAGATCGTGCTTGACCCAGTGCACGCCTCAACCATGGTCGACTCGTTCGTGGTCATCCATCCCGAAGCATCATGCCGGGAGGTCCTGCGTCTGGGGCTGGCCAAGGCGCTGGAGGGTCGCGGAGAGTTCGCATTGGCATTGCGCTACTACGAGGCATACCTGAAGACAGCACCATCGGGCCCCGACAGGTCTGCGGCAGTCGATCGTTCCGCAGCCTGCGTGGCTCGCGCGGGATTGACTGAATCGGAAGGCCGTTTCTGCACCACACAGGTGTCGGGGTCGGTGATCGTGAAACGGCCGTAGAGCCGTTGGAAACAATTGCACAGATTGCGCGGACCAACAGTGCCTGCACAAGGCGCCATTGCAGTGCATTGGCTGGAGCCGCGCCTGGAGATCAGTGACATCAACAAAGGGAGGTTCCCATGCTTGGCAGAATCGTGCTTGGAGTCGCAGTGGTCGTGTCCACCGGATTTGCCGCACCGTCTCGGTACGCAACGCCCGTGCATGACAGCACATCTGTGACAATGGGTCAGGTCCGTGGCGTCTTCGAGGCCCCGCTGTTTGTGGTGGGCGCCAGCGACCACCTCGTGGTGCTTCAGCGCACGACAGATCGCGTGCAGGTGCGCGACGCACAAGGGCGCGTTGGCTGGGTTGACGCGGCGGAAGTCACGCTGTCGGCGGCGCGCGTCGGGTATTGGTTCGAGTCAGCCGCTGTCGATAGGTACATGGATTCGCCGGATCCGAGGTTCGTCATCGGGGATCCCATCATCGGTGATGATGCCATGCTCCGAGGCCGGTCCTTCTCCGCCGAAGTGCGGGAGAACATTGACAAGGAGAGTCTGCAGCGCCGGGCGGAGTGAGCGATGTGTGCCGGGAAGGGGCGAATGGCCGGAGCGCGGGCCTGGCCCCTCCCCTACTGCAGGACCACGGCACGGCGGAAGACCGCTTCACCGGCCCACCAATCTCAAAGCACCCCGACAATCCGGCTCCCACCAACCCAGTTGCCCTTCGCGGTTGTTGCCTCCCACTGCACCGCTCCCACGCCAGGATACCTCGAGGCATTGGTTTCGAGTTCAAAGCTCACCATTTTCGTGGGTATCGAGAGCCGTTGGCCATCGAGAGTGAGACCGGCGTTCATCCACGAGAGTGTATGCGCCGAGTCGGCACACCCACTTGCCGACGGTGCACGCCGTGACAGGTGCCCTGCGCCTCTCCCTGCTGGCACTGATCATCCGCACGGTCTGTATCGGCGGACCAGACACCTCGCCCATCGAGGCGTGGCAGCGCTTCGAAGCATCGGTGCGTGACCGGACCATATCCGGCGACTCCGCCCTCGCGCAGTTTCCCGGCATCTTTGCGGCTCTCGACTCCATCGCCGGCACTGGCCACACGCGCTCGCCGGTGGACCGCGCTCGATGGACCTTCCCGGTTCGGGGCGGATTCGGAATGGAGCTCGATTGTCGGCCAGATGGCGAAAGCAAATCGACGATTTTTCTTCGATCCTGATTTTCGTAGACTTGCGCCGTGAAGAATGATATTATTCTCAGGTGAGGCAACTGCAAAACCCGGCCGTTCCGACTGAAATGCGGCGAAATCGAGCGAATTTCGCGGGTCAGCCCTCAGATTTGGGAGTCAGGCAAATGACTCAGATGAAACTGTCTCGACCTGTCAAACACGGGGATCCTTTGAATATCCGCCTGAAAGTCCCTTCGATCTCATTTTTCCTCTACTGCATTTTATTTGTTTCTATCTTCCTGTTCTTCCGGTACACTGTCGATCCATGCCTGATCTATCAATTTCAAGAGCCGCCTTTTCTAGTCGATAGTGAGTTCTTCTCCAATTTCTCAGAATATCCCGGCGGACTGCTATGGTATTGCAGCGCGTTCTTTACTCAGCTATATGTCAATCAATGGATCGGTGCTCTTGTTATAACCGCGTTCCTATTCCTGAATTTCCTGCAATCGGTTACGGCAATGAAATCCATTGGATTGGGTCGCAATCCCGAAATCTTCGCATATATGCCGTTATCGCTCATGCTTTGCGCCTACGGTAGCTACAAAATGCCCTTGTCGTACGCTATCGGGCTTTTCGCGGCATTGTCATTTTTCAATCTGTACAAACGTCTTTCTCCGGAAAACAGCATATTCCGGGTAATGCTGTTTACTTGTTCACTGCTCGCGCTTTACTATTTCGCCAGCCTTGCGGCATTGCTCTATGCGATACTTTGCGCTATCGATGAGCTATTGCATCGGAGGAAGTACATTACCTGCACGGTCATGCTCGCGGTTGCCGCCCTTATACCTTATGCGGCTGCGAAATACTTCTTTGTTATTTCGATGCCGGGCGCCTACCATGATTATATAGGACTCAAAACAAATTTCTTCGAGACCGCCACCTTTCCGTCAACACCATTGATCGTGTATGCCATGTATGGGTATTTTCCGTTGGTGCTGCTGATAAGGAATCTGATCCTGGTGCATATCTGCACATCATCCGCGGCCACGCAAAAGGTGGAAACATGCAACCGTTTTCTCAGAACTTACGGCATTCAGGTTGTTGTATATACGGCGCTGACAGCCGGGATTGCCTATCAGTGCTTTGACGAAAAGGCAAAGATGAATGAGCGGGTTTCCTTATGCGCCAGCCGGGGAAAATGGAATGAAATCATCCGGCTGATTAGACCTGATCACCTCAAGGATTTTACAGTAACGAGCCAGGTGCAGTTGTTTCGAGCGCTCTATTTCAGTAACAGGCTTCTTTCAAACCTTTTTTCTTATCCGTTGGGAATGCAATGCGCGGCATTGCTCCATTGCATGGATGATTCGAAACATTTTCCTCAAAAGAGCGATATATATTTCGATATCGGCCAATTGAACTTTTCGGAATTGTTTGCCCAGGAAGCCCTCGCAACAGCAGGAAAGAAACCGTCAATTTTGCAGAGGCTCGCATTGATCCATCTGCTTGAAGGCCGGAAGGAATCGGCCCGAACGTACCTTAATGTTCTGGACAAAACGATGTGTCAGAAAGCATGGGCAGAAAAATATCTCCGCCTCATTGACAGCGATTTACTCATTGATAATGACGAATATCTTCGAATCGTCCGTTCATACATGCCGCGAAAGGATCATATCAGTGCTGGATTTTGCAGGGCCCTGGAAAACACGTTTGAGGGCGATCATTCAAATAGAGCCGCCTTTGAATTCTTGATGGCGATCTCGCTGCTCAAGGGTGATATGCGGATGATTGTGAAATACGTGGACTACTTCAAGACGCTGGGATATGCAACCCTTCCCCGCCCCATTCAGGAAGCACTTATTTGTCAAGGCGCCATTGTCAGCCCGTCGGCAGGGGGGAATCAATTCGATGAAGCTCTCCTGCGGCAATACGATTCATTCACGCGCATAATGGAGCAATATGGCAGAACAGATGAAGCAATGAGCAGGCTTTCCCGGCAATTCGGCGATTCGTACTGGCTGTATTTGTTGTCGGCTCAAGCCCCGGTGCGCTGAAATGCGACTACCAGTTGGTCTACTGGATATCGTTGAACAACACGTATGAAAAGAATTTACCTCACGTTCTGCGCTTTCGGCGCAGCGCTATTCGTAGCGTTGCCGGTTGCAGTATTGACGAGAAATACCGCTGTTGTTTCGCCGATCGCAATGTCGCGTCCGCCGCGCATAAGTCCCGACTATTCCGGAACCGCTATTCCTCCCAATATCGCGCCGCTCAATTTTGCGATCAAAGAAAGAGCGCGAAACTATCGAATCCGGATTTATTCGACCTACGGCGATACTATTGTAATTTTTGCCTCAAGGCCGGAAGTGATCATTCCTTTGTCAAAATGGAGAAGGCTTTTGCGGCTCAATCGCAATAACACGCTCGTAACCGAGATTGATGCCAGAAACTATGACGGCGTCTGGAATCATTTCGATCCGATCAGAAATCGGATTGCCGCAGAGGACATCGATGGTTATCTGGTTTATAGAAAAATCTTCGGGTTTAGAACCGTTTACAGAATGGTAATTGCGCAGCGCGATTTGCAGAATTATCATGAAAAGGCTATTCTGGATAATCGTACATTTTCGACGACAAGTTCAACTACCAAGCTCTATTGCATAAATTGCCATACCTTCTGCAATAATCGATCTCAGAATGTGATCATTCATCTCCGCGGGAGCAAGCAGGGAATGCTCCTGGGTCAGGGAGGCAAGGTCACCAAGGTCGATACTCGAACACCGTTTAACACACGCCCTGCCGCGTATTCCTCGTGGCATCCCTCTGGAAGACTTATAGCCAGCGCCACGATAGGAGTCAATCAATGGATTCGTTCGATCGGCCAACCCCTGCTCGTTTTTGATGAATCATCCAATTTGATAATCTACAATACCGATACGATGAAGGTATCGACCAATCCTTTAATCGCAAACCCCAAGCGTTTGGAGACATTGCCTGAGTGGTCTCCCGACGGTCGATATCTCTATTTTTGCAGCGCCCCTCAACCCGACAGCGTTGACAACGAGTATCTGACAAATTCACGATATGAAGAAATCAAGTATAGCATCATGAGGATTTCATTTGACATCAGCACCGGCGCATGGGGGTCGCTCGACACCATACTCTCTTCGCAACAAACCGGATTGAGCATCGTTCATCCGAAAATCTCTCCGGATGGCCGGTATATGCTTTTTTGTATGCTGCCCTGGGGATATTTCGCGGCATATAATGACGAATGCGATCTTTACCTCATGGACCTTCCCACAAGGAAGTATCATCGGTTGGACAGCATAAACAGCAACTATTCCGATAATTTCCATTCCTGGTCGAGCAATAGCCGTTGGTTCGCATTTAACAGCAAGAGGCTTAATGGCATGTGCGACTATACCTATTTTGCCTATATTGATACAGCGGGAAACACCTACAAGCCGTTCATTATGCCGCAGAAGAATCCCACAGCTTACTCAACTTTATTGCAATCATTTAATATGCCCGTTCTCATAAAGGAGCCGGTTCTCATTTCCTGGCGCGATTTCGCCGGCGCGGTAAATGACACAACGAAACAAATCTCTGCTCAGTTGGATTCAAGGGTTCCTGTTGACGGCATTTCAAGCGCGACGAATATGAAATAGCCTGTCGGCCCTGCGTAAGCCGAAGCGACCAAAGTAAGGTGGGTGCTGTTTCGCTGGCTTGGCCGGCGCAGTCAACGGCGAAGCTTCGGGTGGAAAGAGTTCCCGACAAGCACCGATGATCGTTCCATGTAGTTTGCGAGTTGGACATACAGGAACGGGAAGTCGCCCTCGCCCCACCGGGCCTCCTGCTGCTGGTACCAGGCGCGTGCGCTGTCGGCTGCAACTACCCGGGATGTTACTGCGCTATCTATGCACGGTCAATGGACCGACGGTGTGGCTGCCTGACAGAGACTGGGGGTCTGCGTCACCACAACTCCACTGGAACGGCCCGGGTTGCAGTCAACTCACTTCAGCGCCACTACGCCAAACGCCTCCGGTCGAGGCACGACATTGGTGAACCCCGCCTCGCCCAGTCGCCGAATCACGCCCTTGGTCACCAGCGCGCCGCTGGGGCTGTGCGGGTCGCCGATGTAGTGGAACATGCGGCCTTTGGGCTTGAGCACGCGGAATGCCTGCCGGTAGAATTCGCCGGAGTAGAGGTCTCCAGCCATGCTGAGTACCGGTGGGTCGTGCAGGATGCAGGAGAACGCCGCATCGCCGAACTCCCGGATCACTTCGGAGCTGTCCCCGATCTTCTGCGTGATCTTCGCATTGTCGAAGAGCGCCCGCGACCACGGGTTGGCCCGCGCCATGTTCTGCGCCGCTGGGTCCAGCTCAATGGTCACCACGCTGTCGGCTGTCTTCGCCTCCTCAATGGCAGTGTAGCCCAGACCCGTGGCAGTGTCGAGGATCGCTCCGCGGATCGGCGCAATGGCCGCCACCATCGCCGAGGCTGCGCTCCGGGGATCGGTGTCCTTGATGCGATGCATGAGAGTGCCGGAGATCAGCATGGTCGGCGCCGTGCTCGTGGGCATGAGGCTGTAGGCGAGACCAGTGAGTTCGGAAAACTCGCGGATGGGGGAGATCGCGCCATCGACGGCCCGGAAGCACGCATTCTCATGCGCACAGATCTCGGTGACGAGGTCCCAACTCAGCGGCGTCTCATCCGGAAAGCCAACACCGCGTTCGTCAAGGGAGACGGTGCAGGTGGTGAGCCCCAGGTCAGGCGACGAGACCACCGAAGCGACCCCGTTTGCGCGAGCCGCAAGAAGCGCTGTTGCCTGGATGTAGGAGAGTACCATGGATGTGGTGGAACCCAAGCGACCGGCAGTCGGCTGCCAGATCGCTGGAGTGCTCGATCACTCGTAACTCGTCACTTTCTTCGTGTCAAGGAACAAACGGACCCCGAAGGTCCGGGGCCCACGCTATCGTCCGATCTTCGTCAGTCGCTGCTTGAAGCTCCGGATTCCTTTCTTCCCGTCTTCCCGCGCCATCATGCGAAGAACATACGAGCCTGCAGCCAGTTCGCTGCCGGTGGTGCTGGTGCAGTCCCACACCAGCGAGTGCCGGCCGGGGCGTAGCATCCCGTCAATGCGCTTCTGCCACAGCACGCGTCCCTTCAGGTCGAACAGCTCAAAGCGCACGTCGTGCACTCCCGCGTACGGCACGGTGAACCGAATGGTCAACCGTCTGCCCATAGGATTGGGATACACCGTGGAGAGCGCCAGTTTGTACACAGGGAACTGCGCCTTGAACCGCGTACGATAGTCGGCGTCGCCCACCACAAGGTAGCGGTACGCCACGCTTTGACTTTCGACGGTCGCAGCGTAAGATCCGTTCGGGGTCGGGCTCTCGTACTCGCCGCTCATCGGATTGAACAGCAACGCACTCATGCCCTTGGGCAGCGCGGTCTGCGGTAGCGCCGTGTAGCTCATGCGGTGTCGCCCGTCGTCGGGGTTGGTGAAGAGAAGGCCGAATGCGTATCCGCCGTCGGTTGCCTTGTGCAGCATCGCATGCCCGCGCATGCCCGTGCCATCCCACACGCCTGCCCGCACCGCCGAGAAGCTGGGGGAGCTCTGGTAGAACGTGGGAACTTCTGCGCCCGGTCGGTATCCGCACAGCACGGGGCTGAGCCGTCCGATGCCGTCGACGCTCAACTCCACCCGCAGCAGGAATCCATCGTCGCTGGCCGCAACGGTCTTCGCCGCGCGCACCTTCGACAGCAACGATGCCACCGCCGGTGTTGCAGGGAACCGCAGCACCACTGCATGGCTCGTCGGGTTCCACACCGCATAGCCTCCACCCAAGGTCGAGAGCATGGTGGTTGTGTCGTTGCCCGTCATGTCGCGAATGTACAGCGGCAGCGTCACGTACGTGCCCCCCGAAGTCGAGGTGTTGTCCCACGAGTAGAAATCGAGCACCGTGTCGGCGCCATTGCCGGTGGCAGCCAGAATGTCTCCCAGCTTCATTGAGAAGCCGAACGGAAGCGCCAGGTCGGTCCACGCATGCGGGGGAAGACGCATCTCGAACGTGTCTTTCAGCGACAGTGTGATGCCACTGCCATAGCTGATGAGACCGGCCTCTTTCCTCTTGATCCACATGAGCGCACCTGGCGCAAATGTGAAGAGGCTGTCAGGCGCAACGGAGTACTCTGCCCACTTGTCGTTGTTGTCGGCCGCGGCATTGCCCTCGTACGAAACGAAGCGGAAGAGCCGCGTGTAGCGATTGTCGTACTGCCAGGTTGACGGGTCACTGACCGTGCTGGACAGAATGGTGGAGGCATTGACTGAGTCGAGCTGCACCGTCGAGTGCAGCGGGTACCACTGCAGCTCCTTGGGCACCGCATCGTCGAAGGCCCTGCGCCATGCTCTGCGCGACAGGTCGATGGTGTCGGAGTGCACTCCGTCCTCAATGACCAGGATGCTCCGGATGCCATTGTTCTCGGCTCCCGCAGTGGGAACGGCGGTAATGACCCGGGAGACGGCAGCCGAGAGCTCACTGCTGCTTTGTGCGGCGCCGGAAAACACGTTGTGGTCGCCCTTGCCATACCACAGGTACCAGCGCACATTGCCCGCGTTGTCGGCAATCGATATGGTGTCGGAGATTGCAGATGACACGCCATTGAGGCCGACCACGCTTGCAGTATCGGTGCCCTCGCTGAAGGTGACGCGCGGAGCTGATGTGTCAACCATGGCAATGAACGGGTAGTCGAGGTTGTCTCCGGTGGACGCATCGAGCCGGATGCTTACCCTGCGAGCGTTCACGTCAAGTATGGTGCTGCGCTGCACCAACCACACGCCGTCGGGGGTCAGCCGGTAGATCCGCACATCCTGCGCGGAGTAACCGGCGGGAATGGAGCCGAACACATAGCGCAGGGCCACGGTGAACGGCGGGGCCGGCTGCGGGTTGTCAAAGACAAAGCCCACGCTCACCACCACGAAGCCGGCCAGCAGCGAGTCGGCGGGGGTGAACACCCGTACCGTATTGCTGGGAACCGTGCCGGCGCCACCATTGACTACCGCGATATTTCCGTTGAATGCGCGTGCGGTGTCGCCCTGCTGGAAATCAACATTGGTCAGCACCTGCCACGTATACGCCGGGCTGCGCACGGTGCCGGTGGACGCCGGCGTTGGGTCGGAGGGCTGTCCGTAGTGGCTCTTTGCCCACATGCGAATGCAGTACAGCGTGTCAAACACCACGCCTTCGGGCAGGCGCAGTATGGTGCGGTTCACCGTGTCGGTCGCCGGATCCCACCGCGCTGGGGGATCTGTGTCGAACCTGCCCACGCCGTATCTCACTGCGTAGTCGGTGAGGTACTGCCGGCTCAACTGCACATGCCACTCAATCGTGATGTAGTTGCTGTCGGTATCAAACACGATCGAGTCGATGTCAATGGTGTTGGGGATCACGTCGTTGCCCGCCGCGTTGGTGGTAGCGTCGGCAGAGGAGTTCTGCTCCACCACCGACCACTGCCGATCGCGGCAGATCTGCAACCCGAAGAAGTACTGTGTCTGCGCCGAGAGGCCCACGACTGTGTCTTTGGAGACCACTGTCGGGTACATCAGCGATGTGAGCCCGGTGGTGGAGAACGTCACCTGTTTCTGCGGCACTGCCGTGGTGCCGTACCAGATACGGATGCTGTCACAGCCGCCAGAGGGGAAGGTCCACGACAACTCGATCTCCGAGGAGGTGAGTGCGCGTGCCGCCAGCGCCACGTCGTTGCCCGGGCGCGGTCGGCCCACGTTGAACACGGTCTTGGTTGTGTCGGTAGAGAGGAGACCCGAATGCCCCTTCTGGATCAGCCGCGCGTACAGCGGCTGCGTCACCCCGTCAAACGCGCTCTGACGGATGACAAAGCGGTAGCGACCGGCAGTGGATCCCGCAATAACCGCCGATGCGTCCAGACGTTGCGTGGAAGCGGCAGAGGAGAAGTCCGGAGCATTCGTCAGCCCGTACCACACCAGCACCGAGTCGGCAATGGTCGTGTCAATGGTCTGCGCGCTGTCAATGGTGATGCGCGCCGAGTCGCCGCTCAGATACGTGCCGGAGAGAAGTAGCTCATTGGCCGGGCGCGTGGTGTCGCGCATGAGCACGTACGCAGCGTTGTACGCGGCGAAGGGAGTGGACGCCGAGAGCAGCCAGGTGATTTGCGTGACGAATCCATACGCGGAATCCGGCGCCGACAGCGCAGGCACGGTCACGGTGTCAACAAAGACACCACCGACATGCGGGATGGCCGAGAGCTTGACCTGCCACACCTGCACGTCGGACCCCTTCTGCGAGTCGGCGGGCATCTGATTGACGCGACGCCACAGGCGCAACTCGTCGGGCAGGTTGAGGCCCGATCCCTTCACCCGGTCCAGGTACTCGTACCGCAGTGCCACCAGCGTATCGGAGAGGTATCGCCCCGAGATCTTCACCGGGTTCTGTCCATCGCCAAATACGCGGATGTAGCTGGCGCGCACCAGAGAGTCGGTGCCGCCCGCGCCCGTGGCTCGCAGTGTCACGGTGTACGAGCCGGTATCTGCATACGCATGCGTGGGACTGCGCAACGCACTTGTCGAGCCGTCGCCAAAGCGCCACAGCCATGAGCTGACCACGCCGGTGGACGAGTCTGAGAAGTGCACGGTATCGCCCTTGAGCGCCGAGGTGGGCGCTGCTGCAAACCGCACGGACGGCGGAGTGTAGAAGTTGAATGCACCGGTGTCGGCAACTGCCTGTCGATTGCCTGCTTTGTCAATTGCGCGAACCAGCACCGTGTAGCCGCCGTTGGCAAGGTTGCCGTCGGTCAGAGGGAGTCTCCAGGCCGCAAGGCCCGCAGGCGTCAACCACACCGTGTCGGCACCCCACCCGCCCGAGCCATCCCAGAACCTGCCCACCGTGTCGCGGCGTACGCTGAGCCACACCGAATCGACTCCCGAGATCGCGTCAAACGCCGTACCCCGCACGGTGTCGGGCCATGTTGCCGGGTTGAACGTGCCGCTGGTGCTCACCTCAGACACTGGCGCCGTGTTGTCGTAGGAGAATGCTTGTGATGCCGATGCCGGATTGCCGGCGCGGTCGTAGGCGCGCACGGTCACGCTGTACGAGGTGTCGGTGAGGTTCCCCGACGCCAACGTGAGCTGCCACGAGGTAGTTCCGGTTGCGGTTGCCCATTCCAGGGTCGAGTCGGTCGGGTCGGTCACCCAGATTGCCCCGTTCCAGTAGTGGTTGGCTCCGCGCTTCACGCGCACGCGCACAGCACCAACGCCCGAAAGCGAATCCGTAGCAGTGCCATTGATTGAGCCGGGCCACGTCGTGGCTCGGTAGCTCTGAAGCGTGAGGTTGCTGATGGTGACCGACGACGGCAGGTTCCGGTCGAGAATCGTGGTGTCGGTGAGCCACGGTCCGATGTTTCCGTTTGCGTTCTTCAGCCGCACCCACACCGACTTGACCCCGTCGCCTGGCGAGAACGTGGTGTCGAGGGTGTCGGGCGAGGAGTAGGCGATCCATTTCTTGAGACCCGAAACCGAGTCGGTTCCCATCATTACGCTGTCGGCATCGATGGCCGTGATGCTCACATGCACCCGGTCGCTGCTGGTATACCCGCTGCTGTCCATGATAGTCACCACCGTGGCATGCGGCTGCCGGTTGTCCATGGTGACCATGCCGCCGGCAAGTCCGGTGTTTCCCGCACCGTCGTACGGTCGCGCATAGATCGAGTCGATGCCGATGCCCATGACCGGTCCGTCAATGTAGTAGGTCCAGGCTGTGGTGCCCGTGGCTTTCACCCACTGGCTGCCGGAGACGAATGCAGTCCCGTTCCAGCAGTAGCCGTCGCTGGTGCGCTTGATCTTGATTTGCACTGAGTCAATGCCGGAGAGCGCATCGGAGGCAGTTCCGCGAATGGTGTCGGGCCAGGTTGCCGGGGTGTAGGTTCCGCTGGTGGTGACCACTGACGTTGGCGCCACGTTGTCGTAGATGGTGCTGTCGACGTACCACGAGGATTTCGAGCCGGTCCCGTTGGCAGCCGAGGCGAACTGCGCCCACACGTACTTCCTGCCGGCACCCGCGTTGAGCGCGATGCTGTCACTTGCCGCGAAGGCCTTCCAGGTTGCGGACGACGTGTCGGTGGGCAAGGAAATGTACTGCGCAATGCGCATGCCGCCGCCGGAGAAGATGCTCGCAAGTGTCAATGGCGGGTGAATATCGTTGGTGTGGCCGTTGCGGTCGTTGATCGCGACGCCCTCGCAGGCCGCCAGGAAGCTCCAGTTCGCGCCGTTGCCGCTGACGGACGCGCTGCTCAGCGCGGTGATCGGCAGGGTCCCGCCCTGGTCGGTCACCGCGACATCGGCTACGTTGCAGGCGCCGCTGCCGATCCACGCGCGCTGCGTGCCCGGGGAGCTTGACGTTATCGTAATACCGTCGGCGCCCCCGCAGCCGCCCCCCCCGCCGTCAAAGTCGATCTCGCCGTTGTTCACTACGCCGCCCGCGCCCACCACGACATCTCCCGTCGATGCATTGCTCCAGACCGTGCCCGACGGCAGATAAAACGTGCCGGCCGACAGGTTGCCGGTCGACTGCGACAGCGTGCCGCCGGAGAGTTTGAGAGAGTCCGTGACGGTGGTAGCGGCGGCCGGCAGGTTGAAGGTCGTGCCCGCGTTGTTGAAGACAAGCTTGCCATACGCGCCGCCCGCCACGGAGACCGCAGCGTCGTTGGCCTGACCCAGGTAGGTTGTCAGGGCGCCGGCCGCGCTCGCGTCGAACGTGCCGCTGTTGGCGATGCCCGTGCCGCCGATGGTGAGCGTGCCCGCGTTGGTGAGAATGTTGTTGGCGCCGTTGATGGTGATGGTGGTGCCGGTTCCGTTGGTGGCAAGTGATGTGCCGGACGGTATCGTGAGCTTTCCTGTGTTCTTAACCATCACCGAGCCGGTGGTCCAGGCGCCGCTTGCGGGTATTGCGGTGACAATGCCGGAATACGGCGTGGCGCGATTGGTGTTATCGATGATGAGCCGGCCGTCGTTGGTGCTGTTGTTGGTCGAGTCGAGATACACGGTTCCTGCGGCGCCGTTGGGATTGCCGCCGCTGTTGCCGCCATAGGCGGTGGGCGTATAGGAAAGCGACGAAAAACCTCCCCCGCCTGTTAACAGAATGGCAACACGCCCGCCGCCGCCCGTGTTCCAGACGCCCGCCGCCGCGCCGCCATTGGCCTGGATTACTCCCGCGCCGGTAATGGAGCTGGTGATGATATAGATGCTGCCGCCCGAACCGCTGCTGTTCTCCCTTGCGCCGTCGGCCTTGATCGAATCGCCGGCAGCGGAAACGGTCGTGGTCCCGCTGACGGTCAGCTTGATCGCCCCGCCGCCGGCGACTCCACCCGAGCCGGGGCTTCCGCAGTTCACCGGCGCGGTAGGCGACCCATACGTCGCCCCTGAGGTGTCTCCCTCGTTGATTACTCCGCCTTTACCGCCGTAGGTTCCCCCGCAGCCGTGCCCCCCGGCTGCGTCACCGACGCTGAATCCCGTGCCGTTGCTGCCGCTGTAGCCGCGTCCGGTCACGTCAACTATGCCGCCGCTATTTACGGTGAGGTTGCCGTTGACCGTCAGGTCCATTTTGTAGGTTTCCGCCGAAACATTGCCGGAATGGGTGATACCGCCATTCGATCCGACTACGAGATTCGTGGTGAGATTCAGCGCGGCATCCGCGATCAGGGTCCAGTTGGAGATTGTCAAGGTCGACGGCGGGGTCAACGTGCCGCCGTTGTATCGTATGCCGTCGTTGCGGGCATCGGCGTCGCTGGTGATTGCCGTGGAACTCAGGTTGAGCGTCGTACCCGTCTTCACGCCAAGCACTCCCGCATTCGCAAGATACAGCGCGCCGGGCGTCCATGTCTGGCCCGAGGGAATTTCGGTGGTGATCCACGTTTTGCTGTGACGGTCGTTATTGTCAATGATCAGCCGGCCGTCCAGCGAGCTGTTGTCGGTGGAATCAAGGTAAACCGTTCCTGCCGCACCCAGACATGCGCTGTTGTCCCCGCTGTTGTTTCCCCCGAATGCCTGGGGGGTCACGGTGAGTCCGGAAAAGCTCGCCCCGCCCTGGGTAAGATAGACCGCCACGCGGCCGCCGCCACTCGTACCGAAACATTGACCGGACCAAATCGTATTGCCTCCATTGGCGGAGATCGTGCCGGCGCCGCTGATGGTCGCGGTGGTAATGAGCACGCTTCCGCCCGCGGGGGGATCAGTGTTTGAGCTGTCGCCATTGGCCAGAATTGACCCGGTAACTGTGGTGCTGCCGGATACCTTGAGCGCCACGGCGCCTCCCCCGGATCCGTTATGGCCGCTGCCGAGAGTGACTGGTGCGGAGAAAGAACCGTATGTTGCGACCCCCTGGTTGCCCTGGCCGCCATGGGAGGCTGGATGGCCCTGGCCATCGTTTCCCGGGCCAGAGTTACTTGTGTAACCCCGCGCCGAGACATCTATAGACCCGCCGGCCCCGACCGTCAGGTTGCCGCCGACCTTGACACAGAGACGGTATATCTCGGTGGCGCCGTTGCCTCTATGCGTCAACCTGCCGCCGTTGATATTCATGTCCCCCGTCACGCGCAGCGTGTCAAACGTCCCCGAGTAGGTCGTAGTGCACGTGACCGCGCCGGTATATCCCGACGTCTGGTTCCAGCACCCCAGCGTCACGCCGGCGATGTCCCACGTGCAATTGACGTTTCCGGCATTGAACAGTGCGGTATCGCCGGCTACGAACGGCCCGTTGGGCGTCCAGTTGCCTGCCACACTGGCGTTGCCTGGGGCCGAAGCGCTCCATGTATGCGTGTCGGCCAGCAACCCGGATGCCGCCGACAGCACAACAATGCCGACAACGAGAGCACGACTCCGCAGACAGCCAATCCGTCGATGCAACGCCATATAATGCAGGTTCATCGCTTAACTCCTGACATGTGAATATTTCCGGGAATAGACGCCGGCAGGCGCGTGTCTGGTGATCTCGCGGACAATCTCTCTCGCTCCCCGATAAAGATAGTATCATTACTGTCGCCGAATGGCAATTGCGGGTTCAGGGTTCTGGGCCGTGTCTGTCGGGGGGGGCGAGACCGGGTGACACTTGAGGAGTCAGATCACCGAATTCACGCGGAGAACGGCAGTTCCGCAGAGCGGTACCGTCCGGGCCGAGGCCCCCTTCAAGCCTCAGTCGGTCAGAAAGATAGATTCATCTGCAATCCAGCGCCACCCTTGCAGACTGTCGGGACTACGCTGATCGATGATTCGTCGCCGTCACTGTCGCGGCTGGCAGAGTTGCGCACATACAGGTTCGACTTGATGCAGGCTATCGACCAGAACACGTCGCGGCCAATGCCCAGGC
>Ga0315284_10007919_pt1 | contig 15160 bp, 14 predicted proteins | sample YL17G09_16_MG_FD_203696 | JGI IMG/M metagenome (GOLD analysis project Ga0315284, IMG submission 203696) | Sediment microbial communities from Yellowstone Lake, YNP, Wyoming, USA - YL17G09_16 | ecosystem: Environmental > Aquatic > Freshwater > Lake > Sediment | place: USA: Wyoming | collected... | reverse complement strand
TAGGTCGGCCGGTTGGCCAGCAGGATCACCTCGGTCACCGAGCCCCGGGCCAGCCGCGCCCCCTGCCAGGACAGCGTCACCGTCACTTGCTTCAGCGAGGGGTAGATGCCGGTGCCCGGGTTGTAGTAGGCGAGCGTGATCCGGCCCACCGCATGCGGCAGCGAGTCATCGCTGAACGCCACCACCCCCATCAGCAGTGAATCCTGGCTGAGCTTGGTGTAGCCCTGGTCAGCCGCAAACAGCCCGGTGTTGGTCACCACCACGCTGTTGAAGTCCACCGAGCGCAACCGCTCCATCTCCCGCTGCACCCGGTCGGAGGCCAGTTGGATGTAGCGGGTCTTGGTGTCGGAGACGATCGCGGAGACAAACAGGCTGCTCAGGCTGAGTAATCCGAGGGAGAGCAGGGTGATCGTCACCAGTAGCTCGATGAGCGTGAACCCGCCCTTGTGCCGTGCCATCTTCTCACCTCTGGGCGCCTGGGCCCCACTTGCTGGGAGGGCGGCCGCCGGCGGCCGCCCTGTCATCCTTGCTCATGGCCTGTGGGGGTAGCGGTCGCCCGCTACCCCCCGCTTTGGCAGGCCCTTGTCGGTCTACCACAGATCGTAAGTGGTAGTACCGTCCAGCGAGGTCAGCGTAGAGGCGCTGTGCACCTCGCCGGTGGACGCCGTGTACGCCCAGTCAGCAGCCCCGGTGAAGGGGTCGACCGGCAGATTGTTGTCCGGGGTCCGCAGGTACGGCCCCTTGTAGCCCTCGGGATCCAGATCGATCCCACCACCACCCTGGCCACTCGGCGGGCTGGCCGGGTCGGCCATCAGCTGGTCGACGGTCAGCGGGTAGTCGCCCAGGTCGGCCTCAAACTGCTGGATCGCATTGCGCAGCTGCTGCAGGTCGCCCCGCAGCGCCGATTCCTTCGCCCGGCGGCCAGCACCCAACAGTCGGGGGATCACGATCAACGCCAGAATGGCGATGACCACGATCACGATCAGCATTTCGATCAGGGTGAAGCCTTTCCTCGTCCGTGCCAGTTTGGACATCATGATTCGCGATTTACCTCCTGGTGAAAAATCTTCGCAGGAAAAGAGGCCAGCCTGCCCGCTGGAACTCTAGCGCCTCCTGCCTTCGTACCGGAGCAGGCTGGCTGCCTGTCCCTCCACGACTGTTATTCCACATCTGCTGGCGGCCTTTGATATGCCGCCTCCCCTCCAAAGGCCGCCCCTGCTCCCAGCCCTCCCCCCTAAAGCCAAAAACCCCCTCCCAGGGGGGAGGGGGGGTGCTCACGCTATCCGTGGTGGTGGCTTCTGCTGCGGCGGGCTACCGCCTGGCTGCCGCCGGCCGGCGCACCTGGGCCGGAGAGCTGCATACGGTGCCGCCGCCGGCCTGCGCGGCCGCCTGTACGGCCTGCTCGGCGGCCTCCAGCAGCCCCGCCTCGCTGTTCGCATCGTGCGGGTATACCGCATACCCCACGCTCGCCGTCCAGTGGGCCCGGCCGGTGGCCTGGGCCGACCAGTCGGTGGCCACGATCCGGGACAGCAGGCGCTCGGCCAGGATGCGGGCTTCCTTGCCGGTATGGGGTAGTAGCAGGCCATAGCTGCCTGCCTCCCGCACCGCCACCGCGTCCACCGTACGCGTGCTCCGGCGCAGCAGCATCCCCACCGCTCCCACCAGCGCCGACGGCAGCAGCCCCCCCGGCTCCCGGTCGAGCTGCACCACCACCAGCGCAAATTGCACCGGGTAGCGGGCCGCCCGGTCCACCTCCTGGCTCAGCCGCTCCCGCAGGTAAGACTCGCCCGGCAGGCCGCTCCCGCCCTCGGCTGCCCGCGCCAGCGGCACCCCCGCCTCCGGCCGCCGGCCCCGGGCCACCGGGCCCATGGCCGGCACCGGCTTCAGCTCCGACTCCACCTGCGCCTGCCGCTCGAAGTTGGTGCGCAGCTTCGCCAGCGCCCCCCGCAGCAGGTAGGAGGCATAGTTCACGCTGATCTCCAGCTTGCGCGCAATCTCCGTCTGGTTGAGGTCGTAGTAGAAGAAGTACCGCACCACCTTGCGCTCCAGGTCCTTCAGCTTGTCAATCGCCTCCTGCAGCATGAGCTTGTCTTCGATCGGAAGCTGCAGGCTGACCAGATGGGCGCTGCGGATCTTATCGGGGTTGATGACCGCCGTCGGGCTGTCGGTGTCGGCATCCAGCTGGGCGTCCAGGGAGGAGACTTTGGTGCGCTCCCGCGCGTCAAGCAGCTCCTTCACCGCCGCCGGGGTCAGGTTCAGCCGCTCCGCCACCTCGGCGTCTGTCGGCGCCCGGCCCAGCTCTTGGATGAGGGCCTCGGTGGTGCGGGTGATCTTGGCCAGCAGCTCCTGCACCCAGGCCGGCTGGCGGATGAGCTTGCCCTTGTCCCGCAAGTAGTGCTGAATCTGCCCGGCGATGAGGTGGGTGGCGTAGGTGGAGAACTTCACCCCGCGGCCGACGTCGAACATGTCCACCGCGTTGATCAGCCCCAACCGGCCTTCCTGCACCAGGTCCTCGGACGGCTCCCCCATCCCCGAGAACTTCTTCGCCACCACCTCCACCAGGTGCGTGTGCCGGGCGATAAGCTGGTCGCGCAGCTGGGGATCGCGGTCGAGAGTATACTGCTGGAAGAGCACTTCCACGCTTGGCTCGTCGCCGCGCGCTCTTTCGGCCATATCGGGCTCCTGTGACTCAGGCCTGCGATTGCCCGGGGAGCGCCTCGCTCCCCCTTTGGCCACCGACGGCCTGTTTCTCCTCGCAGCGCCCGCATTCCTGCCCCCGGAAAGTCGGGCGGGGCGGGGCCGCCCCGCGGCCCCGCCCACCGCTGCTATCCCTTGCTACCGATATCGCCCACCAATTGGTAGATCGGAGAGATCACGGAAATGGCGATGAAGCCCACGATCCCGCCCAGCCCCACGATCATCAGGGGCTCGATCAGCGAGGTCAGCCCCTTCAGCGTGGTGTCCACCTCCTCATCGTAGAAGTCCGACACCTTGGACAGCATCTGGTCCAGCCGGCCGGTCTCCTCTCCTACCGCAATCATCTGCGTCACCATGATCGGGAACAGCTTCGTGGTGAACAGCGGAGTGCTGATCTTCTCCCCCTCCTTCACCGCGGCCCGGGCCAGCGAGATCGCCTCCGACACCACCAGGTTCCCCGAGGTGTCTACCACGATCTCCAGCGCCCGCAGCACCGGTACCCCACTCGCGATCAGCGTGCCGAAGGTACGCGAGAAGCGGGACACCGAGGTCTTCAGTAGCAGCTCGCCCATGATCGGCACCCGCAGCTTGGCGCTGTCCAACAGGTACGCCCCCCGCGGGGTGGAGCTGAACACCTTGAAGCCCACGATCAGGCCCACGAACACCAGCAGGAACACATACCAGTAGCTCTTCACGATGCCCGAGAAGTTCAGCAGCACGTAGGTGGTGATCGGCAGCTTGAGCTGCATGCTGTCGAAGATCTCCTTGAACCGCGGCAGCACGAACAGCAGCAGCGCCAGCAGCATCAGCATGGCGAAGGTGAGCACCACCGCCGGGTACATCATCGCCGACTTCACCTTCGAGCGCATCTCCTGCTCTTTCTCCAGGAAAGTCGCCAGCCGGTCCAGCACCTGGTCCAGGATGCCGCCGGCCTCCGCCGAGCGGATCATGTTGACATACAGGGCCGAGAACACCCGGGGGTGGCGGCCGATGGCATCGGTGAGGCTGGCGCCCGAGCCCACGTCATGCTTCACCTGGCCGATCACCTCCCGCAGCTTGGGGTCCTTGGACTGCTGCTGCAGAATGTCCAGGCACTTCACCACGCTCAGCCCAGCGTCAATCATGGTGGCAAACTGCCGGGAGAACAGCACCAGCTCCCGCAGCTTCACCTTCTGCATGCTGTTCAGCCTGTCAATGAGCGAGGTCCGGGTGTGGGACTCCTTGATGTCCAGCACGTGGTAGCGCAGCTCAGACAGCTTTACTCGCACCGCGTCCAGGCTCTCTGCCTCCAGGCGCCCGCCTACCGTGCGCCCGGTGGTATCCATTGCGTTGTACTGAAAGTGCGGCATCTCTTATCCTCCCGCTGGCCCTTACACGCCCCGCAGCCAGCGACTGAAGTTGTCGGGATCGATCGCCCGGGCCATGGCCTCCTGGTTCGACACCAGCCCCCGCCGGGCGAGATTGGCCAGCGCCTTGTCCATGGTCTGCATCCCTAGGTCCCCCCCGGTGTCCATCAGCGAGTAGATCTGGTGCGTCTTGCCCTCTCGGATCAGGTTGCGCACCGCCGCATTCACTATCAGGATCTCCAGCGCCGGCACCCGGCCCCGCCCACCGTAGCGGGGGAGCAGCTGCTGCGCCAGCACCGCCTCCAGGGTGTTGGCCAGCAGCACCCGGATCTGCGCCTGCTGATGGGGCGGGAACACGTCAATGATCCGGTCCACACTCTGGGGTGCGTTCCGGGTGTGCAGGGTGCCAAACACCAGGTGCCCCGTCTCGGCAATGGTGAGGGCCGCGCCGATGGTGTCCAGGTCCCGCATCTCCCCGATCAGCACCACGTCCGGGTCCTCCCGCAGCGCCGCCCGCAGGGCGTCCCCGAAGGCGTAGGTGTCGCTGCCCAGCTCCCGCTGGTTGACCATGGACTTGCCGTGCCGGTGCAGGTACTCGATCGGGTCCTCGATGGTCATGATGTGGCACTCGCGGTTCTGGTTGATGAAGTCCACCATGTTCGCCAGGGTGGTGGACTTGCCGCACCCCGTGGGCCCGGTGACCAGAATCAAGCCGCTCTGGCGCATGCCTAGCTCGTGCAGCAGGGGCGGCAGGTTGAGCTGCTCCAGGGACGGGATGTCCCGGGGGATCAGCCGCAGCGCCGCTCCCACCGCACCGCGCTGGAAGTACACGTTCACCCGGAACCGGCCCACGTGGGGCAGGCCGTAGGACAAGTCCAGCTCATGCTTGCCCTCGAAATCGCTGATCTGCCGGTCTGTGAGAATGTCGTACACCAGCCGCTGCGTCTCCCGGGGGGTGAGCGATTCGTAGTCCAGGGGCACCAGGCGACCGTCCACCCGCAATAGCGGGGGCAGGCCCGCGGTGAGGTGCAGGTCGGAAGCCCGCCGCTTGGTAGCATCTTCCAGTAGGTCCGCTATCCCAACTTCCGCCAATACTGCCATCTACTCCCACCTCCGCAGGCTACTCTGCGTAGATCACCCGCAGCGCCTCCTCCATCGTGGTGGTCCCCTCCAGCACCTTCTGCATGGCATCCTGCTTGAGCGCGATCATCCCGGAGGCGATCGCCTCCTGCTTGATCGCATGGCTCGGAGACTTGCGCAGGATCAGCTCCCGGATGCTGTCGGTCACCACCATCATCTCAAACACGCCGGAACGGCCTCGGTAGCCCGAGTTCATGCAGTGCTCGCAGCCGCGCCCCCGGTAGAAGTTCACGTGCTCGATGTCCATCGCCAAGTTCAGCCGCCGGAAGGCGTCCACCGGAGGCGTGTAGGCCTCCTTGCACTCCGGGCAGATCACCCGCACCAGCCGCTGCGCCACCACCCCGATCACCGAGGAGGCGATCAGGAACGGCTCCACCCCCATCTCGATCAGCCGGGCCGCCGCCGTGGGCGCGTCGTTCGTGTGCAGGGTGCTGAATACCAGGTGGCCGGTGAGGGCCGCCTCCACCGCAATGGTGGCGGTCTCCATGTCCCGCATCTCACCCACCAGGATCACGTTCGGGTCCTGCCGCAGCATGGTGCGTAGCGCCGAAGCAAAGGTCACCCCCGCCCGCACGTTCACCTGGCCCTGGGTCAGCCCCGGCAGCTGGTACTCCACCGGGTCCTCGATGGTCATGATGTTGCGGTCCGGGTTGTTCAGCTTGTTCAGGGCCGAGTACAGGGTGGTGGACTTGCCGCTGCCGGTGGGGCCGGTCACCAGGATAATCCCATAAGAGCGGTTGAGCAGCCCGTCGAACTCCTCCATCATGGTGGCGGAGAAGCCCAGCCGGTTCATGTTCACCTGCACCCCGCGCTTGTCCAGCACCCGCATCACCACCTTCTCCCCGTGCACCCCGGGGAAGGTGGACACCCGCAGGTCATACTCCCGCTTGTTGATCACGATCGTGATCCGGCCATCCTGCGGCGCCCGCTTCTCGGCAATGTCCATGTCCCCCATCACCTTGATCCGGGACACCAGCGCCGCCTGCACCTGCTTGGGAACCTGCATCCGGTCGTAGAGAATGCCGTCTATGCGCAGCCGCACCCGCACCCGGCCGCCCTCCGGCTGAACGTGGATGTCGCTCGCCTTGTCCCGCACCGCCTGCCGGATGATCAGGTTCGCCAGCCGCACGATGGGGGCATCGTCCATCATCTCCTTGAGCTGGTCGAGCGTGTAGTCCTCTTCCTTGTGCTCCTCCAGCTTGATCACTTCCCCCTCGTTGCCGCCCAGCTCGTCGGTGGCCTGCTTGATCGCCGCCCCAATCTCCTCGTGCCCCGCCACGGACTGCGCCAGCACGGTGTTGATGTCCTCCTCCGTGGCGATGAAGGGCTCGATGTCCAGCCCCGCCACCAGCCGCAGCTGGTCGATGGCGTAGATGTCCAGGGGGTTGACCATCGCTACCAGCAGCCGCCGGCCATCCTTGGATAGCGGCACCGCCCGGAACCGCTGCAGCAGGTGGTTGGGGATGAGCTTGATCTCCTCCGGGTCCGGCCGGCGCTCGGTTAGGTCCGCGTAAGGCACCCCCCACTGCTTGCCCAGGCACTTGGCTTTGTCTCGCTCAGAGATCAAACCCATGTTGACCAAGGTCTGCACCAGTGGCTCCTTGGTCTCTTTCTGGATCTCCGTCGCCTGCCTGATTTGTTCCTCGGAGAGGCCGGTGACCTCACGGATGATCTCCGAGAGCGAATTGTCCAGTGTCTTCATAATGGCTGCGCCAGTCCTGCCTGGGGACATCGGGAGGCCCAGCCCGAGCCGCCGGGCCTCCCGCTACTACCGCCTCTGCTAGGCCGCCGGGGTGCTCCCGTCCTCCACCACCTGCGGGGTGATGAAAATCAGCACCTCGGAATGCCGCGGCGACTTGGTCCGCGACTTGAACAGCTCTCCCAACAGCGGGATCTTGCTCAGGAACGGTACCTCGCTCCTGGTCTCCACGTTCTCGTCTCGCATCAGCCCGCCCAGCACCAGCGTCTCCCCGTTCCTCACCCGCACCGTGGTGATCACGGAGCGCTCGGTGATGGTGGGATAGCCCGCAAAGCGCGAAGGCGCAATATCGCTCACCGTGGGCACCAGGGTCATCAACAGGTCACCATTCGGGGTGATCCGGGGGTTGACGGCCAGGGTGACGCCGGTGGCGATCTCCGTCGCCTGCACGATCTGGCCTCCCAGGGGCGTGTAACCCACAATCTGCGGGTACCAGATCTTCTCACCAGAGTGGATGGTGGCCTGGCGGCCGTCCAGCAGGGTGATCTTGGGCCTGGACAGAATGCGCGCCTTGCCCTCGCTCACCAGGGCGTTGATGGTGGCCGCGATCCCCAGGTGCGAGCGCCCCAGGCTCCCCAGCTTCAAGCTGCGGGAAAGCAGGGCGGCGCCGTCACCCCCTACCACTACTTGGGCACTGTCCAGGGGCTTCTTGGTCTGCGACTCGCCGATCACGAAGCCGCTCTCACCGCCCAGGCCGTGCCAGTCAATGCCCAGCCGATCGGTGGCCTCGCTGCGCACCTCGGTGATGGTGGCGCTGATGGTCACCATCTTGGGGGCGATGTCCAGCTGCGCCAGCAGCACCCGCGCCTTCTCCAGAGAGCTGGGCGCGCCAGTGATGATCAGCGAGGTGATCGGGGAAGTCTCCTTGCCCGTATCGGTCGCCCGCTGGTCGGCCCCGGTGTCCTGGTCATAGCCGGTCACCGCCGCGCTCTTGGTCTCCTCCGCGGAGGTCTGCGGCGAGGTCAGGGTCGCCAGGCTGGTCTCCACCTTGATCCCTACCCGGGGGGTGCTGGTGCGAGGCGCCAGGTCCACGATCAGCTCCGGCAGCAGCCGCATCAGGGCATCCCGCAGCTCGCCGCAGTTGGCATACTGCACCTGGTAGACCATGGTCTCGGCCTGGGCGATGTCCGGGCCTACCACCCCCACCAGGCACTGCTCCGCCGCCTCCAGGGCGGCAGGCGGGCCCACCATCACCAGGGAACGGGTCCCCGGCACCGTGTAGCAGCTCACCTCGGGCGCTACCCTGGCTAGCAGTTTGTCCAGGTCCAGTGACTTCTGGGTCAGGCGCAGGGTCAACACCTTGCCCCGGTTGCCCAGCGCCTTGATCTGGGTGATGCCGACGTTCTTCTCGTCGCCCAGCACATAGGTGTTGGCGTTCACCTGCGCGAAGTTGAGCCCGCTCAGGCCGGCGATCACCCGGATCGCATCCTCCACACACACGTTCTGCAGGTGTAGGGTTACCTTGGCCTTGGCCTGGCTCCCCTCCCCCGCGCTTACGGCAATGTTCGTGCCGCTCTGGACGGCCAGCGCCCGCACTACGTCGGACAGCTCGGTGTCCACGAAGTCCAGGCTATAGGTGCCCTTGCCAGCCGGAGCCTCCTGCTGGGCCGCCAGGGCGGCGGGAACCAGCACTAACAGCACCGCCAGGATCATCCATGTGGGACGGACTGCCCTGGAGGAATGAATCTCTGCCTTCATCGGATGCTACCTCCCTCCTAATGACAGGCTGAGCGTCCCCTTGGTAGAGCTAAGGACGACTCGCCGGGCTGAAATCTCCTGCACTTGGTAATCACCTACCGTGTCCCCTACCCGCGGGTAGTACCTCCGCTCGCCCTGGCGGATGATGGCCATGGGCGCCTCCCCACTCACCAGCCCCACCAGCCGCGGCTCGGTGGAAACCGGGGCGGACGCGGGAGTAGCGGCATTGGGCTGCGGATTGGCCGCCGGAGCCACCGGCTGCGCGGTGAGCATGCCTCCAAACACCGGGGTCACCGGGGGTACCGAGTTCACCCGCAGCGGAGGGAAGTTGAAGCTCGGCATGGGCAGGCTGGCCACCCGCACCCCCGGCCGGCTGGGCTTGCTGGCCACCGAGCCGGGAGCAGAAAACGGGTCACGCCCGGAGGCCGGCCCCACCGGCTTCACCTGCGCCACCACTACCACCGGCGTGGCGGCTGCCGGCGCCGGCGCGGTTGGCTGGGCCGCCTGGGCCGCGGCCGCGGTGGGCGCCTTGGCGGCCGCCGGGGCCGGGGTGCTCCCTGAGCGTAGCTGCAGCCCCACCGCCAGCAGCAGGACCACCAGAGCGGTGGCCAGGAAAACTACTTCTTTGCGACGCTTGTCCATTGCTCTCCCCCTTTGCGGATAAGGGCCAACATGTCAACCCGAGCGTCGAGCTTGGGGTGGGTCGGATCCGCATCGCCACCCTCCGCCGTGATGTTCAGCTCGTTGACGGCAACTAGCTTGGGAAACTGGCTCATCGCCTTCACAAACCGGGCGATGCTCCAGTAGTCACCCTTGATGGTCACCTCGAGCGGCATCCGCTCGTAATCGGCGACCAGCGACCGGGCCGGGGCCGGGGGCTGGGCGCCTGCCGCGCCCGCAGTGCCCGCAGCCAGCGGGGTGGTCCCCGCCTCCGCAGTCTGGGCGGACCGGGGACCGGCATTGGTGGTCTCCCGATCAGGCTTCACCCCCGTCACCTGGTTGCCGGTGGCCACCCCCAGCTTCTCGATCTGCCCCAGGAACGTGGGCACGAACTCCTCGCTGGTCAGGGCCGGCTCCAGGACCGCCAGGGTGGCCTTGAGCGACTCGTATTCACGCTGCAGCACCGGCTCCCGGGCCAGGCAGGCCTGGGCCCCCGCCAGCTGCGCCTGTTTGGCAGTAAGCTGGGCGTCCAGGGCGGCGATGCGGGTGGCATAGCTGCGGTAGACCACGCCAATGGCCGCCAACAGCAGCAGGATCACCAGCCCCAGCAGCGCAAACGTCACCTTCATGGGCAAAGTGCGGGCCTTCTTCATTTGATGTTGCTCCCTATTGGGCTGGCCAGCAGCATGGTGAACTCGAAGCTCACCACGTCCTGGCTGGACATCTTGCTGGTCCGGGTGTAAGTCAGCTTGGGGGGCTGGCACCAGCTCGCCTGGTTCAGGTTGAGCATGAACTCACCCACCTCGCACTGGGTCATCGCCCCGCCGGCCACCGTTAGCGTCTGCTTGTCCTTGTCCCGGCGGGAGTTGAGCCCCGTCATCCATACCTTGCCGGGAATGCAGGAGCTGAAGTCCTCCATCATCGTCCGCCAGCTCCGCTGCGTCCCCCGCACCAGGGTAAGCAGCTCTACCTTGGGCTTGAGCTCGCTGGTCTGCTGCTCCAGAAAGTCCACCCGCTGCAGCCCCCGCACCAGGGCCGGGTCGCTCAGCTTCACGTCACAGGTGGTGATCTCCGCCCGGATGCCCCACGTGCGGATGGTCATCCCCGCATAGAGCAGGCACAGCCCGATCACCAGCGCGAACGCCGCGTAGAACCCAAGCCGGAGCAGCTTGGCGGTGCGTAGCCTCTGCTGCCGTCGCTGGGCGATAAGGTTAATGTCTATCATCATGCTGGCACACCTACCTTCGCTAGGCTCTTGTTGGCAAGCAGGATCTCCCGCAGCGCCAGCCCGGTAGCCACCACCAGGCCCGGCGCATGCTCGTCCAGGTACTCCTGGCTTAGCCCCGGCGCGGGCAGCCGGCTCCCGCCAAACAGCTCCGCCATCTCTACCGGCACCCCCAGCTGGGACTGCAGGTACTTGGCCAGCCCCGCCATCTTCGAAGTGCCGCCGCTGATGATGATCCGGTTCACCCCGGGCGTGGCCGCCTGCTGGGCGGGCGCCTGCTGCTGGTAGTCGTAGTACGCGAGCGACCGGCGCACTTCCCGGATCAGCTCATCCAGCAGCGGCTCCACCGCCCGGCTGGCCTGTTGGGCAAACGGGTCCAGGGTGGCCCGCTCCTCCTCGGAGGAGACCACCTGCATCGCCGTTTCCTTGAGCGCCTCCGCCTTGGGCTTCTCCATGCTCAGCGCGGAGGCGATCGCCTCCGTCATGCTGTCGCCGGCGATGGGGATCATCCGGGTGAGCACGAAGCTGCGGCCGCGCACAATGTTGATGTCCGTATAGGCCGCCCCCAGGCCCATCAGGGCCACCGTCTCCTCGTCCAACGCCCCGTCGGCGCTCCACTCCACTAGGGCGCGGATGGCCGAGAACGGCTGAATCTCCACCGCTACCGCCTCCAGACCCGCCAGGGAGAGCGTCTCCAGCTGCCCCTCCACCAGCTCCCGGGGAGCGGCCACCATCATCACCTCCATCTGGGCGCCGTTGCGCGCGAGCACCTGGAACTCTATGGTGCTCTCCTCCACCGGGAAGGAGATGTAGTTGCGCGCCTCCCACTGCAGGGACTGGCGTAGCTGCCGCTCGGACACCGTGGGGAGCTGTAGCTGGCGCACCACCACCGTGGGCCCGGCGCAGGCCACGCAGGCCGCCGTGGCCTCCACCTCCAGGGCGTCCAGCAGGGCACTCACTTCCGCTGCCACCGCCGCCGGCTCCACAATCACCCCCGCCTTTACCGCCTCCGGGGGCGTGGGCCGGCTGCCGGCCTTCTTCACCGCCAAACCCTCTCGCTCGTGTTCCAGTTGCACGGCTTTGATCGCATGGCTGCCGATATCCAGCCCGATCACCTCCGTGTTGTTCGACTTGCCGAAAATCGCCATTGTGCACACTCCTTATCGGCCGGGCCGGCCGCCTGGCCGACCCCCCGGGCCCCGTGAGAAGTAGCTGTCCATGCCTATCCGGTCCAGCGTGGAGGGGGGCGACGTCAGGTGCGCCACCTCATCCCGGGTCCCCACCGGCGTCGGCTGCCAGCGCTCCACCAGCCCCTGGCCGATCAGGTCCGTGATCAGCAGCATCGCCCGCACCGGCTCGATGCCGCTCTCGCGGATGATGGTGGCCACGTCCCGGGTGGCGTCTACCAGGGCAAGCAGGGTCCGGGATTCCGTATCCAAGCCGTCGTACTTGTCCGCACTGCTCGAGCACAGCCGCAGCAGCACGTTCAGATCTGAGAACTCGCGCTCGAGCTGCCCCCACTCGTCAATCCGCCGCATCCCCTCCAGCACCAGGCTGTCGGTGGTGTCGTGGATGGTGCGGGTGACCGGGGCAACCGAGCGCTCGAACTGAAACTCGCCGGTGGAAGCGCCTAGCAATCGGTAGATCACCTCTTTGCCACCGGCCTGCCCCAGCGTGGCATGCACGATCTCGCCGTCCCGCAGGTGCACCGTCGCCAGCCCCTGGGGGAGCCGTACCGTCAGCGTCCCACTCTTGCGCCCCAGGTTGAGCAGCTGCAGCAGCTCGGCGAAGCTTATCTCGTCCAGATCACCATAGAAGGCCATGCCCTGCTCCGCAGCCTGCGCAAAGCGCCTTCACGCAGCAACACCCCCCAATAGTGTCGCGGCTATCAAGGGACCAACAGGGAGGCAGCGGAGCCCCACTGTTTGGCAGCCCGGCTGACTACGAGAGTCCCGTGGCTTTGCGTCCCCCCCTCGCGAGGGGTTTGCCTTTTCACAGCTGGATAGCCTGTGCCCACCAGGGACGGTGGGCCAGCAGTGCCATTTGGTTATTCCATGTTTTCGCCTCCCCTCGCAGTGAAAGGTGTGCGGCGCCGGAGGCTGGAATAGTCACCAGTAAGCCGCTTTCCGGGCCGCTCGCCCGGCGGGTCAGCGCCGGCCGCGCCCTGCCCGGCCTGCTTGCGTTTTGCCGGTGCCAAACCTATAATGTCCGTTCTGGATGCCGGCCGCGCCGGCATCGGAGAAAGGCCCCCGATGAAGCTGGTGGTGTTGGGATGCGGCCGAGTGGGCTCCCTGCTCGCAACCCTGATGTCGCAGCAGGGCCACGACGTGGCCATTATCGATATGAACAAGGACTCATTCCGACGGCTGGGGCAAGGCTTCCACGGCCGCCGGCTGCTGGGCAAGGGGATCGACGAGGAAGTGCTCCGCAGCGCCGGCCTGCCGGAGGCGGACGCCTTCGTGGCCGTCACCAATGGCGACAACACCAATCTTATGGCCAGCCAGATCGCCAAGGAGCGCTTTAGCGTCCCCAAGGTGATCACCCGCCTGGCCGATCCCATCCGCGCCCAGGCCTATCGGGGCATGGGGCTCAATACCTTCTGCTCCAGCTTGTTCGGGGCCGGCCTCCTCCGCGCCGTGCTGCTCGAGGAGCAGCCCCTGGAGGCGCTCAAAGCCTACTCCGACCTGCTGAACGAACTCTCATGAGACGCACCCAGGCGCGCGGAGCATAGTCATGTATATCATCGTCATCGGCGGCGGTAAGGTCGGCTACTACCTGACCAAGACGCTGCTCGCGGAAAACCACGAGGTGCTGCTCTTGGAGAAGAACAGCGCCCGCGCCGATTCCCTGGCCGAGGAGCTGGGAGAGGTGGTCTCCCGCGGGGACGGCTGCGAAGTGCGCACCCTGCGCGAGATCGGTATGAGCCGGGCCAACGTGGTGGTCGCGGTCACCGGCGACGACGAGGACAACCTCATCGCCTGCCAGCTCGCCAAGCGCGAGTTCAACGTCCCCCGCACCCTCGCCCGGGTCAATAACCCCCGTAACGAGGAGATCTTCGGCCTCCTCGGCGTGGACGGCACCGTGTCCAGCACCCGCATCATCTACAGCCTGATCGAGCAGGAAGTGGAAACCGGGGAGGTGATCCCCCTCACCTCGCTCATGCGGGGCGAGATCGAGATCGTGGAGGCCGACCTCACCGCCCATTCCCCGGTGGTGAGCAAGGCCCTCAAGGACATCCACCTGCCCGGCGACTCGGTGGTCGCCGCCATCATCCGGGACAAGCACATCGTGCTCCCCAGCGGCACCACCACCCTGGAGCAGGGCGACTGCGTGATCGTCCTCACCCGGCCGGAGGACGAGGCCACCCTGCGCGCCTTGCTCGCAGGCAAGCCGGCCTAGTGACCCAGCTCTGATTCCGGATGCCTCGGCATCCTTGCGGCAAAGGAGCAAGCGGTGAAGATTGGGGTACTGACAGGCGGAGGTGATTGCCCGGGGCTCAATCCCGCCATCCGGGCCATTACCCTTCGGGCCATGGATTACGGCGATCAGCTGGTGGGCATCCGCCGGGGCTGGGCCGGCCTGCTCGACTGTGACACCTGCGACCTTACCCTGGACGTCGTGGAGGACCTCATCCGCCAGGGCGGCACCTACCTGGAGTCCTCCCGTACCAACCCCTTCAAGCGGGACGAGGACGTGCGCCGCACGGTCGCCAACATCAAGGACCTGGGGCTGGACGCGCTCATCGCCCTGGGCGGCGAGGACACCCTGGGGGTGGCCAACAAGCTGGCCAAGATGGGCCTGCCCACGGTGGGCGTCCCCAAGACCATGGACAACGACCTGCGCGGCACCGACTACACCTTCGGCTTCAACAGCGCCTGCCAGGTGGCCGTGGAAGCCGCCGACCGGCTCAAGGACACCGCCCGCTCCCACCGGCGCATCATCGTGCTGGAGGTGATGGGCCGGCACGCAGGTTGGGTGGCGCTGGAAGCCGGCGTGGGCGCCGGGGCCGACTGGATCCTGATCCCGGAGGTGCGGGCCGACCTGGACGAGATGTGCGAGCACCTCCAGCAGCTTCGGTCGCGCGGCAAGCACTACGGCTTGGTGGTGGTCAGCGAAGGGGTCAAGCTGCCCAAGGCCAGGGGCAAGGCCGCCCGGCTCGACGCCTTCGGCCATGAGCGCCTGCAGGGAGCCGCCGCCGGCATCGCCCAGGAGGTGGAGGCCCGCACCGGCTTCGAGACCAGGGAGGTGGTGCTCGGCCATATCATCCGCGGCGGCCCCCCCTCGGCCTTCGACCGCATGCTCGCCACCCGGGTGGGGATCAAGGCGGTGGAGCTGGTACACGAGGGGCGCTTTGGCACCATGGCCGCCCTGCGCGGCACCAGGATCGTCAGCGTCCCCCTGGAGGCGGCGACCTCCAAGCTCAAACGCGTGCCTCGCCGGCTCTATCAGGAGATGAAAACCCTGTTCAACAATTAACGGCTGCAAGGCCTCGGGAAAGGAGTCGGGTAGTGCCATTAGCAACCAGCAAGCAGATGTTGATCAAGGCCCAGCAGGGCGGCTATGCAGTCGGCGCCTTCAACGCCAATAACATGGAGATGGTGCAGGCCGTCATCCAGGCGGCCGAGGAGGAGCAGG
>Ga0315284_10007918_pt1 | contig 15160 bp, 16 predicted proteins | sample YL17G09_16_MG_FD_203696 | JGI IMG/M metagenome (GOLD analysis project Ga0315284, IMG submission 203696) | Sediment microbial communities from Yellowstone Lake, YNP, Wyoming, USA - YL17G09_16 | ecosystem: Environmental > Aquatic > Freshwater > Lake > Sediment | place: USA: Wyoming | collected... | reverse complement strand
CACTTCGGGGACTGCGAGGGATCCCTGCTGCGGGCGGGGAACGTTCACAGCGCCGACCGTTGGCAGGAAGTCCTGGCACCGACGGTGGAACGTTATCAACGCCAGGGGGTGCGTCAGCTCTTCCGGGCTTATATCCTAACACCTTAAAAATGGTGGCTACGAAGCTCAGTCAGTAATGTGAAATGAAAGCCATCTTTGCCTGTGTGCGCCATAGTTGTTGTTTCGTACGACTGTAGAACGCTGTTTGCAGCATATGTGGGGGGTTCAACAATGAACCGCCCCTTATCCGGCAGTATTGTAGTCACTGTACGTGTTACCGAGCGGTCAAAGCCGATGATAGTAAATGCTGTCTTGAAGTCGTTCTGTTATGGCTTTGGTCCACTCAACCGGGAGATCTGACGGTTCAATACGGAAGAAAAGGGAGGACGGCGCTGTCCATCAAAACAACAGAGGCCTATAACCTTCAAGTTTTTGTTCAGCGCCACCTGCTTGCAACAATTAAAGCGAATGTGGTCTTAATTGAACAGAATGATGGGCTGCGTTTCTCTTAGCTCATCCTACGTTACTCCGAACGGCGGCCACCGGCGCGATAGCCATAGCGTTCTTTAGATACTTCGCGGGGAAAGGCCTCCTAACATCTTTGCCCTTAAGACCCCATCTTTGCGCATCGAGCCACGCCCGAAATTGTTGGATTGAACCCCACATGTCCTTATTATGAGAGACTGTTAAGTAAGTAAGTATCAGTAGTTGGTCCAACGACTCACTGACCGACGTACTGGCAGGTTTCTTCCTGTGGCCGTGGACGATAGCGCTTCTGGCATCGTAGAACTTGAAGACTATATACCCCAATTGTTGCCGCACCTCAGGATCTGATGACAAGATGAAAGCTAACCTTTCCGCCAAACACCTGCCCAGCGGTTCCGAGTCCGCGAAGATCAGCAGTGTTTCCAGCGCTATAGATGTCTTCAACACGGCCGCATGTTCCGAAGGCTCCATCCTGGATTCGAAAAGCCAAGTAGCTGACTCGGTAAGCCTCTTGCCCAAATCTCCGCCGAGCCGGCAATAGTCATACAACTCCCCAAATCCGTAATTCTCAAATCTATTCTTGAACCGTGCGTTGATTTTGATCCCGCCGAACTTCTTGGTACCCTTGGATCGTGAAGATACCCCTCGGGTTTGCGGGCCTATGACAATATCCACCTCATTCCGGCGTTTTGAGTGTATGCCTACCTTCTTTAGGAACTCAACCCTGCCAAAGTCGAACGTCGAGGACAAAAGAACCAGCATCTCAATAAGATCGGCTACGTGGGCAGCTTCTTCCCTAATAGCCTGTGGGCTACCTTCTCTTAAGACCTCTATCACAGTACCATTTGCCAATTCAAGGACTCGGTCAATATAAAAGTTGTTCGGGTACGGGACCCTCGCTGGCATGTTGTATCGCCTCAAGGCTCGGGCCAGGTTGTTGGCTTCATCGAGTGCAAGATAACGGACCGAGCTGCGGTCATTGAGCACTAGCGGTTGCTTAGCAACAATCATCCAAGTATTTCTTATGAAACGAGATTGCAGCGCAGCTGGATGGACCGGAGGAACCGAAGTCAGAGTGAGCTGTCTGTCCATCATAGTTTGCATCCCTCAACTAAAATAAATCACCGAGACCGCCCTGAGCAGCAACGTTCAGGTAGCAGAGCTGATATTGATGTAATTACATTGTCAATATAAATATCGATCTCTTTTCTATGATAAACATAAATAAATGATGGGTGATGAACTGACAGAATTTTGGATTGAGACTGTGATAAGTACGATTCATATGAAAAATCTGAAGGTAATATTGGTTTTGTTGGCTGGACACCCATTTTTGAGCGTACAAATAATGAAACTTGCTGCCCTAGTGTTACTAATAAATCCGGATCAGATCGGTTTACTTCATCGTGCAATTCAATCCAGCCTAGGTACATCTCTGCTGAAGTTGGGTAACGAAGATTACCATTCTGATCAACTGGTGGGGTTTTTACCAAATTTGTTTTTATAAACTCTACGGATGGAAGCTCAAGAATAATTTGATCAATAATATTACCCGTGCGAGTATCAGGATCGAGGTGTTCACACATTGGTTTTGCCGAAAGTCCAATGAAATAAACCAAAGGCCTCTTATTAATTTTGTTGCTGATTGCTAACATTTATTTTTCTCTTTATCTTTTTTGATTTCTTACCTGATTTCGATGTAAGTATTAGAAAAATTCGGTATAAATCTGTTTCAGTTACGAAATCAGTTTTACCAACACGATAAATATGTAAATCCTCATCAATCATCCGTTTGCGAAGCCAAGTATCAGAAATATCTACATCACGGCTTTTCAGGAATTCCAACGCCTGAGACATGCTATAAAATTGGACCTCCACACGAATGTTGTCAATATTTTCCATTACTAATAATATATGACATTAGTTACTACGTGTCAACATCTAATAATAAATATTACGAACAAATATTATCATATGGAAACTAAAGAAGCTAAATGAATATTAAAAACTAATAATAGGCTTATTTATAAAGAAAATTGACCCTAACCAGAAAGTTTCTAAGGGTATAAGAGAATTGTTTGCTTAATGACTTAGTTTTGGGGAATGAGGAGTCGAATAAAATATTGAGGAAAAATGTAGAATAGGCAGCGGAGATTAGCTTAAGATTTGCATTGGACTTTCGGATACTTCATTTTAGTTTCTGGCATTGATGCTTTTCATTTTTTTCATAAATATATCCAACGTATGCTTATCATATTCAGCAAATACTCCTGATGTGCAGTCAAATGGATCAATGTTATCTGTATCAGAGATATCCGCTCTGTTTTGAATCGGGGTAATCGTCTTGTCATCTTCATAGATCTCATTAAAAAGAGTCGTTCCATGATACGGCCTGAATTGAAACGGGCTAACCCTGAAATTCACACCTTTTTTATCTGCATAATCACGAAGGCGTGAGGCTAAAGCAATAGTATCCTTGGCTGCTGATTTGGTCTCTCCAGGAAAACCTAAGATGAAATAGCACTTAACTGCTATTTGAGCATCTAAAATGCGGGACACTGTTTCATATGCTGTCTCTACTGTAAATGGTTTGCGTATATGTCTAAGTGTTTCGTTATTACCAGACTCAACACCGATAAATAATTCTCTGCATCCAGAATATTTAATATCGTCTAGTTGATTGGAAGGTAGATCACGGAAAGTGTTAATATGTGCCATGCTTCTCCAAAACAATTTATTTTGTGGAAACAATCTGATTGCGAGCTTAATACTATTCTGGTTTCGTAAAAATAGGTCATCAAGCACCCGGATACAAGTAGTCTCAGGATGCGACTTTTTAATTAATTCAATTTCTTTAGCTAAGCTATCATAAGTTCTAAATCGGGGTTTTATATGTTGATTAATTGATTTGGCTGCCGTACAGAAAGCACAATCATAACAACAGCCTCGGCTTGCAACAATATGAGCCTCTATTAAGTCTAAATCTTTCCTTTGGACAGGTTCGTTTTCGAATATAGATCGATCTAAAGGAAGATTGATGTCCAAAGGATAGTAAGGTGAATCCGGTAAAATATTAATAACGTTTAGTTTTGAAGATTGTTTTTCTACTAGCTCTGGATGACCGATGATCTGTGGAAGGATCAATTCTGCTTCGCCTACTATTAAGGTAATACTGCCATTAGTATTCCAGCTTTCAACTTCAGAAACGAGAGTTCGAGCCGCCGGTCCCCCGAGGATAAATTTCCGTGGGGAGGCAACGTTCTCCACTAAAAAGCGAACGATCTGCAAATTTGAGCTAAAGACATTGAGACCGATATACTCTGCATCAGATTCATTGATGCTCTTGAGAACCTCGCCCTGTAATTGCCCATTAGCATATGCGTCAATAAATTGACACTGGTAACCTGAAAGAGTCAATTGAGTGAAGATATATCCTAATCCTATTGGAGGCACGCTGTCTTCAGGATCTGGAACCCTCTTGGTACCGATAATTGGAGTGTTAATTAACAATACGTCCATCATTTTCTCAACCGTGAATAATCAAAACGGTAGCAGCTATAATGCCGCCTAGACCAAAGATTTCGAACACTAAATTTACACTGGTGGAATAGCTAAAGTATGCTTTGGGGCTAAAGTATTTTGGGAATCGTCGATAAGATTTTTCGCGCTCAGCTTCACTGTAAAATAATTGTAGTACATGAGGTCGGTTTTCTCCTTCGGGTAAAGGAAATTCTTTCTCTAAAAATTCAAGGGCTTTCTCCGCGTGCTTAATTAGGATTTTATGCCGAACATCGACTTTCCAATAAATAAACGATAAAAAGGAAAGTAAAAAGCACAGAGATACAGCCAGCCAAGTTTCATTAGTACTTAAGAGGGCGGCGATGGCGGCAATAAGGATAGTGCAGAATATTAGATAGAATCTAAATGTGGATAATCTAGCATTAGCAAAAGCAACAAAATAATTCCATGAATACTCCCGCATTTCCTTGAGAAATTCACGATCCATTACATCACCTTCTAGATTCTTAGCAGTTTTTGCCATACCCTTTAACTAGGTCAAGTTGTCTTTAATTATAGAACTTGGTTGACAAATAAGTCAATAACCATTATAATTGTCAACCAGAAAGACGAAAAGGATGTGTTATGATTGGCGAGAGGTTAACTCAATTGCGCCTGGCTCAAAATTTAACCCTTGAGGCATTATCTGCCAAAATGGGGGGTATAGTTACGAAACAGGCTCTTTCAAAGTATGAAATGAACCAAGCCCAGCCATCGCCCTCAGTGTTAACTAAACTTTCTGCTGCCTTAGGTGTCAAAGCTAACTATTTCCTTTCGTCATCCCCAATAACAGTAAAGTTCGTCGCTTATCGCAAACGGACATCTTTGCCAGAGCGAGAGGAAGCCAGGGTAAAGAGCGTAGTTGCTCAATGTTTAGAGGACCGAGTCCGGATCCAAACTTTAGTTGGACAAACCAAAACAGACATCTTGCCATGGAATAAGCTCGAAATTTCTTCGCTAGAAGACACTGAAAAACAAGCAAACCACATGAGGGCATTATGGGACCTTGGCTCTAGCCCTATAAGCAACGTGGTAGCGACACTAGAGGAGCATCAGCTCTGTGTTCTTTCAATAGAAGCTGATGAGAAATTCGATGGAATATCAGCATTAGGCTACGATACCTCGGAAAACGTTTTAGCTGGAGCAATCGTAACCCGAAAAGATGTTCCTGGCGAAAGACAGAGACTTAACCTCACCCACGAATTGGGACACTCAGTATTGAGAATCCCGACAAATGTCGATGAAGAAAAAGCTGCCTTCCGATTCGGTTCTGCATTTTTAGCCCCAGCTGATCGACTGTTTAAAGAAGTTGGAACCAAACGTTCATATATTCACATTTCGGAACTCCAGATTCTGAAAAAGCAGTTTGGTATAAGCATACAAGCGTTATTGCATCGCATGTGGGAACTTGGCATTATTAATGATACATATTACCGGCGGTGGTGTGTATATATAAGTAAAACCGGTTGGAAGAAACATGAACCTGATGAATTAGCTGGGGAAACGCCTCAATGGCTAGCTAGAAATCTTTCTCGCCTGGTTGGAGAAGGTGCAATAGCCAAAGATGAAGCCGAGCGAATCCTAGGCAGTAAAATTGAAGTGGAACAACCCACCAAAATGGTGCGGCGTCATGCTTTCTTGCAGCTTCCGATGGATAAGCGCAGACAATTGCTTACCGAACAGGCGAAACATCTTACAGAATATTATGAAAAAGAAGCGGAGCACTTGACGTCCGAGGATGAAATAGATGACTACAAATAATGCTCCGCTCGCATCTATTTTGGTTCCTCGTCGTGGTGAAATCTGGCGAGTAGAGTTTGATCCTGTAAAAGGCGATGAAATTAGAAAGAGCCGTCCTGCAATTGTTATAAGCTCTGATGTTTTTACCCCGCTCAAGACTAAACTGGTAGTTCCTCTTACTAGTTGGCAAGATAAATTCTTAAATTCGGAATGGATGGTAAAGATTGTCGCTGATAGTATTAATGGTCTCGAACGCGACTCAGCTGCAGACGCTCTGCAACTCCGATGTGTGAGCTATGAGCGTTTTGCTTTAAAACTGGGCACGATTCCAGCGCCAGTTCTCGATGAGATAGCATCTGCGATAGCAATAGTAATCGAGTATCAATAGTCATTTTCGAACGTCAGAATTAAAACATTCCACCTAGGAATAAAAATCTATGAGTAAGGCCAGCAAGCATAAAGGAATATTGATTACTTTTGAAGGCCCTAATGGCGTAGGCAAATCGAGTCTGATAGATAAAGTTGCCGACCTTTTGAATATATCTGGGCTGGGTACTCACCTAACTAAAGAACCAACGAATTCTTCGCTAGGCCAATTCATTAGAGCCAATGAGGATAATTATCATGGCAAAATCTTGGCCTATTTGGTGACTCTTGATCGTTATTTCCATCTTAATAATGAAATTTTGCCGGCTTTAGAAAATGGCAAAATAGTCCTTTCTGACAGATACATTGAATCGTCTCTTGTTTTACAAAGGCTTGATGGATTGGATTCCGAATTTATTTGGGATCTCAACAAATTTTTTTATATTCCTGAATTAAGTGTCTTAATAACGGCTCCGGTGGAAGTATTAGAGCAGAGGTTATCAACCCGCGATTCACTAACTCGATTTGAGCGTCAATGCTCCAGACGAGATGAATTAGATTATTACTTAGATGCCGCAAATTATCTCGCTAAGCGTGGGTTTAATGTAATGACTATCGATAATGGGGGCGTATCAATAGAAAAGAACGCTACAATAATTGTCAATAAAATTTTGGCAATGGCATAAAAAAACTAATAGTTATTAACTTGTAATGCAACATCCATGATTCAGAACTAAATAGCTTCATAATTCGAGTCTCCTTCGGTCCACCATTCCGTTCAAAAGGTAAAACTTTCGAGAAGACTTTCGCGCTTGTTTTCTGACGCCGGTTCGAATCCAGCCCACGAGAGCAAGTTGTACAATAGACAGAACTGTTTGTCTAGCAGGTTGCTGAAAAAGTCTCATATGGGTAGCTGACTTAGCCTGCGGGTTGTGGTAGATTAGAGCCAACGAGATAATCGGAGGCTTAGATGCGTGGCAAAGCGGAGGCGCAGGTAACGATGCTCAGTCTGGTGACGGCCGACCAACTGGTGCCCGAAGACCATCCTATACGGCAGATCAAACCGATTGTGGACAACGCTCTGCGGGAGCTGTCTTCTACGTTCAGTCGGATGTATGCGGAGACTGGCCGTCCGTCAATACCACCCGAGCACTTGCTCAAAGCGTGTTTGCTGATTGCCCTGTACTCGGTGCGCAGTGAGCGCCAATTCTGTGAGCGATTACAGTACGACCTGCTGTTCAAGTGGTTTCTGGACCTGAACATAACAGACCCGGCTTTTGATGCCTCGACCTTCTCCAAGAACAAAGAGAGGCTATTGGAGCACGATGTGGCGAAAGAGTTCCTGGTAGTGGTGCTGGAAGAAGCGCGGCGGCGCCGGCTGCTATCAGAAGACCACTTCACGGTAGACGGCACATTACTTGAGTCATGGGCGTCCCTGAAGAGCTTCCATCCCAAAGATGGAAGTGACGACGCACTCGTTACCGGGGAGAAGAACCCCAGCGTGGACTTTCACGGGGAGCAGCGGACGAATGACACTCACCAATCGACCACAGACCCCGAGGCGCGGCTGGCCAGGAAAGGACGTGGCAAAGAAGCCAGATTGTGTTTTGCCGGGCATGTCCTGATGGAGAACCGGAACGGCATGGTAGTGGATGTCACCTTTACTCAGGCTACAGGCACGGCAGAACGTGACGCGGCGCTGGACATGCTGGAGGGAGTGCCGGTGTCACGCCGGGTGACCGTCGGGGCAGATAAGGGCTATGACACCGCCGACTTTGTTACCATGTGCCGTAGAATGAACATTACACCCCATGTAGCCCGCCGTCAGACTTCGAAGTTGGACGGACGCACCACCCGCCATACGGGGTATCAAGCCAGTCAGCGGATACGCAAGCGTGTCGAGGAGATATTTGGCTGGATGAAGACAGTCGGCGGAGGTCGCAAGCTCAGGTATAAGGGGTTGGCGCGCAACCGGCTCTGGTGGGAACTTACCGCCGCTGCTTACAACCTGTTGAGGATGGCCAGACTCGCTCTAACGCTGCCTGTCAGGGCTGCCCTGAACGGAGTTGAAGCGAGTAAACTATGCTCAGCAGGCTAAAATCGGGCCCAAACGCCCGCTCCGACCTTCGTGCGGGGGCTCGCAGACCCAAGAGACAGTGCGAAATAGTTGGGGAAAAGGCATTAGGGTGCAAGAAATTACCGTCTACACCCATTTTTCAGCATCCTGCTAGTGTTTGAACTTCCTGTTTAAAATTCCATTCACAACTACATAATTTCTCATCAGGTTCGTTTCGTTGTCTATAAAGGAGTGCATCCAGGCGAGCGACTTGAGGGCGTCTTCTTTAGGATTTGGCCCATCCCCATGTGCGTATTTGTTCCGTAGAGCTGCCATACTCTCGCACAGTGACAGTGTGCCCGGTGAGAGGACGCTTTGCAGCATGCCTCTGATTTGCTCCATATTGTCCTTCCGCTTGGCACCATACGGCTTGGCCTTGTCCCTCTGGAATCTCTCAAACGAGATACCGCACATTGCCACGCAAGCATAGAAGTGTCCATCGACGAACACGTCCCTAGCCTCCCTGATGAGCCTACAATAAGCGCCGGCCTCTATAAGCAGAGGCGGCAGTTGAGAAAGCCTCTCCAATCTAACATGCGCAGGTTCGTCCAGAGCACCAGATGGCAGTTCTGCAACCTGCCCCTGTGAGTCCTTTGACAGTTCTTCTCTTAGCTCACGCTTGGCTGTATTGGGTCTGAAGTCAGCGTAGGCAGCTTGTGTTTGGCTGCCAGCATTAACGAGCACTTCGCCGCATTCCAGTATCCACCCATAATGACCCGCAGGCATATTGGCTTGAGTGATGCCAAGAACCTGGGACAAGTCTTCGCCGCTGTACGCGTCGAAGGTGTAGTGCGCAGCACCAGGTGCCTGACAGACTATGCTGTATTGTGTAAGAATGGGTCACCTCCAAAGTAAAGACTCAGGAGAATTAAATAGCCCAGTTTAAAATACTGGGCTTGGTTCGAATTCATTGGTAGCCCACATTGGAAGCATTCCGAACTCTTCTTTGAGAAGAGGAGGCTGATACCGGCACTGCAGCAGATCCTTATAACTTGTTGATTTCAGCAGGCTCGACAAGCCACTATCAAAGCTTCTAAAGCCGTTTGATAATCTTTGTCACCTAAGCTATGTATAGCAATCGTCCATTCACCAACACCGCCTTCCAATGCGCTCTTATAATTGGCATTTGGTTTGAATTGCATAGGCGCAACAACCAGGCCCGATTTGGGGAGTAAGTCTCCGCGTATTCCCAACTTGGCCCTATTTTGAGTTTTTCTCAAGTTCATCCACGCCGGGACTTTTTTATTCTTCCCTTGTGGAACACGAAAATGGTAATGCCCTTTTAGGGCGTTACCTTGCATAAAGTGTGAGTCTTTTCCTGAAGGCTCAAATATCACGTCCTTAGAAATTGTGTTAGAGATTTGTTTTGCTAGACTATTTCCTATTGTTTTAAAATAAGATAAGTCCACTTGCCCTGACCTGCCCCCAATAGTGATACCACCTGTTATGTTAGTACCTATCTAAAGTCATTTCTGTGATGCGATATTCCACTTTTACCTCTCTATCAGCATAAATGGATGCTGATAGGTTGCATACAATCCGTCATAAACATGTTTTTGGCCAGATTTTATAATATCCAAGCCCTAATATCAATACGTACTACAACTCCATATGTAACAATCCGCCCAATTGTTGCCGATTGACAGCTCTATACGGGAGACTTCCCGAAATCCCACCCTTCTTACTCTTGTTTAGCTCTGCCTTATCTAGTCTTCCTTATTCAACATATGTGTTCTGATTGTGGAACCTGTGATCACACCAGCGATACCGCCGGCCAAGATACCTACGATACAATCGGTAACAACAAAACCAACGAAGAGACTAAGGATGCAGCCCAGGATTCCACCCACAATTATGCCTACTACTGCGCCAATTAGGATGTATCTGTCCCTATGTTCCCTCGGTGGCGGTTTCTCGGGATCGCTTTTAGGTTCATATTGTCTCTCGAGTTCCCAATCGACTCGTCTTTTTTCCAAATCTCCAGGATCATAGATGAAACGCATCGAACTACGAATACTCTGACTTCCAATATTGGGATGATAAGTGCTCATGCAGATGAACCTCCCGCTTTGGAATCCTCTGAAGGCAATGCCCTGGTCTCTAATCGCCACCGGAACCGGCCGCATCGCGATGGCGATTTAGACGATATACCAGGTATCGTCCAGTGTCAATACCGAATTCCTGCCATGCGCGACCTTTCGCCAAAGGCTTCAGATCGGACAATGCCTGCTATGGAAGGGGGTACCGATCCTTAAACAAGACGGCCCACACAGCGCCCCAGCGGCTTGTCAATCACTGCACAGGAGTCAGAATTGTTGAGTGAGCAATTTGGTATTCATTTCGAGGCATCATTTCGGGATTATATACTTCATGCAGATTTGGACTTTTTCCGACCTTTTTACTTGACAATAACTTTACCTCCTGTTTTTACTTTACAATTCGCGATTTAACGTTCTGTAAAGTAGTGGTATACTAATGGGCAATTTGTGTGAAGGAGAAGAAGTCATTATGAATGAAAAGCGTTTGGACAAAAATACGTTGTCGATTTTAAAGGATTCCTGTGATGAAAAGAAATTGATAGACCGATGGGTTAAAGATATGAATGAATTTTTGTTTGCAAAGAAGTTGCCATCTGAGATGCAAGCTAAATTATTGATTTTAGATGCGTTCAGTGAAAAACAGCCTCTCGAAACGCAATTACTTCAACAACAGGCTTTATTTGGCTGGTTAATGACTAGAATGGCTGAAGAAATAGCAACTACCCGCAAGATGATTTTGATATTAACTGATTCTCTCGACAGTAAAGAGACTTGAAAACTTTTATTTCTAATTTGCTCATTTGAACGACCATCCGTGCATTGCCGTTTGATATTGAAACTGGTTTTCTTTTGGGGTGCTTGTCATCTAATTCTTTAATCAATTCTTCTAACGTCATCTTTCCTCCAATAATATTATTGGCTTTGTCTACTTTACAATAACTGTGCTTGATTGAATCTGCTTCAAGTATATAGTTCCGCATCATTTGGTTGTTCGCAAGAAGCTTATTGGCTGTTCTTTCTGCTAAGCCCTTGAAGGCTCATTACGTCAGGTTTCTCTTTTAGCCTCATCAATAATTCGTTTTTCTTCATTAGCGTACGAATCAGCCACGCCCCTCATTGTGGTAGCGAGACGTTGGTATCCCGCATTCTCCGCATCCTCTGCTTGTTTCTTATATTTAGCAGAGAGCTCCATTTCCGGCTTCCCACTCGGGTCTACCCAATGTACTCCACGAGAATTGAAAATCGCAATGGCAAAGCCATTTCGCATCTCCTCTGCATCCTTGGCGTTAAGAGCTTCAGCAGCGCCGCGATTTATCCAGAATCCATTTGGGTCGGGAGGACAATGGATAAGGACATTGCCGGCGTGCGTAAGAGCTACTTCTAAGTGCCCGGATTCTTTACACGATTCTTTAACTGACTTGAGCCACTCAAAGAAACGCTCTTTAGAAAACCCACCATCCGACTGCATGCCTGGCGGCGTTCGCCATTCATAAAGTAGCTGGTATGCGTTCGTGGCGATGGTTTTTTCCGGTTCAGAACGTTTTTTCTCAGATTTGGGTTCTTTCTTCGAACGATAAACAAAGCGAATGACTTCACAGAAGAATCCTGGGTCAGAAGCTAATCGGTTCTCCAGCGTCTTTGGCGAGGCACCGCGGTCTCTCTCCAATAGCTGGAGGTAAGCCCATTCAACGCGAGCAAGGTCATCGTGGTTAGTTGTGGGGTCATTTTGCAGAGACTTGATTATTTCAATAACATAATACCCGTCCATTGAATTAACAGGTTCAGTCGGAGACAAGCCCGAGAGAAGTGCCTGAATAGTCCGTGTCTTGTCTAATGGTTGCCTGTCATGCAAAATCCTGTACAGGCATCGAATGGCTGCGTTGGGTCTGCCATATTCCAATAGTTTGTCTATGGCCACATACAACTCACCTTTTTCCTGATAAGGATTAATGCCGACGATGCTCCAGTACTCTACCTCAAATTCTCCAAGTGTCTCCTTCGCCCGTTTCCAGGTATCCGCAGTAAACGGTAAATAAGACAGGAAGCACCCTATCTGAGAATGTGTCCAACCGGTCATATCTATTTCGTCTACCCAAACCCGTCCTCGACTTCCGTATCGACTCCAGACAAAGCCGCTTGTGAGTTGTACCAGGTTTTTGTTTTCCGCTTCCAGAAGGTTAGGCAGGACAACTGAATCCATTTCTGAGGCAGCTATAAATCCAAGAGAAAGACCGACTTTCCAGGGGGATTCCACTGTATCTGCAAAACGAAGAACCGCTTCGCTTCCCTCATTATCAAGTATCTCCTTAATCGCTAGTTGACGGCGTTCTTCAAGTTTTTTCTCCTGTTCGCGCCAATTTCCTTTTTCTTCAAAAAGGTCTATATCTCGGTCGGTAAACAATCTGCGGTAGAGATTCAATCGATTCTGTGGAGCAAGCTTATTAGCGGTTTCTTTAATCCTCGATACCAAATCGGGGCTGAGCGCCCATTTTGCATCAGCAAACCGCTCATGTTTTGATACAAGCTCTGTTAGGCCAGTCCAGAGTGGTATTCGTTCATTCTCGGGTTTACCTGCAATATCTTTCGCAGAAAGGTGCTCTAAAACTTTCTCCAAAGATTGCGGGGGTAAGTCATCGAGATGGCCAGTTATTTCCTCAAGCTTAGCAACATCGTGTTCTGCCATTTCAATTGTCATATCGGCATACAGTGTCACCTGGTCCCAGTATTCTTTCTGAGTGACCTCTTTCGGCCAGTCTTCTGGTATAATCATGCGCCATCTAGGTTTACTGGACCCTGAAGAATGCTGAACTGGGTTTGGTAGCAGGCTTGACAATAGCTTCCATGCGGCTTTTGGGTTCTCTGTCTGGAGGGTCTGAATCGCGACCTTCCGTTTTTCAATCGGTGCCAATGTTTGAGGAAACCAGGGAAGGAAAATGGTTGTAAGAGAATTCGAGGGCCGGTTTGCCCAACGTCCTCCGGGGTCATGAGATGCAAGATCACCCAGAACAACGGAGACTCGCACGAGGTATTGTTCGTCCCAGGCGAGTGTTTCTAGTGCCCAGAGCAATCCTGTAACATAATTCTCGCCAATGATTCCTTTCCCTTCCTGTGCGAAAAGCTCATCAAATGGACACGGAGTTTGTTCTAACGCAGTTTCAATAGCACTCAGGAATTCACTTGGCGATGCTTCGGCTAGCAGAGGAAGTAGGTTGTTTAAGCTGCCCCACAATACCCAGTCTGAATTGTTAAATATATCACGGACTGATAACAAGGCTATTGTTTGGGGCTTACCAGTCGAGCAATTACTCAAAACGGTCGGAAAGCTGCCAAGAAGCGCTAGACTTTCAGCGAGTCCTCTTCGCAGATATTGGGAATGCTTCAGTACTTTGCCATGGATACCAGCCGCATACCTTTCTTCCGGTGGCAATTCAAACTGGGGGTCACGCTCTTTAAGAACAGCCACGACACACTCCTTAAATATGTCCAGATGACTATCAAAGAGCCTTTGCCCAACCGCCTGCCATAACTCCTTACGTTCGGTGATACCCCAAACACCATTTTTTAAGCTGACAGGACTGCCCGGTTGCTGAAGGATTTCTCGTACCTTGGGTATCCATTTATTAAAATCCTCGTTTGCCAGTTTACTTGTTATCGTTTTATCTGCCTGAGAATTTTCATTCCATGAACCCATGAGGTTGGCAATGGCTAATTCTGAAGAGTATCGAACCTGGTTCCAATCGATTGCCTGCGATGGCATTACAGCAAGCTTTGGAGGCATCGTTTTCGCAAATGGTCTTTGAAATGCAGCCTGGATATCGTGTGGAAGTGAGTCTATCGTTATGGTGCCCGCACTTTGGTTCGCGGACTGCACTTCGTCTATGACTCGCGTCCAAATGTTCTGGGCATCATTCTGCGAATACTGCCCAATCAAAGAATGGAGCAAAGATAAAGTTACCCCAGCCCTAATATCCAGATCGTAGCCCAAGAGATGGAAGTGTCTGAGGAATTGAAAAACCTCCTCATCGGGAACTTCATGACCGCCGTTGGCTTTCTTAAGATTCGACCGGAAAGCCATTAATTTGCGTTGCTTAGCCTGACTGCTAAAATTTGCCAGCCCGACTTTTGTGAAAAACTCTCCTGAGTTTTCGCATGACCGTGTCCACTCAAGGATTTCCCGAACATCGTCGGTATCGGTCGCACTTAGTGGGCCTGTAATGAGAGCAATAGAGTCTTTCCCTCGCGCGAATATTTTGGGATTATTGAAATCATTCCATGCAGCCTGAATTACCTCGCGAAAAACCACATCACCCTGAGTCATGCTGACAGAGTGCTTGACCTGACTAAGCAATCTTTTCCCTTGTCCGTCACCCTGCTTTTCTGCGAAAACGATCAAATCATCTGTATCATATCCGGAGTACTTTCCCTGAAGCTTAATCTTCTTAATTATACAGTCAGGAAAACATGGAACAAACCCGTTCGTAAGCATAAGCACTACAAATGATGCCTGGACGCGAGTTTCAAAATTTACCCCGCCTCCGCCGGTTGAAAAAGGATTACTGAGCTGTTTGTTTATATTACTCATAATATTTGCTTGAACTTAGATAATTACTTAGTCCGCTTTGCGTCTTCAGTTATTTTCTTTAGTAAGATGTTATCCCTAATTAACATTTCAATCAACATGCGGCATTTTTGTGAATTTTCAGGGAAATGACCCACTATAAGGCCTGAATTTTCAAGTAATCGACCCACCCCCTTTTCACGGATATGACCCACCCCATTTTCAAACAAATTACCCACTCTGGGCGCACCGGACAAA
>Ga0315284_10007913_pt1 | contig 15163 bp, 12 predicted proteins | sample YL17G09_16_MG_FD_203696 | JGI IMG/M metagenome (GOLD analysis project Ga0315284, IMG submission 203696) | Sediment microbial communities from Yellowstone Lake, YNP, Wyoming, USA - YL17G09_16 | ecosystem: Environmental > Aquatic > Freshwater > Lake > Sediment | place: USA: Wyoming | collected... | reverse complement strand
CCCCAGGCCCACCTCACGGATGCCGGCCACGTTGTATACGACGAATACGACTATGGCCAGTCCTATGGTGATGCTCAGGCCGCTCGTCGGCGCCTTGAAGCCCGGCACCAACCCCAGCAGGTTCATGGCGAGTATGTAGATGAAAAGCGTGCCGACGAAAGGCGTGTACTTCTCGCCCTTCGGACCTATGATCCCGACGACAAAACCGTTGAGAGAGCTGACGACCAGCTCGACGAGGTTCTGCAGCCTCGAGCTCGGTATCGTCGCAAGTCGTCGAGTGGCCAGCACCGAGAATGCGGCCAGTACCACTATTACCAGCGCCGACATACCGAAGAGCAGCCAGGGACTGGCTTCGCTTTCCAAAACTAACTCTCCTTGCCGTCAGGTAACGAGCCGGCCGCCGGGAGTGATACCTCCGCCGACCGCGGTTTACGCACCAGCTTCCGGCTCGCCAGCTTTGCGACAATGGCGAAGTGGACCAGGATGATACCTCCACAAAACGCGAGGAAGTGGAACCGATCCCAGCGCACCAGCCAATACAGAATTATGCCAATTAGTGGGTATTTCACGAGTGCCAATTTCAGAAGCGCCCGCTTCGGCCTGGTCTTGCCGGGCACAAACGCCGCTCTGATCACCCGATCATATGTGACCAGAAGAGCCATCCCGAGCGCGGTTCCAAAGGTGATGTTGAGCGCGATCCACGGCTTCCGGAACGCGATACACCAGCTCATGGCGATGAACCACGCAAGGGCGACCGACCTGTACGACTTCTTGATGAATTCCTGTTCGCCGTTCATTCGTCACTGGACAAGGCATTCGCGATTCGTATTACCTCGATGAACCCGGCCGCAATCCCCATCAGCGTCAGGATCAGCATCAGCCAGGGCGCGGTGTGGAACACCTTGTCAAGCCAGCTTCCCACGAAATAGCCTATCGCTATGGAGACCGCAAGGACCAGGCCGATGGAGCTCGCAAGTCCAGCCTTTCGCATCCATTCACGCTGGTTTTCGCGCATCGTGCTCCTCTGACCGGTTCAATGCAACAAGGGCGCTCGGTCCTGCGAGCGCCTCACCACGATCACGGGTTAGTGTTCCGCCTGAGGGCTGCAAAGTCCTCCCGGAAGTCACCTTCCGTCCAGTCGCATGGTATATCGCACCGCATGATGGATCGGCTCGAAACCCAGCCTCTCATAGGAGTACCGCGCGGGAGCATAGCCGTCCTCGAGGCCGGTCTCGACTTCGGCGTACTTGCAGCCTCTTCCCCGCATCAGCTCGAGCACCTTCCGGTAAAGAGCTTTCCCAATGCCGCGTCCCTGATACGCAGGATCCACTCCATTGTTGCATATCTCGCCGTGCTCATTGTCGTGAACGGCATATGTGCAAAAGCCGACGACTTTCCCATCCGCTTCCGCGACCCAGACGAACTCAGGCCGGCTTCTCAGGGCATTCCGAATCTCGTCGGCCTTTCGTTCTTGCCAACTCCTGCCGCCGAGAAGGCCGCACCGCTTCTCGCGCATCGCATGGAGGCAGTTCTCCCCGAACGCCAGGACGATTATCTCAGCCAGGCGTTCTTCGTCTTCCGGTCTCGCCGACCGAATCACGAAACCTCCGGACTCGCTCATCTTCCCTCCGCCTTTCAATGTTGAGTGATGGAACGAGGGAGAAAGGGCGAGTGGGAGAGCGGGGGAAAGGGAGAGTCAAACGCCCTCATTCACCCATTCTCCCTTTCTCCCTTTCTCCCATTCACCTCCGCGTCTCGGTAGCCGCACAGCGCAGAACCACGATCGTTGCTCAGTCCCGCACATGGTGTCTATTCCATCTAATCGAGACAACTTTCCTCCGAATTGTCATTTGTCATTTACCACCTCGCTGAGATTTGGGTAGAACCGTTCTAGGCAGTCTAACTGCGCGATCTCACGGAGACAAATTGAAGTGCTTGGTCGTAGTAGCCCACCCTGACGACGAGACCTTGTGGATGGGTGGTTTGATCATAAGGCATCCGCGCTGGGAGTGGCACGTGCTGTGCCTGTCTAGAGCCGATGACTGGGATCGGGCTCCTCGTTTCCGTCGGGTCGGGAAGGAACTGGGAGCGCTGTTCTCGATCTCGGATCTGGACGACAGCCCGGAGCCCGCTGCCCTCTCGGCCGGACTCTCGGAGATCAAGGATCGGATAAGGAGCCTGCGGGAGACGGAGTTCGATCTGGTGTTCACGCACAGCCCGTGCGGTGAATACACATATCATGTTCGGCACAGGCAGGTCTACCAGGCGGCGTGCGAGATGGCGGCGGCTGGGGAGTTGGCCGGCGAGCTCGTGTTCTTCGCGTATGAAGACGGCGGAGGAGCGTACCCGCCGCGAGCGGCTCAGGACGCGCAGATTCTTGTGCCTCTTACGACGGAGGAGTACGTCAGGAAGACGCACATCATCAGGGACATCTACGGCTTCCGGAAAGGCAGCTTCGAGATGAGGGCCGCCGGTACCGTGGAGGCATTTCGCACTCCGGCCGACGCGGCGACGGTGGCACGCCTGAGAAAAACGCTCGAGAATGCGGACGGGTGACGGAGGAGAACATTGCGACTATTGCTGTTGTATGACTATCCACCTCAGCCGGCGGGGCTTTCTACGCAGGGAGATCTGCTCTTTCGCGGGCTTACAGAGGCGGGTGTGGACTGCCTACCCGCGCCCCGAACGGGCGATCTGCAGAAGGAATGGATGTATAAGTGCTACAAGCCGAGCGCGGCGGTCGGCATCGGCTGGTGGGGATACCTGCCCGAGCTCGTGCTCCATCCGCGCAGGTTCGGCATCGCGCCCGTGCCCTGGCTCGTAGCTGATGGCTGGGTCGCCAACTACCAGGACGAGCTGAACTCCCTTCCGCTCATCCTGACCACGAGCAGCTGGGTGAGCGAGACCTATGCGCGCGACGGGATCTCGCACGACAAGATGGTGGTTCAACCCATCGGGTGCGACATCGAGTCGTTCGTGCCTCTCCCGAAGAGCCATCCGAAGATTCGGGCGATCCGGGAATCACTCGGAGTTGCGGACGACGAGAAACTGCTGCTCACAATCGGCGGCGATGCGGCGAGCAAGGGCAGTCAGGAGATGATGATTGCGCTGGCCAAGATCGATTCCGAATTCCCGAAGTGGCGCTACGTGTGCAAAGTCTGGAAGCAGGAGCGGACGGAAAGGCAGAACGAGCTCGACTTCTCACTGGCGGAATCGCTCGGCATCCGGCACAAGATCACGTATCTGGAGGGAGTGCTGTCGCGCGAGTTCATGCCGTACCTGTACAACGCCTGCGACATCTATGCCGGTCCGAGCAGGCAGGAAGGCTTCGGGATGCCGCACGTGGAGGCTCAGGCCTGCGGAATACCAGTGCTCAGCGTGGATGCGATGGGCATCAAGGAGACGGTGGTCCACGGCGAGACCGGCTTCCTTGCAGGAGTGGGCGAATGGATTTCCATCGGCGAGTGCGAGGTCGGCGTCGAGGAGGGCTACCCCGAGAGGCGGCTCGTGAAATTCCCTGAGCCGAAAGTGGTGGCCGTGCGCGCGAACACCGACGACCTCGCGGAGGGCGCGCTGCAGCTCATGACGGACGACAAGTCCGTTGGCCGCATGGGCTCGGCGGCCAGGAGACATGTGGAACGGAACTTCGACTACCGAGATGTCGCAAAGCGCGTGATGGACTTGATCGCAGAGAGAGTGCCCGGGGCGCGGAGCGCTTGAGGAGGATGGGCGATGGCCAAGGCAAAGGAATGGGAAACCGAATCCGCCGAAGCGCTTACGGCGGAAGCGTTCGAGAAGGCTAAGGGCGTCTTGGACAAGTGCTCGACCCCGAACGGGTTCTTCGCCTCTCCGGTGAAGTACAACGCCGTCTACGCCCGCGACGCGCTGATCTCCTCGCTCGGCGGACTGATCTCCGGCGAGGAGCGGTTCGTCCGTCAGTGGTGGAAGACGATGGACACGCTCATGGACCGGCAGTCGCCGATGGGGCAGATTCCGAACTGCGTGGATACGTTCATCCCTTCCAGGCCGAGGCAGGTGGCTCTCGGCGCGGCGGATGCGTCTCTCTGGTTCGTGCTCACCCTGGCATACGCGGAAAAGCTGCTGGGCGAGCACCCCGAGTTCCACGAGGCGGCGGATCGGGCCACGGAGTGGCTGAAGTACCAGGACGCCCACGAGGAAGGACTCATCGAGCAGCAGGAGGCTTCCGACTGGATGGACATAATCTCGAACCGGGGACATGTCCTGTATACGAACGTTCTCTACTTCGCCGCGCTGGAACTGCGGCGCGAGATAAAGCTGGCGCACCTGGTCAGGGAGGCAATCAACGGCTTCCTCTGGAGCGATGATCTCGGCTACTTCAGATCCTGGTCCTGGAAGCAGGAGACCGGCGACTGGTTCGACACCGCGGGCAACGCATTCGCCATAGCGTTCGGGCTGGCGGACGTGGAACAGACGGACAGCATACTGGCGTACGTCAGCGAGAATCAGCTTGAGAAGCCGTATCCCGTGCGCGTGCTCCATCCGCCGATTCAGCCCGAGCACAAGGAATGGCGCGAATACTACCGCACGGAGCACAACCTCAATCTGCCGGACCAGTATCATAATGGCGGAGTCTGGCCGTGGGTAGGCGGTCTGTACGTAGCCGCGCTTGTGCGGGTGGGATGCACGGAGGCGGCTCGGCGCGCGCTATACCGGCTTGCGCAGGCGAACAAGCTGGGCCGCGAGCATCCATGGGAGTTCAACGAGTGGATTCACGGTGTCACCGGGGAGGTCATGGGTTCGTCGGATCAGGCGTGGTCGGCGGGGATGTACATGTATGCGTATCGCTGTGTGCAGGATGGTAACGAACCTGTCTTCTCCGCGCTGGAATCCCAGGAATGCCAGCTCTGGCACAACAGCGTCCGCTGCCCGTAGCGGCGGATTATCAGAGGGGAATGATCGCTATGTCGGACTCGGACCTGGGTCTGATGGTAGGCACCCGGAGAGTGCCATCCAGTTCGTAGCAGCTCACGCCGGTCACTTCGACGAAGCTGCCAACCGGGGGAGTATTAACCTGAGACGCCAGGTTCTTGAGTGAAACCTTGATGTCCCGGATCGTGGCAAACTTGAATACCATGCTCCCGTCCGATATGTAGAACGCCATATCACCAGTCCGCACCACACGCCCCCATGTCTTCACCAGAAGCGCACAATTGGGCAGGCCCGAACGCAACCCGGAGTACTCGGTGCCGGCGTTGGATCCCCGATTCGCTATGGACTTATTGGGCATTGCTAAGGGCGTCAGGGCGGCGGGAGTCTCATCGCCCGCGTACGTCACGCCAGCCGCGAGAAGAAGCGGCTCCGGCTCCGGGACAACGGTGGCGGCCCGAAGCACTCGCTGCCCGTCCACGACATCGAGCTCGCCCTCGACGGAAATGCGAGCGCCCGTCTCGACCGAGGTCATATCGAGGATCCGTATCCCCGCGGAGCGATCAGGCTCGACAACGTACACGCCGTCTACAAACGCATCGGTTCCGGCGATGACGATCTTCGATGTCAACCGAACCAGCCTGCCCGCTGGTACCGAACCGAGCTCACTGATAGTGGTGACTTCAAGGGGTATATTGCGCACGTCAATCTGCACGGAGGCCATGCCCTGCGTGCGGACGTCGCTGTTCTCGTACGCGATCACCTGGATGGTGTGGAGCCCCTCGGTGTACATATAGGTATCCAGGTCGGTCTGGTATGGAGGAGCGTCGCACGACTCGATGAGCTGGTCGTCAATATAGAATTCCACGTTCTTGATGCCGGATGCGTCCGTCGCATTTGCTGAAGCTGCAATTGTCCCGTGCGCCGGCCTGGAGGGGTCGGGAGAGGTTATCGTCACGCTCGGCGGAGTGGCGTACGGGGCCATGAGCGGGTCGCCGACTGTCACGGATTTCCAGTACAGCCTCGGCGTCGCCGCGAGGAAGCTCTCTGCCATGTTGTAACCCTGAACGTACCGGCTGAAAAGGACGTTCGGATAGGTGGCGTATCGAACATCGGGTTCTGAGGCATATCCCGTCCCGCCGGACATCCCCTGCGGTATCAGGTCGGAGATGAGCGACTGCCCGTAAGACGGCGGATATGCGAACGATCTGCCGCTTGACGATACAAAGCCGTCCGCGATAGATCCCTTCGCGAACAGATTGGATGTGTACAGCGCCAGGCTGTACGAGGACTCATTGCTTCCCCAGCTGAAGTAGCCCATTACGCCCTGCCAGCCGCTGGCGAACTCCGTGATCATGGAGTCGAAGGTCGTGTCATTGTAGTAGGTCGCGTAGCCGGCCGCGAGTAAGTCATGGTTCGCCTGGCGTATCCGTCCATTTGCCAGGCCGTCCGCGGAGATCGGGTCGCTCACGTACACGTACTTGCCGTCCATGAGGAAGAGGCCGTTTTGCGCCTGCGCGCTCACGGAGTCGTCTATCATCCTGTAGACTTGGTCAACTGTGTACGCATCCAGGCGCGTGACCGCGTAGTAGCTCTTCAGGCTGAAGACGGACTGGTGGGTGAAGTACTGCACCGGCGCCGCGGGATAGGCGGTCGGGCCGTAAGGATTGGGATAGAAACTGACGATGGACGGCACGCCCACGCAGGTAAGCACGCTGGTGACCGATGCGGGGCCATACCAGCTCGCGTCGTTGTAACTCGCCTTGAGAGGTATTCCCTTCGTGAGGACGATGTAGTCTATCCGATCGTGGACCCCGGTGTTGGTGATGAAGCTGCGAATCGGTATGACGATGTTGTTCTCACACTCCGACTTGGAGACCCATTCGTCCGTAGAACACTGTATGTGGCAAATGTTGCGGTCGGGTATGCCTCGCTTGGCCTTGTAGTACTGCCCGATGCTTTGTGAGGCGGGGCTGTTATCGTTGACGATGAGAAGCACGTTCTTTGGGCCGCCGCCTGCATAGGAGAATCCAGGCGTCAAGAAGTTGCCCAGCAGAACCAGAAGCGGTACCAGCCGGGATACCCTACACATACCCATCCGCTCCTTCCCCAATGTCTCAAACTCGTCAGGATGCCCATCGTTCTATCGCGCATCCTTGACTATGACTACCGCAGTTGGCATCCATACCACGCGGGTACAGCACGAGCATCTGCAATGAGGATACAACTGCCCGGTGTTCTGAGCATTGCGATACGGACCTGCCCAGATTACCAGGCTGTTACCATTTATTAGCACGAAACGCTGGGTTTGTCAAGAGAAAACTGGGCCGGCGACCGGCTTTGAGCGCGAAAACGAGAAAAAACTGGTAATAATACCTGCGCTCAACCCGTTCTTTTCCGTGATCCGGCGGGCGACTCGGCTTGCCGTGAAGGACTGCAATCCCAGGGCGAACGCATCTAAACTGCCGAGTGTACCCACTTGCTCCGGATGGAGTCCCCGGAGGGGACTTTGCGCATTCGTAGCGGTTGAAACCACGGCAATCCGCCTCAGGCGGACACAAAGTCAGCCTTCGCCGATTGATCTCCCGCCGAAACTATAGCGAATTCGGTTAGCCCGCATTATTCACGAGAAGCGTGAATAATGCTCTGAATGCCCTGCATTATGCGGGACACGCATAATGCAGGTTAGATGCGTTCGCCCTGGCTGCAAGCCCCCACTGGCCGTCTAAAGAACGCGCGGACTGGTATAATTACCAGTTTTTGGCCATTTTGCGAAAAAGGGCTTGACATTACCGGGCAAGCGATGGATAATGGCTTCAAAGGCTCGGGAAGTCTCTAGAACTTTTGAGAGCCGGAGAACAAAGGAAGGAGATGAGGGTTGATGAAGGCATATCGTGTACTTGCTGTCCTCTTGCTAGCCCTCCTGATCGGCAGTACCGCACAGTCTCATGCGACGGCATCGGCCACGTTGGACCCCCTTGAGTCCACAGGAACGTGGACGACATCCTATGACGGCACGAACTCCGTGTTCACTTGGTCCACAGACTGCTGGGTGGAGTGCGCCACAGAACTCACGCTCACTTTTGACGGCGTTGTTGGCGGCGCAGATTGGTATGCGCTCGCCGGCGCGCCGGAGGAAGACCCCCTCGTGACGCAGACCGTCCTCAACAACAGTCAGACCCCCTGGCTTGACTGGCACGTGGACATCCTCCACGGAAACATTTCGCGAATCGTTGATGCGCCTGTGGTTCACAAGGTGGAGGCTGACGCCAGCAACTGGCAGATCCTGTTTGCCCACAACGAAGGGTATACCGACGGGTTTGGCGCGCGATGGATCGGCGGCAACACAGCCGTACTGCCCAATCAGCGACTGAGCATCCGGTTCAGATGGACCGCGGACGGCTCAGGACTGCCCATCACGATCCGACAGTATCCGACGGACACGGGCGAGTTCATACCCGAGCCGAGCAGCCTGATGGCCCTGGGTGCCGGCCTGAGCAGTCTCGGCCTCGCATTCTACCGCCGTAGGAGCCGCTAGACCAATCTTGGGATCGCACCCGCAGGAGGTGGGTGACCATGACCATGGCTAGACTGCTGATAGTGGCGGCAATTATCTGCGTGTTGCTGTTGGGGAGCATCCCCACGGCGGACGCGGACGCATGGGTGCGCTGGAAGGATCAGAGCATCCAGCAGGGGTTGGAAGTCGTATGGATCGAGAATTTGGATCCGTGGAGTACCGAGCGCTACGCGTGGCAATTCGGTAGCGACCCCTACAACCCGGGTTACCTGATCAACGATACCGGTGGCGCTTTCCATACCGCCGATTTCCCACAGCGTCTCCGTGTGGTCGGCGGCGGCACAGGAGCATGGGCAGAGGGCTATCCCTTAGAGCCGATATACGTCCGCCTCGTTGCAAGAGTGAAGAACGTCGGAACCGAGAACTGGGGAGATTTCCATCTCCGCGCCATAAGCGGCTGCAACATATACACGAAGTACGTCTCAAGCAACGGCACGTGGTCACCGGCTTACTGGAACTGGACAGGCATCAATGACACTGAAACCGGAGTCAGCGGCTGGGATTACGTTATGGATCCCGAGGCTTTGCCGCCGTGGGGACCGGACGACGGTCCCATACATCCAGGCGAGTATTTCTCTTCCGAAACCTGGATTGCCGTGACCTCTTCGACCGGCAACTTCGAGGTCGAAATGTGGCCTACCGTTCCCGAGCCGAGCGCGCTACTGGTCCTCGGAATGGGAGCATTGGGAATGGCGGCAGGCATTCTGCGCCGCAGACGCGCGCGCTGAGCAGCACATCTAGATAGCGACAGCAAAGTACAAAAGGCCGTCCGCAGGGACGGCCTTTTCCACAGTAGCCTACTTCACCGAGCCCACGCGGTTCAGCGGCCAGAACCTCATGGCTGCCCTGCCGATCACGCGGCGGCAGTCCAGCAGCCCCCAGACGTGGCTGTCATCGCTCTCATTTCGGTTGTCGCCAAGCACGAAAACCTTGCCCTTCGTGACGGCTAGTGGCGGCATATCATACTCCATCGGCTCGCGAATATACGGCTCATCGAGTTTTATCCCATTCCGATACGCGACCCCATCTTTGACTTCGATCACGTCACCGGGGACTCCGATGACCCGCTTTACCAGGACATCCTCTGCGAGGCCGGGCGTCTGAGATGGAAATCGGAAAGTTACGATATCGCCCTGCCGAGGCCCTTGGTGTTTGTATGCGAGTTTGCCGGCGAAGACTCGATCGCCCACTTCCAGAGTAGGCTTCATGGAGTCGGAGGTCACGATCGCGCTGTCGAATACCATGGGGCGCACAACCAACGCGAGAACACACGTGATCACCGCGAGTACTGTTCCCGCGACTCGTGCCAGCATTCTGGTGGCGCGCGACTCGCTCGCCATCAGCGCCCTGTACACACCGTACAGAGCCAGCAGTAATGCCGCCATTACCAGTATCTGAAGCGCAAACACGTCGCACGACCTCCGCGAACCGCCGCCTGTCTGGAGTATAGACCGCTCCCGGACGAGGTGTCAAGCCGGCGAGTTGACGAACGCGCACCGAGCGTCTACAATAGTAGCGTCATTCCCCTGTGGAAATGTGATATCAAGGAGTCTCGCATGGCCGCTTCAAAGAAACCAACCTCCGCTCTCAATCGTAGATCGAGTCCGACAAAGGAACAGCTCGCCGACTTCCTGCGCCAGATGTGCGAGATACGCTTCTTCGAGGAGAAAGTCGCCGAGCTGCTTAAGATAGGCGTGATCAAGGGCGCATCTCACCTCTACGCGGGCGAAGAGGGCGTGGCGGTCGGCGCGATCTCGACGATCACCGAGGATGATGTGATCGCAAGCACGCATCGGGGTCACGGTCACTGCGGCGCCATAGGCGTGAAACACGCCCATTCCGAGCAGGAGCGCCAGGAGCACTGGAACAAGATGATGGCCGAGCTTATGGGCAAGGCGACCGGCTACTGCAAGGGACGAGGCGGCTCCATGCACATCGCCGATGTCCAGAAGGGCAACCTCGGATCCACGGGCATAGTCGGCGGAAACATCCCCATCGGCACCGGCGCGGCTCTGGCGGAGAAGCTCAAGGGCACGAAGAACGTCGTACTTTGTTTCTTCGGCGACGGCGCGAGCAACACCGGGAGCTTCCACGAATCCCTCAACATGGGCGCGACGCTTCTCGGCGGCCTGCCGATCGTGTACATCTGCGAGAACAACCTCTACGGCATGTCCGTCCCGTTCCATGACAAGTCCGTGTCCGGCGCGGGAAGAGCATCGAGGATCGAGGATGTCGCCGACCGGGCGTCCGCATACGGCATCCCCGGTGAGATAGTGGACGGCATGGACATCCTCGCGGTGCGGGAGGCGGTGTCGAAGGCCGTCGAGCGAGCCCGCAAAGGCGAGGGTCCCTCGCTCATCGAGGCGAAGACGTACCGGTGGTTCGGGCACTCCATCAGCGACCAGCGCATCTACCGCTCCAAAGACGAAGAAGCCGACTGGAAGTGCAAGTGCCCGATCGAGTGCTTCGGCAGAAAGTTGATTGACGAGCTCGGCTTCACCGAGGCCGAGGTGAGCAAGATCAAGGAGACGGCGTTCCAGACCATCGAGAAGGCAACTCAGTTCGCGACCGACAGCGAGTATCCCGAGGCGAGCGAGCTCTATGATGACGTCTACGTGCCGGCGAACATGGAGGTCTGGGAGGCACAGCGGGCACAAGAGAAGCCGCTCGCGCAGAAGGTGAACGCCATCGAGATGGATCTTCGCGCGTTCACGAGAGAGCAGTCCGGCGGATCTCCGAAGGCCGCGCTTCCGAAGCTGAACAAAGAGGCCACCGGGAAGTTCCAGGCCAAGCACGGCGTGCCGATACTCACCTACGGCCAGGCGATAGTGGAGGCTCAGCGCGAGGAGATGAAGCGCGATAGGACGGTCATCATCATGGGCGAGGATGTCGGCCTCTACGGAGGCGCATATGCAGCCACTCGCGGCCTCTACGACGACTTCGGGCCGGAGCGCGTGATAGACACCGCGATCTCCGAGGCGGCCATCGCGGGAGCGGCGTCCGGCGCGGCCATGCGCGGCATCCGGCCGATTCCTGAGATCATGTACATAGACTTCGCGACCATCGCATCCGACCAGATCGTCCACAATATGGCCTACAACCGCTACATGTTCGGCGGCAAGACGAAAGTGCCGTGCGTTCTCCGAACCGAAGGCGGGGTCGGGCGATGCATCGCGGCGCACCACTCGGAGAGCCTGGAAGCATGGTTCGTGCATATCCCCGGCCTGTACGTCGTCATGCCCTCGACGCCCTATGACGCGAAGGGGCTTCTGAAAGCGGCCATCCGAGACGACAATCCGGTGATCTTCATCGAGCACAAGGTTCTCTACAGCGGCGTGATGGGGCCGGTCCCGACGGAGGAGTACATCATCCCGCTCGGCGTGGCGGACATCAAGCGCGAAGGCACGGATGCGACCATAGTGGCTTACTGCCGGATGCTCCACTTCGCGCTGGACGCGGCGTTCGAGCTTGCGAAAGACGGCATCAATGTCGAGGTCGTTGACCCGCGAACCCTCAATCCGCTCGACGCGGAGACGATCGCGAACTCGGTGAGGAAGACCGGGCGGCTGATCACCGTTTCGGAAGGCTATCCACGGTGCGGGCTCGGGCCGGAGATCGTGCGCCAGGTGAGCGAGTTCAAGTTCCCGGACGGCACGCTCGGATTCGACTACTTCGACGCGCCGCCGATGATCCTCGCGGGCAAGGACGTCCCGATCCCGATGAGCGAGCCGCTCGAAGACGCCTGCGTCCCGACCCGTGATGACATCGTCCAGGCCGTGAAATCGGTGGTTTAGAACACAGAGAACACAGAGGGCACAGAAGGGGAATTCTATTAGGAATCCAGGAAAACAGGAGAGGCAGGATGAGTGAAAGGCTTTCTCTTCACTTTACCCTCATCACTCATCTTCTCCGGGTTTCCTGGCTTCCTCATAGTAGTTTTCCTCCCCTTCTGTGTTCTTTCTGCATTCGGAGGTCACGTTGAGAGAGAAGTTCGTGTTAGTAGGCGCGGGGAGCGCCATGTTCACGCGGGGGCTGCTCGCGGATCTCATCCAGCGGGGTCAGGAATGCGATCTCGCGCTGGTGGATATTGACCCGGAGGCGCTCGCGGTCGCCGAGGGACTCGCCCGAAAAATGATCGAGGCGCGGAAGTCTCCTATCAAGCTGACCGCCTCGACCAACCGCCTCGATCTCCTCCCCGGCGCAACCGCCGTCATCTGCACGATCGGCGTCGGCGGACGGCGCGCCTGGGAGCAGGACGTCTTCATCCCGCGGAAGTACGGCATCTATCAGCCGGTTGGTGACAGCGTCATGCCGGGCGGCTCATCGAGGGCGCTGAGAATGATCCATTCGATGGTCGCCATCGCGCGGGACGTGCTCGATCTCGCGCCGAACGCCCTCTTCTTCAACTACGGGAATCCGATGGGCCCGGTCTGCCGAGCAGTCCGCAAAGCCACCGGCGCGGAGATGATAGGCCTGTGTCACGGCGTGAACGGCGTCGGCCACTATCTCGCGGGCACGCTCGGCGTTGATATCTCGCGTCTCCAGTACACGGCGGTCGGCATGAATCACCTCACCTGGTTCACCGAGGTCCGGATTGACGGCCGGGATGCCATGCCGAAGCTCCGGGAGATCGCCGTGGATAAGCTCGCGCAAAGAGGCAAGGCGCCGCCCGACGAGTTGAACGTCTTCAGTTGGGAGCTTTTCGACCTCTTCGGCGCGTTCCCGGCGGTGCTCGACCGGCACGTCTGCGAGTTCTTCACCAGGTTCTTCGGGAGCGGCGACTACTACGGGAAGAAGCTCGGCGTGGATGCGTACAGCTTCGAGGGCACGATCAAATGGGGCGATGACATCTTTGAGGACATGAAGAGGATCGCCGCGTCGCCCGAGCCGCTCGGCCAGGAGTTTTTCGACCGCATCGGCGGCGAGCACGAGCAGGTGATCGAGATCATTGACTCCATCCGGCGCGACGCCCGAGAGGTCTACTCCGCGAACCTCCCGAATCGAGGACAGATCCCGAATCTACCGGTAGACGCGGTCGTGGAATGCCCGGCGGTGGCGGATGCGTCGGGGCTTCGGCCGATCGTTCAGCCGCCGCTTTCGCCTGGAATTGCCGGCACGCTTGCCACGAGATTCCAGTGGGTCGAGACGGTAGTGGATGCCGCCCTCGAAGGAAGCCGCGAGAAGTTCATCCAGGCGCTCGTGCTCGACGGCTCGGTGGACTCCATCGAGACCGCGGCCAAGCTCGCGGATGATCTCTTGACCGAGCACGCACCGTACCTGGCGCAGTTTAGCCGGTAGCCGCACCCTTTACGGGTGCGTCCGGTTGCGCGCAGGCTGAAGCCTGCGGCTACCGGGGAGATCCAATGATCGCCCAAGTCCTGAACGAAGACCAGATCAAGCGCATCCACGGTGCTTCCCTCGCGATCCTCGAGCGCACGGGAGTCATCATCCCGCATGAGGAGATCCTCTCCCGGTTCGCCGATGCCGGTGCTTCCGTAGACCGGGATTCGAAGCGCGTCCGAATCCCGCCGGAGCTGGTGATGCGCTCGCTCGATCAGGCCGGCAAGCGGTTCACGATCTACGGCCGCGATCTATCCCGCAAAGCCGAGTTCGGCGTCGGCACGCGGAACTACAACAGCATCGCGGGCGAGGCGCACTGGCTCGACGAAGTCGGCCAGGACCGCAGATTCGCTGCCCTGGAGGACGTTAGGACGGCATCGAGATTCGCCGACGCGCTCGACCGCATCAACGTCGTCGGCGCGATGAGCGACCCGCACGAGGTCCCCGTCGAGCACCGGTGCATCGAGGTCATGGCCGCGATGCTCAGGAGCACGACGAAGCCGATCCACTTCTGGTTTCACGACCGCGCCTCCGCGAAGTACATCAACGAGATCATGATCGCGCTCCGGGGCAGCGAGGAGAAGGCGTGCGAGTTCCCGGTTTGCTATCCGTTCCTCGAGCCGATCAGCCCGCTCAGGTTTCCGTTTGACGGCGTTGATCTGCTCTTCGAGACCGCGCGCCTGAATCTGCCTGTGCCGATCGGCCCGATGGCGCAGATGGGACTCTCGGCCCCGACCACTGTCGCCGGAACGATGGCACAGGAGAACGCCGAAATCCTCGCGGGCGTGTGCATCACCCAGCTTATCCGCGAAGGAATGCCGGTCTGCTACGGAGGAATCTGCCATGCCTTCGACATGCGCACGACCCAGCTTATCTTCAGCGGCCCGGAGCAGGCGATCTTCGGCGTGGCTATGACTCAGATGGGGAAACGCTACGGCCTGCCGGTCTACATCAACGTCGGGCTGACCGACTCGAAGCGCCCCGATGCGCAGGCGGGCCTCGAAGCGGGGATCACTCTCGCGCTGGGAGCGGCCGCCGGAGCGGACATCTTCGGGCACATGGGCATTTCGGGCGTTGACCAGGCGTCGTCGCTCGATATGCTCGTCCTCCAGAACGAGATCATCTCGTATGTCGAGAGCACGACGCAGGAGATTGACCTCTCCGACGAGGCGCTCGGCCTGGATGTGATAGACTCGGTCGGCACGGGCGGATCGTTCATAGACACCGATCACACCGCGGAGCATTTCCGCCGGGAGCTTTGGTTTCCTCGGCTGCTGGATCGGCAGTACTATCAGGCCTGGCTCGATGCGGGCGCATCCGATATGGAGTCACGATGCC
>Ga0315284_10007909_pt1 | contig 15168 bp, 15 predicted proteins | sample YL17G09_16_MG_FD_203696 | JGI IMG/M metagenome (GOLD analysis project Ga0315284, IMG submission 203696) | Sediment microbial communities from Yellowstone Lake, YNP, Wyoming, USA - YL17G09_16 | ecosystem: Environmental > Aquatic > Freshwater > Lake > Sediment | place: USA: Wyoming | collected... | reverse complement strand
ACTAATGCCTCATATCCATCCACGATTGCTATCGTTCTCACCTGGGCTGACTCTGGTACACACCGTTCCCGCAACACACATCCTGTACAGTCACATCTCCTGGCTCTGTAGATCCACCGGTTTTCGTTTCGGCTGCTGCGCTGGAGGATCTTTCCCCCAGGACACTTTATTACCTATAAGTGCCTCTGGTTTCTGTTCTGTCTCCCGATCATGCCCTCTCCATGAATGTGGTTGACTTTTTCATGCACTATAGCATATTCATCTATCCATGGAGACCTTTTTCAACAGCCCCGCTGTCCCTAGTTTGTCCCCTATCTGGAATCTTCTTTCTGTTGTCCGGATTGATTTTCATTGGTTGTAAAGGCCTGTCTTCACCTCACGATTCCAAAACGTATTACACCTACGATGCAAAGTACGGCGGGTATCCGACAGGCAGGATAGAAAAATAGGGGGACATGTATTACATCTATGATTCCTGGTATGGTGGCTATCCTGCAGGAAGGATTGAGAAGAAGGGGAATACCTACTACCGATATAACAGCAAGTACGGTGGCTATCCCGTGGGGAAGGTTAAGAAGAAATGACCAGCCTTTACCTCCTCCTTGCTTAAACTTTTATAATATCCTCAAGCCCAAGCTCCATGAGCTTTGCTTTTGTTTGAAGGCCGCTTTTTATGTCCCATCCTCTCAGCTGGTAGTATTCATCTTTCATCTTTTCAAATTTTTCCCTGTCAACTACAGCCCCCGCTCTATGAAGTATTTCCCCTTTCTTTCCCGGTACCGAGGAATTGGGATCAAGGCCGGGACTTACCGGCAGAGGCACGGTGTGGAAGTACTCTGGAAGGCTATCACTCTCTCTTCCCCTGTGTCCTTCCCTGATGAGTATTGCTCTTTGCAGATTAAAGACCCTCTCACCAATCTTATCAAGTTTCTGCTCATCCATTTCTCTTCCCGTAACTGCAGAAAAAACCTTGCTTGGGAGAGTCGGATCACCCACATGTTCCTCAGAGTGTTTAACATCCATCATCGGCCAGGCGAAATCGCAGAGGACAAGGCACTCCTTGACGTATACCCGATCCTGGATCTTCTTCGCTGCCAGGGCTTTCCCTTCGTACGTGGAGAAATCCAGCGCAATCTCACTTCCAAGGAATTTCCTGGCAATAGAACGGACAACATCACCGGAGACGTAAGCACCCTCTATTTTATTACACCAATCCCACCATAGATGGACTGGAAAAATTACTTCATGGAGTTGGGGCATGGGAAGCCTGGGTTCAGTGACGAATGAAATTCCGTTTGTGACATATATCCTCGGCTCATAGGGGTATGGTGTCCCCGTGCGATCATTAATCCAATGTGCTAATTGCTCCTTTGCTTTGCTTCCCAGCACATCTGCTGCTTTTAAGATTCCCTGAGCAAGTATATCCCCAAACCCCTCTCTGAGTGATATGTTCCTGGCTAAGGTTTGTATAAACTCAAGGCTCCCTATTTTTGATACGGGAATACCCGTATTTTTCTCCGTCAGAATTCCAGCCTGATAACACTTGAGAAACCATCCAATGATCGCCCCTAGGGATATCACATCAAGACCATAGTCATTACAAATTTTGCTTGCCTGGAAGTGAACATCATTCCATTCACCCATTTTTTTGGACGGATCGGCATAGAACACTGCAGCAACACATAAATATTTTCCCCTCTCGCCATTGTCTGCTTCATACGTTGCCCTTGTACAGCCACTTATGCAACCATAGCAGACAGCTTTCTTTAATTTTGGGTTTAATGTTAGATTTTCCGGAACATAGGCAGACCACATGCGGTGTGGTCCACAAAATATAAATCGGGAGTCTTTCTTCAAGCTGCGAGCGTGTTTTACGAGTTCTTGAAGTTTTTCCGGATAGGCTGCTATTACTCTTCTCTTATGGCTTCCTACGGCAATAGCTTTTAGTTTCTTGGACCCCATAACAGCCCCAAAGCCGCCAGACCCGGAGGAATCATCATCAGCAATGATGTTAGCCATAACTGCCATAGTATCACCGGCAGGACCAATGGCTGCTATTCTCATTTCCCGCCCAAGCATTCCCTTTAATGTTTCCCGTACTTCAATTGCTCCCTTGCCCCAGAGGAAGGAAGCGTCTCTTATCTCAGCGTTGCCATCTTCTATCCAAATATAAACAGGCTTATCTGACTTACCTTGAATTACTATCGCATCATAACCGGCAAATTTGAGCCAGGCGCCCCAGCTTCCTCCAAAATTAGCATAGGAAAAAAGCTCAGGGGTAGCAGCAGGAGATTTTCCACAAACCTGCCATCTCGAACCAGCCAATCCAGCAAATCCTGCTAAGGGTCCGTTAGCAAATATCAATCTGTTTTCCGGATCGAAGGCCTTAGCCTTTGGTGAAACCTCATCCCAGTAAATCTTGGCCCCAATGCCCCTTCCTCCAATGAATCTATCAGCATAATCAGACGTTGGAACGAAGCTGATACTTGCCGAGGAAAGGTCAACCTTCAGTATTTTCCCGGCATACCCGAATTCAGCAGCCATTTCTTTCTCCTCTCTGCTTATTCATTATATGCAGAAGTCCTTAATGCCTGGACTTTCCCCGGGCATAGTGTATACCCTATCTCTCTCACTGTAAACTCCTGTTGATAGTCATACTACAATGCCTTGCCAAAATGGGGAGGGAAAAGAGGATCACATCATTTGTCATTTACGTGAACGTAAACACCCTACAATCATCCCCACCTCCCCAGCTACGCAACGTATCTTTTTAAATCCGTCTTAGCCATTGCTTCGAGAAGCGTGGGAGAAGAAGCGCGACAAGTCGTAACAAGTGCCAGGTATGGACATTTGGCTTAGGTATTTTCTCCTGCACGAAGAGTAAATAATCTGCTATATATGAGGTGTACTCCAGGAGGAATTTTTTGCATGCTGGAAGCTGTTGAATGGCAGAACACTTTTGAGAAGGAGGGTTTACGATGGAAATCCATGAATTGACAGACGAGGAAATGGACCGGATGGCAGATGCGCTGCTCAGGAAAATGAAGATTGAGCGGAAGCACCTGAGCAGGGAAGAGCTGGAAAAGGAGATCATTGACTACCTGGGCAAAAAACAGGCCTGCTGCCTGGCCACTGCCAGCAGGGACGGGATACCGCGTGTCTCAGTGGTGGACTATATGAACGACGGGCTTACCATCTACATATTCAGCGAGGGCGGGAGAAAGTTCAAGAACCTGAAGGAGAACAACCGGGTGGCGATCGGCATCGGCACTTCGGCGAGGACCTTCAGGTCGGTAAGGGGTGTGAATATTCTGGGCACTGCCGAGATCTTCGCCGAAGATACCAGGGAGTTTGCCCACGCCATGAAATTAATGAGACCAGCCTTTGAAGATGTCGAGCGGGAGTCAGGCGGTCCTATCGAGTTTCCCAAGGGGATGGTGAGGATCATCAAGGTAACGCCGACGAAGATGGTCTACTACCACAACAACCGGGGCATCTTTAATGCCCATTGGGAAGCATGAGGCAGAAAAAGGCAACAGGAAAGAGGCAGTAGATGGAAACATATTGTATGATCTATCCAAAAGGGATGGTGGGCGATGATGTATGAGGTTGCCGTAATCGGTGCAGGGCCGGCAGGGCTGATGGCAGCCAGGACCGCAGCCGGCCAAGGTTTAAAGGTTGTGGTCATTGAGAAGCGGAGAGATGTCTCCCGGATAACCCGTGCCTGCTGGCAGCATTTTATCATGGATGATGGTTATGAAAACGAATGCATCCAGCTCCGGGATGGGAAAATTATCTTCTTAAGAAACGGTTTTGAAGTAGCGTATAACGGGCCTGCGTTTCATATAACTGATAAATATTTTATCTCCCCCCGAAAGCACCAGGTCCATTTCGCCCACAAAGACGGAAGACCCATCGGAGTTAAATTTGATAAGGGAATACTGTTACGTGGTCTCCGGGAAAGCTGTGAGCGGCTGGGGGTTGAATTCAGGAATGGGACGGTAGCGTACGATGCTGCAGACAGCGCTCAGGGAGTAACGGTGAATCTCACCTGCAGAGGGGCGAAATCAACCCTGAGGGCACGGAAGGCGATCATTGCTGACGGGGCTAATTCCAGGATAGCTGATGCCTTGGGGATGAACAAGGGGAGAACTCTTTTCGCCATTGCCCACAGCATTATCTATACGCTGGAAGGGGTCAAGGATTATGAGCGCACTGCCACGAAGTTCTATATGGGATTGGCATATCAATCGAAGGCTTCCGTGGTAATCCTTCCCACCCTGGACGGAGACCATGTAGCTGATATGCTGATCATGGGGAATAGGAACGACCCCCCTGAGCGGATCTACCATAACGTTACAACTAAGGGACTGCTTGCCCCCATGTTCGAGCAGGCAAAATTAGTAAAGAGAACAGGATGCGCGTTAAAGGCTTTCACCTCCATGATGGTCCCTTTTCAGGGGAATGCCCTGGCGATTGGCGATGCCGCCGCCTATGTGGAAGTGGAGAATCAGGGGGCGCTCATGTGCGGCTATCATGCCGGAAAGGCAGTGGTGAAAGAGCTAACAGGAGAAAAAGGTTTTGAGGGGTATACCCGGTGGTGGCAGAAGTCATTTGAGTTCAATGGTCCTGAGGCATTGCGGGTTGCCCAGGGATATGCGCTGGTCCCTACCTATCGTGACGATGAGCTGGATTATCTTTTCGCCCTGACTGAGGATGAAGTGCTGGAAGGGACCATCAGCCAGTACAAATCACCCAGGCTGCTCTGGGATTCCATCCTCAGGCACAAAGAAAAGATCGCCCGGGAGAGACCTGAGCTGTATGAAAAGATCAAGAGGAACCACGAAATGACCCTGAAGGGTACCTTTTAGCGGAGCTTAAAGAAGGAGACGGTATGGCCATGAGCATAGATAAAGACCTCTGTCTCGGCTGCAGCTGCTGCATTGATGCATGCATCACGGGGGCATTGGAATTGATCGATGACAAGGCGGCTGTCAGCGAGGAGGACTGCACCGAATGTAAAAGCTGCATGGAGCTCTGCCCGGCACATGCGATAAGTGATTAAGATAATTTGGTCTTAAAAAAATGCCCTGACAATCCCGGGAATTCTCATCAAATAATATCCTTTACCAGCAACACCCAGATCTGAACCTTCCAGTGCGCCAAATAAACGGCCCAGCCTCTTCTCATGGTAATGACCCTATAATATATTGATAATTATGACTTGTGACATAGCAATTCTTCTAAAGTCCAGATGTGATTGCTTATGTGCGCAGCCATGGCAGGTGTTCGAGGTGCCCAAAGTCGGTCTTCTTCAGAAAGTACGCTCAACCGGAGGGCACGATGAGGCTTTACAAAATTATCATAAGCATCAATGAAATCGAGAGCATGTTGAAACTCCCGACGGTTCTTTGAAAATCCTAAGGTCTTGCGGGTTAAACGCCTCAGTTCCTGACGAAGTGTCAGGTTGTCTCGTTCGATGTAGGCAGTGTTAATCTGCCCTTCAGTTCCATCTGCTCGCTTCAGGGAAGCCGCTTGAGCTTCGACAGTGCGACGTTTACCGAAGACGATCCTTTGTGTGACTTTGACCACACGCCCTCCCTGGCGTTCCTTATGAACTTTAGCATACCTCAGATCAGGAGAGGGAACACGGTGAGACTTGCAAGGACGTCCTGGCAATCCCGTGGGTTGAGGTTTTTCCCATTGACCAAAGAGTTCTAAGAGAATATCGGCATAATGCGGAAGAGAATCGGAGGTAAACAACGGGAGTGACCCGTCCAGACGTCTTTGAATCTTTCGGAGGAGGCGACGTGCACTATAGAGGTTGCGATTCCCAACCAGAGAAGCCAAACGGAGGCGAAATTCCGGGGCAAAGGCCCGCCAGATCCAGGTGGTTCCTAGGCTTCGGCCCCGACCCTTTTGAGGAAGAAAAGGGTTCTTGGGATTACCGGCCCAAGGGGATTTTGGTGTTTTTTTTAACGAAGGTCCAAAGTTCATCCACTTGGACCTGGGAGAGCTTGAGGTCCTGAAGGAGCATATCGTTGACCTGTTCACAATGCAAAGCGGCGGTGGCCAACCACCTCCGGATAGTATCAAGCTTGATTTCCAAGACTCGGGAGGTGCCACGAAGACCCAAGCCTTCAGCCAACAACCTAAGCCCCATAAGAACTTTCTTCTTGGGGCTTCGGAGGTCGAAGAAGGCGGTCCCGCTACGGCTGGAAAAGGCTTTGCCACAGGTCCGGCAGAGAAAGAGCCGTGCTTTGCCAGTGCTTCGGGTACGATACGTTCCATTGGAGACCACATTGCCCAACCCCTTTTCCCCATGGTGTTTACATTTAGGATTGGGATAGGCAATGCCCAGATATTTTGGCTTCGGACCACGTTTGTTCCTTGCTTTCTTAGCCATCCTCTCCTCCTTTCCGAAGAGAGGATAGCATAAATAAAAATAAATATCAATGAATTATAGGGTCACTACCCTTCTCATTCAGGCGTCTCAAAAGGAAGAATCCATATCGTATACCGTCCATGCTTCTCTGGTATAAGAGCTTCCTCCACTTCTTATCATATTCCTCAAAGGCGCTCTCAACCCTGTCCATCTTCTTGAGGAGCGCTTCACCGGCCAGAAGTCCCGCCATCATCGCCCCGGTAATGGTTATCATGGAGAACGAACCGACGGAATCTCCGGCCATGATGATATTCTTATCGAATGACGAGGAGGCTGACAGGCGGATGGGTATTGAACACCCGTACTTACGGGTAATACCCCTCACGTTTAGTTTTTTGATTGATTCCTCCATGAGCTTCTTTAAATCAATCTTTTTATCCTGCATACCCAGCGCCTGGTAAACACCAAGCATATACCCACCGCCATAGGGCTGGGCAAAAATGCCAACCTTTATCCCCTTCATCTCACCATACATGCCGTTATCCGGTATATCCATATGGTCGGCCTCGATTTCCATTTCAAGGTAATTTCCAATCTGCCTTCTCTGCAGGGGCAGATACTGTGCAACTCTGCTGTTTGCCCCATCAGCACCGAGCAGATACTTTGCACGGTATTTCTTTCCGGCATGGACGCTTACCACCTGTCCGTCAGTCTCAATTGATGTCACGTGTTCTCCGGTAATGATTTCCACCCCTCCTTCTCTGCACAAATCCTCTATAACCCTCTTTACCTTCCCTTCGTCAATAATTGGCATCGGATTTTTAAACGTAGAGAGGAGCTTATGCCCGCCGCATACGAGCTCCATCTGTGCAAGCCTTGCCATAACAGCACCAGGGACCCTCACGTTATTCTGGTGGAACTTCACGTCATTCCCTTCGAGCTCAAAGCTCTCGCCGAAGGTATACAGTCCGCACTGGCATCCCCGGTGCTTCCTGGCAATCTCGTTCCTCCCTTCCAGGAGCAAGACCTTTCTCCCTCTGAGTTTCAGCCCGCAGCAAAGACCAGCGTATCCACCACCGACAATGATGACGTCATAAACATCAGGCATCTTCTATCCCTGCCTTTCATGGAGATGGTTTTTTATACGAATTGATTATCTGGAATATCACATTTTCCGATGCCAGTGCAATTTATCCTTTATAAGCTCCGGTGCTGGCGGGGAAGTTCAAGACTGAAAAACTGAAAAAAGGCCCTTTTAAAAGCCTTCTTGTGCTATAGTGAGCGGAAAATTTTAACATAGCCGGTTCCGGGCTTGTCCGGGAAAGGAGGGGGTAGATGGTTGGGAAAAACGAAACTAAAAAAAGTGTAGCAAAATTTGCCGGCATAGAAGTTCCTCCGGAGCTGACAAAGGGTAATTTTTTCTTCCTCTTTTTTAACACCTTTCTGATGGGAATACTGACGAGCGTCCTTGCCATACTCTAGCCTGCATTTTTAAAGGACGTGATTAAGATTTCAACTGACTTTTTCGGTTCAATAAACGGACTGCTCATGAACATAAACGAGATTGCCACGCTTACCCTGGTGGCCATCATCGGAGCCCTCTCGGATAAAGTAGGTCGGAAGATATTAGCCTTCCTCGGGTTTGCAGTCCTTGCAATCTTCTTCTATCTGCTGGGGTTATCAAATGGGATTGCTTCCTTTCTACACGTTCCGGCAGGGGTGTCATCACAGGTCTGTGCCCTGCTGAGCTTTGTCCCTTCGCAATCGGCTAAGTTTCTCGACTTTGCCCCCGGGCTTTTTATTACCTACATCATTCGCCTCTTCATTGGCATCGGGATTGTCCTGCTCTTTCCCCAATTCATCACCATGGCTGCCGACTACACTTACGAGAAAGACAGAGGCAAGGGAATGGCCTTTAACGGACTGATGATGGGCATTGCAAGTGTTGCGGTTTTTGCCGTACTTGCTCCCTTACAGAAAATATACGGCGTTGAATCCCTCTTCTCTCTTGTCTCTGCCATCGCCCTGATCGGGGCCATATGCACGTGGATATTTCTCAAGGAACATCTGCCTGAACAAAAGCAGGAGAAAAAAGGATTATGGGAAATCTTCGGAATAGTCAAGAAAAGCCTTGCCCTCAAGGCAAGTTACCTGTGTACCCTCATTACCAGGGCAGATATGATCATTATTGCTGCCTTTCTCGTGTCCTGGGCAGTTAAGGTGGGGGATAATTACTGGCTGACCTCCGAGGCAGCAACCCAGAAGGTGGCTCTGCCCATGATTGCCATGAGTATGGTTACGCTGATTGTATTTCCGGTGGTCGGCATTCTCCTTGATAAATGGGGACGCGTGCCGACGATAATCCTCGCACTCATAAGTGGCGGGGTGGGCATGGTTCTGCTTTCAATCTGTCCAGGTCCTTTCAGCGGCGTGGTTTTCATTGGTGTGGTACTTGTCGCCGTTGGGATAGCAGGATCAATGGCAGGGGCAAACACGCTGGCAACTGATGCTTCCCCAGGTGACATGGTGGGAACAATCCTTGGAGGGCTGAATACCATGCAGCCCATCGGGATCCTGTTTTTCGTGGGACTGGGAGGATACCTGTTTGATGTATTCGGCCCGGGCTGGGCATTTGCGGTCAAAGGCGTGGCTAACCTGATTCTGTGCGTGTGGATTTTTGTGATCAGGGGACGGATCAGCGTATCCGCCCATCAAAAGATTTAACTATATGAGGAGGAGAAGAACATGATTATCGATATCCATTATCATCTCATGAACCAGGGGTGGGAACACGAAAAACTCTTTCTTTCAGCTGCAAAACTCTTTGCAAAAACGTTTGGTGAAGCCCCTCCTGATGCGATTAAGCAAATGTTAGCCCACTTCTGGGATCCCACAGGGGAAAAGGCGATCCGGTTTATGGATGCAGCAGGAATTGACAGGTGTACCATCCTGGTTACTGACTGGGAACTTGGTGTAGGTGAACCAGAGGTACCCATCGAGGAGCAGAACAAGGTCTGTGCACAGGTAGCAAAGAGGTATCCCGACCGGTTGATTCCCTTTGCCGGCATTGATCCCCGGAGAAAGAATGCCATAGAACTTCTGAAGAGGTGTGTCGAGGAGTGGGGGATGAAGGGTCTGAAATTTCACCCTGATGTGGGATTCTTCCCGGACGACCGAGCCTTCTATCCGTTTTACGAGAAGGTCTCCGAGTACAGGATCCCGATCCTCAGTCACACCGGCCCGATGTTCGGCTGCTTGAAGAGCAAGTATACCCAGCCTGTTTACCTTGATGCCATCCTCGCTGATTTTCCTGAGATCAATATCATTGCCGCCCACATGGGTTTCTGCTGGTGGCCCGAGATGACAACCATAGCCTCGGTGAAACCTAACCTCTACGGATGCCTGACAGGCTGGCAGATGGAGGCCCAGAAGGACTACGGGAAATTCTGCCAGACCCTGCGCAGCATGATAGACAGGATGGGTTATGACCGGATCCTCTTCGGAACTGACGGGCCTTTTGTCTCACCCGCTTTTTCCACCAAAGACTGGATTGATACTCTCAGGAATCTCCCGAACAAGGCCCCTGCGGGTATCGTATTTACCGAAGAAGAGGTGTCAGGGATATTAGGGGGGAATGCGGCAAAGCTGCTCGGGATAAGCCTTTAACATTTGACCTTTTAGAAAGGAGGAATTCACTATGAAGCTTATGGCCATTATCGGAAGCCCCCGGAAAGGAGGGAATACCGAGCTCCTCATGGACCAGGTTATTGCCGGGTGCAGGAGCAAAACGGACGTGGATATGGAAAAATTCTTTGTGACGGACAAGAAGATCGAATACTGCACCGGCTGCCTGTCCTGCGTCTTGCCCTCACCAGGCACGGGAAAGTGCGTGATCAAGGATGATATGGCTGAGATACTGGAGCGCATGAAGAAGTGCGATGCCTTCATCTTCGGTTCCCCTAACCACATGCGCACGATAACCGCTCCCCTTCTCAATTTCCTTACGAGGATGCTTCCCCTCCTGGAATTCAGGGCCAGGTACGACGAAAAGGGGAACAGGGTTGGAGGAGAGATAACCTCCAGGATAGGGGACAAGAAGGTGGCCATGATCATCAGCCAAGGTGAACTCTACTTCTGCTCCTCCCTGGTTTACGAGGTCCTTGAAAACAACCTCAAGGATTTCAGGCTGGAAAGGGCAGGGAATGTTGTCAGTATGGATAATTTAGAGAAAGGGCAGGTGGCTGAGAAAGAGGTAGACCTTAAGAAGGCCTTTGATCTCGGCGTAAAACTCGCAATCATGTGCGGCTTTGCGTAATGGAAATGGAGCAGATAAGCAATTGTGGATTAAAGAGAGAGAAAAAGTAACATGGCAAAACAATACGACGTTGTCATTGTAGGTGCGGGCCCGGCCGGCCTCATGACGGCAAAAACTGCCGGCGAGAGCGGTCTCAGCATTGCCCTGTTAGAGCGGAGGACAGACATTACCAGGAGCCGCCGTACTGATGCCGGGGTGATTGCCCTCAATGAGTATATGTTCGGTCAGATCGCAACATTCAACCGCAGAACGCAGACCCTGGTCTTCCCTGTTTCCGGTTTTTCGCTAAAGTATGAAGGCCCCTGGAATGACAACCGGTACGGCTTTCACTTTTACTCACCCGGCGGGAAACGGTTGATGGTGGGAGACTGGGCAGAGTTGAAGAAGGATCCGGTGAAAAACAGCAAGGGTGTTGCCGTATCCAAAGGACGGTTACTTGAAGGCATTCTTACCGACGCCCGGGCCTACGGGGTCGAGTACTTTCCCAATACCAATGTGACCGGGGTAGCCATACAGGATGACAGGGTCATCGTGGAAACGGATCAAGGAGAATATCAGGGGCGGTTTGTCGTTGCCGCAGACGGAGTCAACTCCCGTATGGTTCGAGCTCTCGGCCTGAATAAGGATCGGCAGTTTCTCGGGACCACCCGCTACCTCACCTGGGTGATGACCGGGGTACAACCGCCTGATGCGGAAGGGCTCATTTTTGTTTTTACCATGTATGGGACTTTTTCAATCTCACAGACCTGTGATGAAGACCATTACCACGTGGGTATCATGACGAGTGACCCGAAGGATGAACTGGAGTCTCTCCTGGAGAGGTTTACCCGGGATGACCCGGTTTTTTCTCAGTGGTTCAAAAAAGCAAAGAGCCTGGATAGACCTGAGAGTTGTGTGGTGAACTACTGGTCACCTTTTGAAAAACCCTTTTACAGGAACGTTATCCTGGTTGGTGATGCGTTCGCATCCGGGCAGTTCTCCACGTTCCCCTCACTCAGTGCAGGATACCAGCTCGGCCATGCGCTGACTAAGGCCTTTCTTGATGGAAAGGTGAATGAGGAAGGGGTCGCGCCGTACCTGGAATGGTATAGCACCTACGCCTACAAACCCGGGCAGCGGACATTTGCCGGGGTAAGCTTTGTCAAGTATCTCACCGCTGAGGAGTTAGACTATCTGACTGCACTTGCCCCAGAACCAGTTCCACCGACTGCGAGTTTTGTCAAAGTCTTCAACAGCATCCTTGAAATCTACATGCCCCTGGTGCCGCGCATCAAGGAGGAGCGTCCGGAAATTCTGGAGAAGTTCAAGAGAATGGGAGAGGACATGGAGAAGGCTCAGGAAGAAAGGAGGAAAGCCGGCTTCCCGAACAAATAACCAGGAGACTGAAGATTTTTTATTGTTCTATCTTCTGCCTTCTGGCTCCTGAATTCTGTATTTTCTTTTCCCTCTCACCTTCTGGATTCTGACTCCTGAGTCCTGAATTCTGTTTTTCTATTGCCTATCGTCCCTCCAGCATCAAGATTCAAGACCTGACCCTAAAACCTTTCTAAAACCTTTCATTCAAATTGAAGACATTAGACATTAGACGCCAGACGCTATTAAGCCTAAAGTCTATGGTCTATAGTCTAAAGTCTGTAGTCCGCACTCCGCATTCTGCACTCTGTACTCCGCATTTCTTATGCCTACTGCCTTCCTCACAAATCCATATGTACTTTTGGAAAGAATGCACTAAGTAGGGAAGGAAGAAACTCTAGTCACATGACTGCCGTGAAAGGCTGCACTTCACGTGCCACCTTCTCGGATAGGACGTCCTCTGCAACATCCATATCATATCTGCTCTGCAGGTTTAACCAATAGCGGGGATTCTGTCCGAAATACCGTCCCAAGCGTAGGGCAAGCTCCGCCGTCACCGGGCGCTTACCGTTAATAACATGATTGATCCTCATTGCAGGCACACCTAACTCCCGTGCAAGCCGGTATTGTGACAGATGTAACTCAGCGAGCAATTCTTTCAGGTAAATTCCAGGATGTACTGGTGCAATACATTTTTTGGTCATACTGCCCTCCTCAGTGGTAATCCACGATTTCAACGTGCTCTGCGTTGCCACCGCGCCATTCGAAACAGATACGCCACTGGTCGTTGATCCGAATGCTCCATTGCCCTTTCCGTTCTCCTCTCAAAGCCTCAAGACGGTTCGACGGCGGCAGACGCAAATCTTCAATCTGAACCGCTGCATCAAGAGCATTGAGCTTCATGAATGCCCGCCCCTGTATATCGTGGGGAAACTTTCGAGAAAATTGCCGGTGGAATATCTTTTCAGTTTCATAGCAGCGGAACGATTTAATCACGACCCAATAATAAACATTTTGTTTACTATCGTCAAGCAAAAAGGTGAGCAGAAAGTGAATAAGACAGGCAGGTATGATGCACGATGTGCCCCGCATTTTGAATCCCTTTCCCCTATGAGCTTCCTCAGCCTTACACCTTCCCCCTTCTGACTCCTGACTACTGAATTCTGGCTTCTGCTATTGCTTGTTGCCTTCTGACTGCTGAATTCTGCCTTTTTTTCCTCCCTTCTGAATTCTCAATCCTGTCTTCTCACTCCGCATTCTGCAATCCGCTTTCCGCATTTCTTCTGGCTCCTGACTTCTGAATTCTGTTTTTTCCTTCTTCCCTAACCCCTAACCCCGAATCCCCAATCCCTGTCTTGCCCCCTGAAAAAGTTAAGATACATATGCGACATTAAGGGTTGATGGATCATTATGCCAAAGCCTATCGAGTTTTTAGTAGAATCCGGGGCTATAGGAGGTATTTGGATATGCTCTATAGCCTGCGGAGTTTTACAGGGGATGAAGTAGCGAAACAGAAGATGAAGATCATTAAGTTTTACGAGCAATATGGGGAGGAGGCAACAAAGGGGGCCTTTGGTGCGGACCGGAAGGTAATCAGCAAGTGGAGGAAGAAGCTAGAGGATAATGGGAGTCTCACGGCTTTAATTCCCCTCTCTACCCGCCCTCATCGGGTGAGGCGCTCCACCGTGTCACAAGAGATTATTGATTTCATGAGGGGCATGAGGGAGAAACACCCTCGGTTGGGCAAAGAGAAGATCAAGCCCCTCTTAGAGAAGTATTGTGAAGAGAGGGGCATAAAGGTACCCTCTGAATCGACCATAGGGAATATCATCAAGAGGCATAAGTTCTTCTTTCAGAAGTCAGGGAAGGTATACCATGATCCCGGTTCGAAATGGGCGCAGAACAAAGTGAAAAAGAAGAAGCGGATGCGTGTCAAACACCCGCCGAAGCCTCAAGAGTTTGGCCATATCCTCTCCGATACGGTAGAACGAGTTACCGATGGGATAAAAGACTACTTCTTTTCTGCCATAGACGCCAAACTGAAGTTTGCGGTGACACTCAATTACAAGAGGCTCACCAGCAGAAACATGAAGGACTTTTACCTTCGCTTCAAGGAAGTTTATCCAGGGGTGATTAAGGACTGGCAGAATGATAACGGGTCAGAGAACTTAGGGGAATTTGACGAGCACCTCATGAGGGAGGGTATACCTCACTTCTTTTCCTATCCTCACTGCCCTAAGATTAACTCTTACATCGAGCGTTACAATAGGACAATCCAAGAGGAGTTCATTGATAACCACCTGGACCTTATCCATGATAAGGAACTTTTTCATAAAGAACTCTCTGAGTACCTCATCTTCTACAATACCCAAAGACCTCATAAGTCACTGGGCTTAAAGAGTCCTCTCGATTATCTCATTTCTCAAGGAGGAATGTCGCAAATGTCCTTGACTTATACATGAATTTGACTTTTTTAAAAATTATAATTAAAATTAGACAAAAGCTTATAAAACCTTAATGAAAGGATTGCTGAGTATGAGAAAGAAGTTCATCGAATTTTTTGCCTTGAAATTCATGATAATATCCATTCTCTTGGGATTTTCTCACCTCCCCTGTTATGGGACTGTAACCTTCACTGATGCTTCAGATGAAGCAGGTGTAGCTTATTCCCCGCCGATGACTTGGGGATGTAGTTTTGCTGATATTAATAATGATGGATATATAGATATATTTATCCCCAACCATTATGTCGGTGAGCCATCCTTGTATATCAATAATGGTAATGGGACATTCTCAGAGATGGCATCAGCTTATGGATTGTTAAGAGAAGATATTGTTGCACCAGATCGTGTGGCGTGGGATAGTGATTTTCATGGGAGCGCATGGGGGGATTTTGATAATGATGGAGATGTAGATCTCTATATAGCCTGTGGAGCGGGTGCTGGGAGATTTACCGAGCCAATGTATAATCATCTCTTAAGAAACGATAGCACAACCTTTTCTGAGATTACTGAGGAGGCGGGGGTTGGTGATGGATGGGGCAGAGGAAGAACACCCATCTGGGTTGATTATGATAATGATGGTAATCTTGATCTTTTCGTAACTAACGAGGCAC
>Ga0315284_10007904_pt1 | contig 15174 bp, 10 predicted proteins | sample YL17G09_16_MG_FD_203696 | JGI IMG/M metagenome (GOLD analysis project Ga0315284, IMG submission 203696) | Sediment microbial communities from Yellowstone Lake, YNP, Wyoming, USA - YL17G09_16 | ecosystem: Environmental > Aquatic > Freshwater > Lake > Sediment | place: USA: Wyoming | collected... | reverse complement strand
CGCATCCCCTCCAAAGTCAATAATCCCATTACCATCAACGTCAACAGCTTTCCTTTGATCTGCGGATGGAATTATTTGTTTAAAAGCTATCTTGGCCGCTAATTCTTGGTCACTTTCATTAATAACGCCATCACCGTTAGCATCCCCATAGCCACGTTCCCCAAAATAACATGGTGGCAACCTGGAACCTGGTAAAGATGAAGGTCTAGGACTTAGAGTTGGTAAAGATGAAGGTCTAGGACTTGGTGAAGCTGGACGCCAGGGACTTGGCAAGGGTCGAGTTGAGGGCAAAGGCGAAGGATTTGGTTCCCCTCCGCAAGTGTCTGTTGTGATCAATTTACTAGCCGAATTTACATTACTAGAAGCTCCCTTAACACCCCATGATTGCCGCTGTCCCAGAGGCTGAGGGCCTGAATCGTAAGAAGAACCGGAGACTGGACCGAACATCTGCTGAGTCGTTATTTTAAAAACATAGAACTGGCTATCTCCAGTATCAGCACTCCACCAAAGATGAACTACTGCGTTTTGTCCATCAGGACAATCACTATTGCCATCCAAATTTATTGATCCCGAACTTGAGAGTACATCCCCAAGAACTATCTGGTTTCCCTGAACAGTTCCTTCATTTAAAACCTCAGGCGGGGGGGGCGGAGGCGGATTTTGCCCAAAAAGAACTTGAGACCTAAGCTTGTCAAAATTAGCTGTTTTCAAAAAAATAATAAAAATGATCAAGCCTAAAACGCTCAAAAGCAAAAGTGCTTGAAATGAAGATGGTTTCGAGTACTTCTTTAAAAGAAAAACCTTCAACTTAGATATCTGTTGACTGACAGAAATTGGATTTTTTGCAGACTCTGGATTTGATTCTGGATTATGGCTCTTAACCATATTAAAAATTAAAAGGCTAATTTCACAATAGAACAAAAAAAGTATTTTTGTCAACAACTCCAGTAAATTAAAAGTGAAAGGTAATTAGTGACAAGTCAATTGTCAGTGGTCAATTACTACGGAGTACAAGATCCGCCTGAACACACATTCGGCGTAACAGTCAATGTCCTTTTATCATATTCCCCTGGTTCATACCATTTACCATCCTGATCAAGATCGACAACTGCCATTATCGGATAATTCCCTGGTTTGGGTACTAAATGCTGGGTCGAACAACCAACTCCCGAGGCTGTACATCTTTGCCAATTCCATTCAGGTCCAATTGCTACCCAAACAGGAAGCCCGCTGCAATTTCCTAAATTATCAACTTGGGTGATAACAAACTCTTTATCGCCCAACTTCATTAAATTCACAGACATAATCTTTAACGGTCCTATACAACTTGGTGGCATAGGTGAAGGAGTCGGTAAAGGTTGGGGTGACGGCGAGCTCCTTGGGCAATTAGGGGTCCTAAAATCTGGACCTGGTACATCGGTATATTGATTTGAAACCACCCATTTGTATAAGGTGTTATATGCCGGTAAAAAACCGCCGCTTGCCGGATGATTGACACCCCACATAATGCTTGTTCGGTCACCTGAAACTTGAAACTCATAGATGCGATGCATCGTATTCCAATTGTCATCTGAAATGGATACCTTCCAGGATACGTCTGTTCTGGCCGGTTTCCAGGAAAAAACTACCATTTGCGCGGAAGGAGATCCAGTACAACCCATATCAAGATTTACCTTCAAATCGTAAGGTAAATTGACACCGCCTGAAGGCATTGGAGTCGGCGTTGGAGTTGGAGTTGGCGTTGGGCTTTGGATGGAACATATGGGAAAAGTTGAAATTACTCCCGAGGCATACTTAGCAATTAGAATCGCATCCCCTCCAAAGTCAATAATCCCATTACCATCAACGTCAACAGCTTTCCTTTGATCTGCGGATGGAATTATTTGTTTAAAAGCTATCTTGGCCGCTAATTCTTGGTCACTTTCATTGATAACGCCATCACCGTTAGCATCCCCGTATCCATACTGTCTACCGCCTGAATTGAAATAGCATGGCGGAAACTTGGGGTTAGGTACAGGACTGGGTGTAGTGACTTGAGCCATCTGTTCTCCTTCAACACTCCCCTTCTCTAATAAAATCTCCGGTGGCGGTGGCGGCGGAACCTCCAAAGAAGAAGGGCTTGATCTTAATTTTTCAAAGTTTATTGACTTGACGAAGAAAATAAAAATCGCCAGAAAGATAATCAGACCTACCAGATAAAGCCTTGTCTTGGACGATTCAAGAAATTTTTTCTCAAACAGAAGCTCTCTAAATTTAACTGTTTTTAATTTTAAATCAATCATCTCAATCTAATTCCACAGTAGAACAAAAAAAGTACCCCTGTCAACATATCGCTAGTCACTGATCACTAATCAATCTTACCCTCAAGAAACAATTTGACGGAATTTTCGCTAACCTCCACAATCCCCCTTCTGAAAAAATAGACGTCCGTCTTTTTGTCGATAGTCTGAACAACAATGCTGTCATGGATAACGCTAATCAGGTTGGCATGACCGGGCAAGATATCAAATTTACCCAAAGTATTCTGGGAAGAAACTGCCGAAGCTTTAACCTGAAAGTTAGCAGCTCCGGTAAAATGGTGCCAAATAACCGAAACGTCAAGTTCTTCTGGCATTTGCAAAGCCTCCTAAACCGCCGATATATAAAAATTTATCTTCAGGGACATCGTCGACCTTGCCGGAAAGAATCATTTTGACATCAGCAATCGTCTTTGCTCTGGGCACATAAGCCCCTTCTCTTCCCGTCTGGTCAGAAGTCACAAACAAATCCTGCGTCATGTAGTTCAAAAGCTTTCTTGCCCGGTGATAATTAATTTGATCGGCCTTCGTCAGTTCATATTCTCCGACGATCGAAACTATCCGGTTCAAATACGTATAACGTTTGAGAATCTTCTCCGCTTCCAGAAAAGCTTTATAATGCTCATCGCCCAAAATCGAAGGGTCGATAACTGACGAAGATGAAGCTAGAATATCAACCGCCGGATATCTTCCTTCCCCGGCCACCGCCCGGCTCAAGATAATCACCGAGTCAAAATAAGAAAAAGCTGCTTGGACTCCAGCATCTGCCAAGTCATCAGCAGGTACATAAATGGCCTGAACTGAAGTTATCGAACCGTTCTTGGTTGAAACCAATCTTTCTTCAAGCATACCGATGTCCGAGGCCAGAGTCGGCTGATACCAATCCTCGGAAGGGATATTTCCCAACATCGTTGAGAGTTCATTTCCCGCCTGAATAAAACGATAGATGTTGTCCACGAAAAAAATGGCGTCTTTTTTCTCTTCATCTCGAAAATACTCAGCCAAGGTTGCTGCGGTATATCCGACCCTAAAACGATTGGCCGCCCTCTCATTGATTTCTCCAAAAACCAAAGCCACATCTTTCAATAAATTTTTCTTCGTGAGACTATCGTAAAGTTCGTGCCCTTCTCTAATTCGTTCACCGATTCCGGCAAAGACTACCGCCGTTTCTTTTAAAAACTCGACGTTATGAATAAGCTCCAAAAGCATTACTGTCTTGCCCACACCCGAACCTCCAAAAACCCCAACCTTGCCACCTTTTCTAACCGGCGTAAAAAAATCAATAACTTTAATTCCTGTTTGCAAAATATCCTTGGGAACAAAAAGCTCAATAAATGAAGGCGCCTGCCGGTAAATCGGCCATTTTACTTTCGATTTAAGTTCCCTTCCGTCTAGTGGCTCCCCAAAGACGTTCATCAACCGACCGCAAACGACCGAGCCAACCGGTACGGAGATAACTCCTTTCGTTCTTAAAACTTTTGCTCCCCGATAAACCGAGTTTAAACCGGAAAGAGCTAGAGCAAAAATAATATTCTCGCCACCCGAAGTATAAACTTCCATTTTGACTGATGGATCACCCTCCAGCGTTAAAAGTTCGTGACGAAAAGGTTTATTTTTGCTGAAGTTAATCTCAACAATGTTTTCGCGAACACTGACTATTCTGCCGATATCCGTATCACTTGAATTTGCCATAATCGCTTAAATACTCTGACCTAGCCGATGGGCCGACAAGGTCACCTGTTGCTGCTTCTGGGTTATTCCCTTTTTGTACTTTAAAAACTCCAAGGTCAAAGTCTCAAGAAGTCTTCCTCGGGCCAGTTGTTGCTTTGTCCAAATCCATCTGCGCGCAGCCAATCTTGCCAGTTGTGCTTCATAAACCTTCTGATGAAAAGAGTTGATGGAAGCCTGGGTCTGTAAAAAGTCCAAAACTTCCTGGGCAGTCGGCTCAAAAAAATACTTTTTAGCTGGTTTGATAACCATTGGCATCTCTTTTAAAACCTCGCTACGAGTTGGTATTTGTCTCAAAAGAGACTCGCTTCGACCATGATAAACAATCACTTTGTCATATTGCTCCAAAATCTCAAGTATCTGCTGGACAACTTTCAAATCAGGCTTATCGTCATCTAGATCAAAATAGGTAATTCTATTGCTTAAGTTCTCTTTCTCGATCAAAGTTCGGCCAAGCTTTCCGATAACCAAGGCATTATTTTGGCCCTTTTTCAGATCAGCCAGAAAAAGTTTGCTGATATTCCAAACCAAATCACCATAAAGCTCACTGTTGGAAGAAATAAAAACCAAAAGAGATTTGGAAACAGTTCTTTTTTTCTTGGCTAAAAACTCCTGTCGCTTTTTAAGATAGACCGGGTCAGTGCTTGGATAAATCTCAAATACGCGTTTAATTGATTCGTCAATTCGTTTCAGGATAGTTTGGGTCTCAGTCAAAATCTGAGAGGTCTGCTGCAACCTGAAAACCGTTAAAGCGGTCAAGGCCATTACCGCCGTAATTATTTCTTGTTGCTCTCTAAGTTGTCTTTTGCTGTAGATTGCCATAAGCCTCCTTAGTGATTAAGGTGCCAAAACGTTTTAAAATTGTACTCAACGTCTTTAAATTCTGCGATTTGGCAATTTCCCCTTCCAAAGCCTGAAACTTCCCGCTAAAATAGGCCGCCAAAAGCCGATCCTTTTCTTCCTCCATCTGTTTTAAATTCTTATTCGTCCAGAAATCGCAAAAAAGCAACCCGAAGAGAATTTGCTGCATCGCCTTGGGAACAATGCTTTCTCCTTCTTGGTTAAAAAGAAGTTCGATTTTTTCCCCAAAGTCGATATCTTTGGTATATTCCACCGGTACGCTGACACCAAAACTCATCGTCTCCCGAACTCGGTAGTAATTGGCCAACTTCCTGACAATCAGTCCCCGCAGTTCCTTTTCAAGACTTGACTGAGTTTGATTTCCCACGCGAGTCACCGATAAAGTATGATTAATCGCCGGCAGTTTACCGCGCTTTAAATCCTCGACATCAAAAAAAATGTGGCCGTCCGTCATTGCCATCAAATTAGTCTGGATATAACCGGTTAAATCTCCTTCTTGAGTCTCGGCTACTGGCAGAGCAGTGATACTGCCGGTACGACCGTCTCCTTTTTTAACACGACCTGTCCTCTCAAGAAGTCTTGACTGCATATGAAAGATGTCACCGGGATACGAACCTCGTCCGGGAGTTTTTTTACCAACCAAGGCAATTTCTCGATAATATTTGGCATGGGTCGTCATATCATCAAGAATTATCAAGACTTCCTTTCCTAAGTCTCTGAAAAATTCAGCAATCGTAAATCCTGAAAACGGTGCAAAGTAAACCATCGAGACCGGATCAGAAGAAGTCGCGGCCACAATCACGCAATTTTTAAGCGCATCGGTTCGCTTTAAATGTTCCTCAACATACTTAAGATCAGATTTTTTCTTGCCGATAAAAACGTAGACGCAAATCGCACCCTTTTGGACCTGACGAGCCACGGATTGTAACAAAAAAGTCGTCTTTCCTGTCTTTTGATCCCCCGCCACTAGTTCCTTTTGGCCCTTACCAATTTGGATCAAGAGATCGACAATGGTCACACCAGTTTCCAATGGTTCAGTCACTTTTACCCGTTCCAGAATTCCCGGGGCCTCTTTATCTATTGGCCAAATTTCTTTTTTGCCCCCGATTGGCCCAAACCCATCCAGGGGTTTGCCAAATGAGTCAATAATCCTTCCCAGAAGCCCTTCGGAAACTTCAATTCCGGCTGCTTCGCATGTCCTTGTCACTTTTTCCTGGTGAGCAAGATCGTGGGTATCAAACATCAAAACCTCAACTAAGTCTGGTAAGATTATCTGAACTATTCCCCGACTGCCCCGCTCCGTAATTACCAGTTCCTGTGGTCGAACAGTCGGCAACCCACTAACATAGACCAAAGGCGCTACAATCGACTCGACATAGCCAAATTCGCCGTATTCTTTCAGATAGTCCTCAAAAGTCTTCATAGCTTAAAAATCCTAATTTTCAAAACAGGTTTTTGATTTTGAATTTTGATCATTTGAATTTGTTTAGAATTTAGATATTAGTGCTTAGTACTTGCCTCAATGCTTCTCCAAGCTGACCCATTTTCGAATAATCTTTATATTTTCCATTATACTCAATGATCATGCCTGCAATGATCTCCTCTCTAACACGAATTTCAAGAACTGTTTTTGCAGCTAAATTTTTCCCAAACCAGTCGGCAATAAGACGAACAAGACTTTCGGGAGGATCAAAGGCAAGGGTTAAAGTAACATGAGGTACTTTTCCCAAATAAGATCTAAGTGAAAGAAAAAAATCCTCAAGCTCTGAAGTTGTTGTGGGTAATTGTTTCGCTTGCTCTAAACTGGAGATTATCTTAAAAAGTCCAGGCGAAATTTTATCGGCGATCCTTGCGGTAAAACTCTTTCCGTCATTTAGGTAAAGCAGTCGATTAAGCTCGCTAACTTCGTCAATTCGAGCCGCCAAATCCCCATAAGTGATGATGTCGTCAAGAAAAGATATAAGTGAAGTTTCTTGGTTCATGGTTCATAGTTCATGGTTCATGGTTCTGACTTCTCTTAAAATAATTTATCGGCTTTGGCTCTCTCCAAAGCCTCCATTATCAGTTCTTGATGATTGGAAAGATCAACGGTTTTGCTCAAAACCCTTTTTGCCACCTCTGAAATTATTGAGTTAATTTGAGTATTGATTTTCGCAAGTTCGGCCTTTCGGTACTCATCCAATTCCTTCTGGACCTTAACGACACTGGTCGCCACTAAATACTGACTCTCTTTGGCAATGACTTTCTCCTGTTCTTGAACAAAAGTAGCAAGATACCGGCTTTGTCGCAAGGCGTCATCGGCAACAGCCAAAAAGTGCTTCTTGGTTTCTCGATCCAGAATTTGTGAGTAAGTGTTGATAATCCCAACTAATTGATCCGAGGCTTTTTTCTCTAAATCTTTGGCGATTTTTGCCTTTAGTCTGCGATCGCCGCCTGCAATTCCTTTTGCGCCTGATTGAAACTTCTGGATTTTTAGATACAAAAGAGCCAGAGACAACAAAACCAACAGATTCAAAAAGACAAGCAGGCTGAATAAAATTATTAGTTCATAGTTCATCCTTAAAAGAAAATCCATTTACCTCTCCCAAACCCTATTATAGTCGCCACAATGCCAAAACCGGCAATTGCTAAAATCGCTACGATTGTCCCTGACAAAATCATTCCGGCAATAATTGTTTTTTTGGCCAGCGGATTTCGTCCTAAAGCCGTCAGTCCCGTATTCATGAATCTAACAAAAGCAAAGGAACTGATTATAAAGATTAAGAGTCCGATAATAGATGCCAGAATATAACGAATTATTTTCTGAAAGTTCTCCGGATTGGCAACGATTGCTGCCGGCAAAGAACTGATTATTTTGGCAGCACCCTCTTTAATCTGACCATATCCGATGTTAACTTCAACTGGAATCGTACCCGTCTGGCTGTTATCGTCGTATTTTGCCAAAGCTTTACCTAAAACATAACCGGAGATGATTGCTTTTTGACCAACGCCGGGAGTCTCGCTGGAAGTAATAAAATCACCGATCTCAATTGCTCCTTGCCTTGTCGAAACGTTGACTCTGGTAACTCCGGACGTTAAAAGAGCCTTGGTTTTTTCGGTTTTTGGCGCAACCGAAAGGATCGGGTTAGCCGCAATCACGCCGTACATTTGGATATCATAAGAAGCTTGACTGCGTCTAAAACCTTCTTTGGTCACGGAAATAATATCTCCCGTACCTGCCTGATCATCAGCAATTTCGACGTTAATTGCCACTCCCCCCAAATTTGACAAGTTTTGAGCAAAAAGTGGACGATTAAATCCTAAACCAAAAAAACTGACTATTGACGCTAAAACGAACAGAGTTCTCAGTTTAGAGTTCATGGTTCACAGTTCATAGTTCATAATTCAGTCACTCCAATTCTCATATTAACATTTTGAGGATCCATCTTTCTGATGCGTCCTTTTGACAATCCGAATCCGCCCGAAAAGGTACTAAATCGCTCAGTCCACATAGGATTTTGATGATAACCATACACCCTCCAAGTATTTTAGGCTCACACATCTTCTTATTCCAATCAATCTTTCTTTCTCTCGTTTACCCTGAGCTTATCGAAAGGCCTGTGATAAGTTGATCAACACTGAATTCATAGCCGAAGTGTTTATCCTTCCGTTCCCCGCCCTAAAGTTCCCAGTTCTCACCCCATAGTTGATTTTGGGATTGAGTGATATAATTGCCATCATGGTTGAAGCTAGTACAGGAGAGTCCCTGGAAGCGGATGTTTTAAGAGAAGAAGGCGAAAAAATAATTGATGAATATAGAACTATTTTGGGGCAAAACCCAGATTTTGCCGAAGCGGTTTGTCAAGAGTATTTTGAAGAACCCAATTTGAATAACTGTGGTATCAGGTTTGAAACTAATGGAGTAGTTTACGTTTTTCGATCGAAACACTCACCATCTGGATCTCGAACAATTGGATTAGTGAGGTATGACACGGAAGGAGAATTACCCACGGAAGAGTTGGAAATAGACATTGGGGCATTCTCAAGTCCCACTATTTACTATGGTCTTAGACGGTCTGGTGAAAAAGAAGCATATTCTTCGAACAATCAGGCTGCAATTGACGGAGCAAGAAAGTTATTAAATTCTTTAAAGCCTCCAGATCACCCCGGACTTCTAATAGAGTTAGGCCTCCCAAATTAAACTGCTCCTAAAATTAGTGACTCAATTGGAGTGCGTGGTTTTGAACTAAGACCGAATACATTAAACAATCTTCGGCTTTTTTAAAATCATTTTTTGAATTTAAAGTTTTGTCAATCTTACCAAGTATTGATTTCAAATACTGGCTATTTGTTTTTTTGAGATTCTTTTAACCAATGTTTAGCTTCTTGGGAAAAACGCTCAGCATTTTTTTGGGAATCTCCCTGAATTGAGGTTGTTATTCTTTTCAAATCCATTGCCAGCGAAAGGAGTGTTATTTTGTCCACAGAGAGTTTTTTGATTTCTTCTTTTGTGAATGGAGTACTTTTGGTAATTATCACATTGTAATAATAGCAGATTTAATAGGGCTGATTCATAGTCCAATATCACCCAACCCTGCGCCAATCTTGCTCCTTGACCATGGCTGAATAGTTCAAACTATAACAAAAAGAAACAATGAGGCTATATTACGAAGTTTATCAGACGATCGGGAACAAAAATTACCTTTTTGGGCTTTTCGCCAGATAGATATTTTGTCACTTTCGCTGATGTAAGTGCCAACTTCTCCGCTTCTTTTTGGCTTATTCCTCGAGGAACCTCGATTTTATCTCTCACTTTTCCGTTCACCTCAATAACTAGCACTATTTGGGAAGACTTTGCCAGTTTCGGGTCATATTTCGGCCAAGGATGGAGGTGAATAGATTTAAACTTCGAATCTCCAGCACATAATTGCTGCCACAGTTCTTCCGTTATGTGTGGCGCAAACGGAGCCAGAAGGAGAAGTAACGTCTCAACCTCGTTTCGAGTTATCTGTTCACGGTTCACGGATTTACTGTGAACTATGAACTGTGAACTATGAACTCGCGCTTCCAGCGCGTTCATCCATTCCATCAAAGCCGCAATAGCCGTATTATAATTTAGATTCTCAATATCCTCCGTCACTTTCTTAATCGTTTTATGCATCATCTGAAGAGAATCTGGAGATAAACGGGTGGCGGAAGGGAAAATTCTGACAGGACCCGCATTTACTACTAACTTCCAGACTCTTTTCAAAAATCGGCTCATTCCTCCAATGCCTGTATCCGTAAAATCACCGCCTTGGTCAAACCGACCACAAAACATCAAATAGCATCGCAATGTATCAGCTCCGTATTTTTCAATATATTCATCCGGACTAATAATATTGCCTTTGGATTTGCTCATCTTGGCGCCTTTAGAAATCAGCAGTCCATGGGCCCTGAACTTGGTAAATGGCTCTTCCCAGTCAGAAGCAGGCATCTTGGCTGGTCCGCCTAATTGTCCTTTAGGGCTTTTGGCGGAAAAATCAAAATATCCAAGATCATAGAAAACTTTCCACAAAAACCGGCTATAAAGAAGGTGAAGAACCGAATGTTCAGCTCCACCAATATACATATCAACTGGTAGCCAGCACCGTGTAATCTGAGCATTCCAGGGAAATTGCTGATTGCGGGTGGCAGTCGTAGAAGGGCTCCTGACAGCGCGCAGTTCAGGGCTGTCTTGGGTATCACTATACGATTTCTGATCTGAACGAGCACTGGCGGGAGGGAAACGACTGACAGGACCCGTAGGTTGTACGCTTGGATATCTTAAAAAATACCAAGCACTGTCCAAAAATGTATCAGAAACATCTGTTTCTCTTCTCGCCTGCACTCCACACTCCGGACAAGAAACTTTATAAAATTCTGGGTGATTTGCAAGAGGTCCCATTCCGACTTGCCCTGAGTTTGCCTGCGGTGAGCCGGTCGAATCCGTCGAAGAGATTCCGGTTGGTTTAAAGTTTTTGATATACGGTAATTCAACTGGCAATTCTTCCTCCGGTACCGGATACCAACCGCGCATTTCATGCGCGGAATTTGAAATTTTCTTGACAGGACCCGTAAATTGTTCAGCTTCTTTTGTGCTAAACCATGACTTTCCTTCTTCCGCACATTTCTGACAATAAACCATCGGTATCGGCGGCCCCCAATAACGCTGTCTTGAAATAATCCAATCTCTCAGATGCCAAGTCACAGCAGATGATCCTAAATGATGACTAATGATATATTTAGTAATTATTTTGATCGCATCAATTGAGTTCAACCCATTAAACTGTCCAGAGTTAACTAGTCTTCCTTCTTCCGTGAAAGCGCTGCGTGAAATGTCACCACCTTCGATCACTTCAACTATATCAATCTTATACTTTCTAGCAAATTCCCAATCACGTTGATCATGGGCAGGCACTCCCATGACCGCTCCTGTACCATAGGTTGTTAAAACATAGTCTGTTATGTAGATGGAGATTTTATTTTTAGAAAGTGGATTTTGGCAATAAAAACCGGAAAAAACGCCCGATTTTGCCCTTTTAAGCCTGTCTTCGGATGTTCTTTTAATACTATCGTCTACATATTTTTGAATTCGCTGTCTTAACAACCCTTTTGACTTATTAATTATTACTGGCACTAAAGGATGCTCAGGTGCTAAAGCCATAAATGTCACTCCAAAAATCGTATCTGGCCGTGTCGTAAAAACTCGGATTATCTTATTCCTTTCTATATCACAAGGAAACACTATCTCAATTCCTTCCGATTTACCGATCCAATTACGCTGTGCTACCTTGACTTTCTCACTCCAGTCAATTCGCCCTAGTCCATCAAGTAATCTCTGAGCATAAGCAGTAGTTTTGAAAAACCATTGACTTAATTGTCTTTTTTCAACCTTAGTTTCACACCTCTCACACACTCCAATTGCTTCTTGCCTCTTGCTTACTACTTGCTCGTCTGCAAGTACCGTCAAACAATTAGGACACCAATTGACTTCAGCCTCTGCCCGGTAGGCCAAACCTGCTTTAAATAATTGAACAAAAATCCATTGAGTCCATTTGTAATAGTTTGATTTATATGTTTCTAGTTTATGAAACCAATCGTAGCCATTACCAGTAGAGCGAAGTTGTCTGTAAAAATTAGCTTCGGTTTGCTTTGCCAAATCAGCTGGATGCTTTTCTATCTTCAAAGCATAATTTTCACTGTGAATTCCAAAACCATCGAGGCCGATTGGCTCAAAAACATCCATGCCATTCATTCTTTTAAATCGGCCGTATATGTCTGAACCGCAAAAGGCGTACATGTTGCCTACGTGTAGTCCCTCAGCCGAAGAGTAAGGAAACATCATCAAGTTATAAAAGGGCTTTTTGGCCTTCTCAATATCCGGCTCGTAAATCTTAGCCTCAAGCCATTTTGTCTGCCATTTCTTTTCAATAGCCCTGTGATTATACTTTTGCTCACCCAGAGCCTGTTTTTTCTCAGTTTTCTTGATCTTTTCTGGCTTCATCTGAAATAATTGTCAATTGCTTGCCCCTTAAAGTCAAGTGTCATTAGAAATTATGCCCTATAATTTTAAATTTCAACTCTCATTTCTCGCTCCGTCGCCAAAGCTTTGGAGCGTCGGCGACAATTCTAAATTTCATTTATATCCCATAAACAGTTTTCCCGCGGTTTTGCACCGAGTAACTTTGAATGCTAAATCCTTCAAGAAATTTTAAGAATTATGGGAGCTGTTATCGCTTGCAGATTACTGTTACGATCTATTCTTTTCCGAATCTTTCATTAGCAGCTGGCGTTAACCGGATGCCAAGTTCAAAAATCTGATCTCTTCTGATATTTTTTGTTAACTCCCTTTCCACAAACCGGTAGTTTATTAGTGCTTGCACTGAATTTTTCGCATCAGGCGAAGTGTGGACCAGAGCGGACTCGAACCGCTTACCTCTGCAATGCGAATGCAGTGTTCTACCAGATGAACTACTGGCCCAATAGTGGACCGTACCGGATTCGAACCGGTGACCTTTTGCATGCCATGCAAACGCTCTACCAGCTGAGCTAACGGCCCATCGTTGGACTCAGAGTAAACCCCTCTTATCTAAAAAAAGTTTACACTGAGCCATCGTCTTCGAGACGAAGTGCTACGAGCTCATCTAGTCGCTAAACGCTAAATGCCTAGCTTCTAGTTAGGGCTATTTTATCACAACTACCGACGATCAACTACCCATTACCGACTACCAAATTAGCATATTTAGGTTATTATAACAGCCCAAACTCGGAAAGATAAACCTCTGGCACTCAGAAACCGTACCTGCTATTTTCGCTACCAATCTGCTATCGATCCGTCTTATCCCGTCCATCCTAAAAACCTCAAAATACCCCTCAAAGATATCACAACTGGGCACTTGACAACAACCGTATAATATTAATTTAATAGAAGTAGAGGTGTCCCGTAACGGGAGATACCGGGAGAAACAAATTAACCGGTAGGACCCGTCAAATGGGTCAGGGAAACGATTTCAGGGTAGCAGGCTTTCCAAGAAGCCTGTATGTCTCAATCAGCCGACAACCGACAACCGATAACCGACAACCCTCAACCAGTCGATCCCGAAACAATTTTCCCAACCGAAAAAATAATCCAACTTGCCAAAGAAGCCGGTGTTAATTTTGGCCCTGGTAATCCGCAAGAGCGAATCCGCTACTTCATCAAACTTGGCATCTTACCACACGCTGTCCGTAAGTCAACTGATGATAACCAATCGCCAATTTTCAGTCAACCAACGGGACACCTCCCCTACTGGACTGTTAAAAGGCTCCTTCAAGTTGACCGTTTAAACCGCCGCGGTCTTTCTTTTCCAAAGATTGCCGAAAAAGTCAAAAAAATAGAACAAAGAGAAAAATTTAGCCAGCAGAAATTAGCAGAAATTGACCAACAAGATGCCCAATCCGAGCACCCCATAGTTAAGAAAGTTCCGACTATCAATCTCTGGCCAAGAGTAGGCCTTTCTGAAAAAGAAATCGCCCAAAAATTCCAAGATCAGCAGCAAAAAATTCATGAACTTGTCAAACAGGAACTTGCTCAAACAGTTACATCTCTCCCTCCTCAACCGGTTAGCCGTCTAGCCTATGCCACCCGCCTTATCCTAACCAGCATAATCTTAAGTTCTGTCGCTGCAGGCGTTTTTTTTGCAGGTACCAAGCTTTATCAAAAAACCCAAAGGGCAAAGCAGCTTTCGCAGGAACAGGCTTCATCATTGGAAAAAATCAGTCAGGTTTTAGCTGCTTCCAGTGCTGAACATAGGTTTTATATTGACGCCAATACTGAAGTTTCCGGCACGACACTTTTTGAAGAAGATATTACCGCGCCAAATATTATCTACGATGTCAATGAGGGAAAAGGAATCTCAGTCTCTTCAGGCCAAAGACCGACAATCAGTCTCAAAGAAGGCTCCTTTGTTGAAAGCCTCAACGCTGTAGCCGGAACCTTAACTCTTAAAGGATCAGGTGCCAATACTGTTTCTACTTCCGGATCAACAATCACTATTTCCTCAAGCGCCCTATCTTCAGAGGCTGACACTTTAGCAACTGTTACCGGTAGGGGCGCAACAACGAGTACAGCGGTTACTCTCTCTGGAGGTTTGACCTTAGGAGGAAACCTAAACTTATCTGATACAAACGCTATATTTAATATATCAAACAGCGGCAGTTTAGCTTTCAAAGATAGCACTAATACTCTCTTTTCGATAATTGACCAGGGAACTTACGGCACTATCCGTTTGAGTGATAAGGGTTCAACAGGCGACCCGGCGACTTGTACAGCCGGCGATATCTACTTCAATGCTACGGATCAAACTGTAAAAGCTTGTACTGCTACCAATACTTGGGAAACACTTAATGGCATCAATGTCACTGGATCTGGAACAACCAACACAATTCCAAAGTTTTTTGGAGCTTCAACAATTGGTAATTCTAACCTTGCCGACAACGGTACTGATATTACCGCTACTCCCGGAGCAACAACCGGCCTCTTCAACATCCTAACCGGCAATCTCAAGGTTGGTAACGGCACGCCTGGTCTGACTCTTAATGGTGAGGATGCCTACATTGAAGGAACTCTGGAAGTTGATAGTATTTCCCAGTTTGATGGTACAGTCAATGTCTCGACTTTGTCTGCCTCAAAAGTTGTCTTTACCGATGCTTCCCAGAATCTGACATCAAGTGGTACGGTTGGCGTTGATCAGGGCGGTTTGGGAGCCAACGTGACGGCGGCCTCAGCCGGCGAAATCCTCTACTCTTC